>Ga0116148_1001791_pt1 | contig 22448 bp, 15 predicted proteins | sample AD_UKC055_MetaG_FD_89786 | JGI IMG/M metagenome (GOLD analysis project Ga0116148, IMG submission 89786) | Active sludge microbial communities of municipal wastewater-treating anaerobic digesters from USA - AD_UKC055_MetaG | ecosystem: Engineered > Bioreactor > Anaerobic > Digestate | place: USA... | reverse complement strand
TGACCATCTCCAACGACTGCAAGCTGGCCGCCCTCCAGAAGACCCCCAAGGGCAGGATCGCCGTCATCGAGTTCAAGGGAAAGGCCACCACCGCCGAGGGTAAGGCTGCCCCCATGCCCGGCGCCAAGCTCGAAAAACTCGACATGGACATGAGCGGCACCAGCCGCTTCAACACCGACACCGGCATGCTCGTCCAGAACACCACCAACATCAAGGCCAAGATGTCCATGACCATCGGCGGTTCAGACGACCAGCCCGGCATGGGCATTGACATGGTCATGGAGGGCAAGGTCGACCAGTCCACCACCGAGGGCAAGTACGAGGCCCCGGCAGCGGAGAAGAAAGCCGCCCCCAAGTCCGGCGGCGACGTGTTCTGATCGCCGCATGACGCGCAGTTCAAAAGCCCACCCCTGAGGGGTGGGCTTTACGAACCGCCATACAGACATCCGTAGCGGGTTGATCCGCCGCCTGAAGCGGCCGGTCAACCCGCTGTGTTTCCCGTCGTCAATTGCCGCGGACCGCTCACCCGCGTGCGAACTCGGGGAGGGAGGAGATGCTGTTCGCGGCCGGGGGCTACTTCTTCGCCCCGCAGCACTTCTTGTACTTCTTGCCCGACCCGCACGGGCAGGGGTCGTTGCGACCGGGGGCGGTCTCGGCGTGGATCGGGTCCACCTTCTTGGTCTTCTCGATCAGTTCCTTCTCCGCCTCCACGTCTTCCTTCTTGCGGGCCTTCAGCGACAGCTCTTCGAGCTTGTGCTGTTTCTCTCGCTTGGCAAAACGGTCCGAAATCGGGTCGCCCATACGTGTGTCCTTTCCACAAGGCGTCAATCCATTATAGAGTGCCCGGCCCCTGGTTCACTGCAGTGACCAGGCCATCCACTACAGGCTACTGAATACTGGCTGCGGGCCACTGGCTGCTACTCCACGTCTTTTCCGCAACACTTCTTAAACTTCTTGCCCGACCCGCAGGGGCAGGGGTCGTTGCGCCCCACGCGGGGCACGTCGCGTCGGATGGTCTCGATCTTCTGCGGCGTGGCGGCCGCCGCCTGGTCGGCCATGTCCTGGGCCAGGTGATCGTAGCCCTGGAGTTGCTCGTGGACGGCCGAGCTGATCTGGTAGACGCTGTTGACCTGCGCCTCCGCTGACAGCTTGACCTTGAAGATCATGTCGGTGACCTTGTCGCGGACGCCGGCGAGCATGTCCTGGAACTGCTTGCCGCCCTCGCGCTTGTAGGCCACGCGGGGGTCCTGCTCGGCGTAGCTTCGCAGGCCGATGGCGCTCTTGAGATGGTCCATGGCCAGCAGGTGGTCCTTCCAGGAGCTGTCGACGATCTGGAGCAGCACGAACCGCTCCAACTCGTTCATTTCTCGCCGCAGGAACTTGCGCGCCGTCTGGAGGGTCACGCCGAAGACGTCGCCGTCGAAGTCCTGCATGCCCAACTCGGTGTCGAAGCGCGAGCGGACCAACTCGATCGCCTGCTGCGGGCCGGGATCGCTGCCCAACTGCTCGCGGAGGAACCGCTCCAGGCGGTCGCCGGCCAGCCAACTCTGCGACTCGGCCACCAGCCGCCGGCGGGCCTCGTCCATGCCCATCTCCCGCAGTTCATCCGCCGTCAGGATCAGGCCGTACTTGCGGTTGGCCCACTCCGCCAGCGCGGTCGCCGAGTAGACATTCTCCAGCCCGCCGTGGGCCAGCGTCATGTCCAGCGCGTACTCGACCGGGTACTCGACCTCCCGCTGGGCGTAGGCCCGGTCGATCTTGTCATGGAGGCGCGTGCGGACGTCCTCGACCTCGCCGGCCAGGTCCTCGAGCGACAGCTCGATCGCAAACTTGCCCTGTACCCACGCGCCCAGCGCCCGGCGGGCGAAGTCCTCCTCCAGGAACTGCGTCAGGCCCGAGAGGTTGATCTCGTCGATCCGCTGGGAGGCCGCCAGCGAGAGCTGCCTGGCGATCTCGTCCGCGTCCATCTTGCGGAGCTGGTTCTGCGAGAGGTTCACGCCGAAGCGGCTCATGGCCCAACTGCTCAGCCCGCGGAGGTCCCAGTCTCGCGGGTCGGCGTCCTCGTCCATGTACTCGCCCAGGGTCATGAAGAGGTTGCTGTCGGCCTCTTCCTTGGCCCGGCGGCGGAGGTTGTCTTCGAGGGCGGGCAGGTCATCGATGTTCTGGGCGCGGACCTGGTCGTCGCGGACGGGGATCTGAAGCGCCTGGCGGGCCCATTCGGCGATGCAACGCTCGTGGTAGTGCCCGTCGAGGTAGCTGTCTACGCCGTCGTCGACGGCCTGGTGGACCATGTCGCGGACCATGTTCTCCAGGTCGCGCCCCTCGAGGATGCGCTGGCGCTGCGAGTAGAAGGTCTTGCGCTGGTGGTCCATGACCTCGTCGTACTCCAGCAGGTTCTTGCGAACCTCGAAGTTCCGCTCTTCCACCTTGCGCTGGGCCCGCTCGACGCCCTTGGAGATCCGCCTGTCCTCGATGGCCACGTCGCCCTGCAGCCCCAGCCAGCTCAGCACCTTCAGCGTCCACTCGCCTGCGAAGATCGCCATCAGCTCGTCGCGGATGGACAGGAAGAACCGGCTCGACCCGGGGTCGCCCTGTCGCCCGGCCCGCCCGCGAAGCTGGTTGTCGATGCGCCGTGCCTCGTGGCGCTCGGTGCCCACGATGTGCAGCCCGCAGGGCACGTCCGTCCGGCAGGCGCCTCGGCCGCGGGCGGGAAAGGCCGGGTCGACCTTCGTCTTGAAGCAGTGGGCGCAGTTGGTGGCCGCGTCGTACTGCGGGCAGTGAATGCAGCATTTGTTGGACCCGGGCGGGAAGAGCGCCTCCACGTCCATGCCCAGCTCGGCCAGCTTTTCCGCCGGGGGGACCTTGCAGTTGTCCCACACCACGCCGGGCCCCAGCTTGATGTCCGTGCCGCGACCGGCCATGTTCGTCGCGATGGTCACGTTGCCGACCATCTGCTTGCTGCCCTTTTTCAGCGGGCGCTGCCAGCCGGCGTCGCGGACGATGTCCGCCTCGCGGGCGGCGTTCTCCGGGCGGGCGTTGAGCACCTCGTGCTGCGTCCCGTGCGTCCGCGTCAGCAGGGCCGAGATCAGCTCGCTCTTCTCCACGCTGGTCGTGCCCACCAGCACGGGCCGGCCCTTCTTCGAGACCGCGTCGATCTCCTCGACGATGGCGTTGTACTTGGCCGGCGAGACCTCGTAGATGGCCGCGTGCACGTCGCTCAGGTAGCCGGGCGCCTGCACCGCGCCGTCGCCCGTCTCGCCGCCCGCGTAGATGCGATCGTCGAAGTCCGCCCGGTTCACCGGGCGGTGGGTCGGCACGGCCGCCACGTCGAGTTTGTAGATCTTCATGAACTCGCCCGCCTCGGTCATGGCCGTGCCCGTCATGCCCGCGAGCTTCTTGTACAGCTTGAAGTAGTTCTGAAGCGTGATCGTCGCCAGCGTCTGGTTCTCTTCCTTGATCGTCACGCGTTCCTTGGCGTCCACCGCCTGGTGCAGGCCGTCGGACCACTCGCGCCCCTCCAGCAGTCGCCCGGTGAACTCGTCGACGATGATGACCTTGCCCTCCTGCACCACGTAGTCCTTGTCCTTCTCGAAGACCAGGTGCGCCCGCAGGGCCTGCTCCATCAGGTGGGGCCACTCCATGTTCGCCCCCACGTAGAAGCTGCCCACGCCCGCGATCTCCTGGGCGGCCGTCACGCCCTCGTGCGTCAGGTGCGCCGACTTCTTGTCCAGCTCCACCTCGTAGTACTTGGTCTGGCCGGCCAGGTCCTGCTCGCCGGCGGCAAGCTGCTGCTCGATCTGCTCGACCTTCGCCGCGACCTTCGCCTCCTCGCCCGTGCCCTTGGCCTTGCTCAGTTCGCCCCGCAGGGCCTTGAGGTTGCGCTTGAGGGTCTCGACCTGCTTGTTCGCCCGGTCCCAGCTGCGGTTGCGCGAGATGATCTCCCGCGCCACCGCGTCCACCTTGCGATAGCGGTCGGTCTGCCCGTAGGCGGGGCCCGAGATGATCAGCGGCGTGCGGGCCTCGTCGATCAGGATGGAGTCCACCTCGTCCACGATGGCGAAGTCCAGCGGGCCCTGGACCTGGTCGGCCGTCGAGAGCTTCATGTTGTCGCGGAGGTAGTCGAAGCCGAACTCGCTGTTGGTGCCGTACGTCACGTGGCAGGCGTACATCTTCTGCCGCTCGGCATTGTCCATCTTGGCGGTGATGTATCCCACCTGCATGCCCAGCATCTCGAAGACCGGGCCGGCGAACTCCGCGTCGCGCTGGACCAGGTAATCGTTCACCGTGACCACGTGGACGTGCAGGCCCTGGAGGGCGGCCATGTAGATCGCCGGATAGCACGCGATGGTCTTGCCCTCGCCGGTGGCCTCTTCGGCGATCCACCCGTCGTCGAGGATCGCGCCGGCCACGAGCTGCATGTCGAACTGGCGGTGGTTGCGGGCGCGGCGCGAGGCCTCGCGGATCAAGGCGAAGGCTTCGGGTCGGACGGCTGAGCGGGCCTCGCCTTCGCGCAGGCGCCCAGCGAGCTGGGCCGACAGATCCCGCACCTGCTCGTCGCTCAGGGCCCGCATCCGCTCTTCCAGCGGGTTGATCTGCTCCCGAACGAAGCGCAGGTGTGCACGGATGATGCGGTCGTTGCGGCTGCCGCCGATCAGCTTGAGAAACAGCTTGGATATCGTGTTCAGCATAAGTCGTGTTAGTATCGCAGGCTCGGGGCGGGAATGCAACCCGTGCGGGGTCCGGCCGGGCGCGGCCTGGACTACATCCCCGCGGGCGGGGACGGGACGGAAGGGGGGGCGTTGGCCGCCTGGACGCTTCTCATCGCGGCCAGGTCGCGTCTCGGCGCGGCCCACGCCTTCGCCGCCGCCGCGAGCACGCTCTTCAGCACGGCCTGGTAGTCGGCGTCGGACGCCTCCTTGTAGGCGCCCTTGCACTTGCCCCCGCCCAGGGGGGCGGCCAGGAACAGTGTCCGCTGGGGGCTCCGCAGGTCGATCCAGTCGGGGCGGGTCACGTCGGCGGCCTTGTGACACGAGCCGCAGCGGCGCTGGTGGACCGAGGCGATCCACAAGAACCGGTCCTTGTCGGCGGGGAGGTCGTAGGCCGGCTGGGCGGAACGCTTGTTGATGAAGGCGTCGTGGTAGGGGGCGTTGGCGTCGATCCACGTGACCAGGCGCAGGAAGTCGTCGCCGGTCAGCTTGGCGCGATCCGTGTGCGGTTTGGCCCGCAGCACGGAGATGAGCTTGCTTCGGTGCGAGCCGAACGCCAGGGGGGGCGTGACCTTCGCGTCGTCCATCTTGGGGGAGACTGCCACCAGCTTCCCGCCGATCAGCGTCTCGTAGGAGCGGTTGTAGCGGGCGGTCAGCCCGCCGCCGAGGTCGAGCCCGCCGGCAGGCTTGAGCCCGGTGTGGCAGCGGATGCAGTTCCGGTCGAGCACCGGCTGGACATCGCGGAGGAAACTGATCGGCACGTCGCCCCACGGTGGGGGCGTGAGCGGGACCGGCGGCTTCCACCCCGCCAGCCCGGCCGGCTGACGGAACGTGCGGGCCTGCGTCTCGTGGCAGCCGTTGCAGGCGCGGTGCTCGCCCGGCTGAAAGCTGATGAACGACCGCATCCGCCGCAACTCCATCTGGTCTTCGTCCAGGAGCTGGAAGTACAGGCCCACGTCGGCGGGCACGAGGAAGTGGGCGCTGCCGTCAGCCTCCAGCTTCACCGTCCCCAGCACGCGGGTGGGGTTCCAGCCCACGCCGGCCGACTTGGCGTCCGGTTCGTATCGCCATCCGCCGTGCGTGTTGTCGTAGGGCCAGCCCAGCGTCTCGGACACGCGGACGTAGCGGGCGCGGGACGCGTCGATCCCGTCGCAGCCGAAGGCGGCGTTGGTGATGGCCACCGTCGCGACGCTCCGCTTGAGGTCGATGTTCTCCGCCAGCACGGGCGGGCGCCGCCGCGGGCGCAGCGGGGTGGGCACGAAGCACGAGATCGACTCGTCGCGGTAGAGGAGTTCCTTGTTGCCGTACGCGTCGATCAGGTACAGCGCGTAGCCGGTCGCGTCGGTTTCCTTGCCGTACGTATACGAGACGAGGAAGTGGTTCTCGGACAACGCCCAGGGCGTCTGATAGAGCCCGCCGCGGTCGCGGACGCCGCCCTCGGCCACCGGCGAACCGGCCATCCCGCCCTCGGGCGGCTTGACGCCCGGCGTGACGATGCGGATGCCTTCGGCGGCGTTGAGCCCCTGGCCGGGATCGATCACGCAGACCGGCCCGGCCGCCAGCGTGTGGTGCCCGGTCGCGATGGCGACCAGCTTGGCGGAGCGCGGGATCGAGCGGGTGTCCTCCAGGGCCCAGGGATTGTTCATGTGCTGCTTGAACAGGGCGTCGGCCCCCGTGCCGTCCGGACGGATGGTCCAGATCGACTGGATGTGGGCCCAGCTTCGCTCGTGGTACTCCCACCGCGTATAGGCGATCAGCCCGTCATCCAGCACGTGGGGCAGGTAGTCGCCGTCTTTGTTCACGCTGAGGCGCCGCACGCCCGCCCCGTCGCCCTTCATCACGTACAGGTTGCAGCTCGTCTCGTCCTTGTCGTACTCGTTGCACTGGAGAGAAAACCCGCACCGCTCGGACACGAACGCGATGTCGCCGTTGGGCAGGTAGCACGGGTCCAGGTCGCTCCACTCGCCCCGGGTGAGCTGGCGCAGGCCGCTGCCGTCCAGGGCGACCTCGAAGATGTGCGTGGGCTCCTCCTCGCGTCGCAGGCGATAGTTGCTGGGTCGGCTGTTCCAGCCCGCCGGCGGCTGGTCCGTTCGCGTGCGGGCGTAGCCGAAGACCACCCGCGAGCCGTCATACCACAGGTCCATGCCGTGCACGTGCCCCGGCCCGAGCGCGCCGTTGAGCAGGTGGATGACCTGCGCAGGCGAATCGTCGCGCGGATCGGCCAGCCAGGCGAACAATCCCGGCCGGGCAATGACGCAGACGTCCCCGCCCGGGCGCGAGACCCACGGCATGTGGTTGAGGCAGACGTCGGGGTAGCTTTCCTGCGTGAAACGCTTGACCAGCAGCAACCGGTCGAAGTCCAGCAGGGGATTGGACAGCACCAGGCGCCGGATGGCCCATCGCGCCTGGAGATACAGATCTCGCGTGGCGCCGGGCGCGGGGGGGGCCGGCAAGGCCTTGGCCCGGCCCTCGATCGCCTCCAACTCGCTCAGGGGCGTCCTCACGTCCACCCCCGCGCGGTGCAGTTCCTCCGCAAGGCGGCGGGCGATGGCGACCGCCTCCAGCGTCCGCTCCGGCGGCACGCCGTCGTCCGCCGCGGCGGGCGGCGGGACCTTCGCCGTCGACCACTGCGAGACGCTGCTCTGGTCGGCTGGGCGACGCAGGGCGAGGTTGGTCCGGCCGTCCGGGCCGAACACCTCCACCTCGTCCAGGTGGAACCACAAAGGCTTGTCGCCGGGGACCGCGGTGCGGAGCAGCCGCGCCCGCACGGGCGGCTCGAACGTGACCTCCAACGGCTTGCCCTGCCCCGCGCCGCCGAAGAACCGTCCCCGGTTGTCGTGGCGGAGCGTCCAGGTCTTCGCGTCGTCGCTGGTCAGCAGCCGCAGGTTGTCGGCATTGTGCAACCCGGGGGCGTAGTCCAGGCGGTTCCACACCACCACGCGGGCGATCTCGACCGGCCGGCCCAGGTCCACCTGCCACCACGGGTTGGGCAGACGGTCGGTGTGGAAGCCGTACTTGCCGTTCTTCACCCCGTCGCACGCCCCGGCTGCGTCCTGGCAGGCCAACACTGCGCCCGCGGCCCCCTTGGGTACGGCCCGGGCCTGTTGGAGATAGTCCTCCTCGATCAGCCGGCGCATGTCGGCGGCCGGAAGAGGCCTTGTCGCGGGCGTGGAAGACGCGGGGATCGGACCAAGGGCTGCATGGCAGAACGACCACCGGCCAATGACGCAATGACCAATCAGACACCAATACAGCAATGTCCTAAGCCGGCATGGCGTGGAACGGTCCTTGCTCATTGTTGCCTTGGTCAGTGCCTGTGCAGTTCTCACTTCGCCGACAGCACGATATTCCGCATGATCTCGAACGCCGACTCGCACGTGTAGCCGTTGACGGGGAAGCTGTTGACACCCAACAGGCCGAAGGTCAGGTCCTCGGCGCTGAACAGGACGGCGGGGCGATCCTTGAGGATGACCGCCTTCAGGTTAGGCAGCTTGGTCCGTCCCAGGCGCTGACGGGTCTGGTAGCGGTAGTCGACTTCGCGGATGCTCATTCCCTTGAGGTTGTACAGGTCCGCCCCGGTGGACAGCGGGCGCGGCTCTCGCGGGCCGTAGACGGAGCGGATGAATTCCTCGGCGCCCTGGGCGAACTGGGTGGACCCGCCGGCGGCGTCGATCACGAGCGTCCCGCCGGAGGCGACGAACTTCTCGATGGGCCCCTTGTCCATCGCCAGCAGCGGGAACTTGCCCGTCCCGGTCAGCAGGGCGACCGAGCAGCCGCTGCCGGGCAGGTCGGCGACCTTGACGGTCTTGAACTCGATCTTGGTTCGCGTCTGCTGGGCCATCAGGCGCTCGAAACGTTCGTACGCCAGCGGCTCGGGATTCCAGTTTCCCGCGTGGCGGACGCGGGCCACCTGGACGGTTCGGGCGGGGGTGAACGACTCTTCCTCCGGCCAGTGCGTGTAGCCGCGAGGGCGCAGGCTGGTGATCGACTCGCTCACGTACCGCACGATGTTCGCCGCCGCCTGGAAGTTACCCAACCGCGTGGCCAGGGCGCGAACCTGCCAGCTCAGGGGCAGGTCGGCGTCGCAGTGGAGGGCCAGCGCCCGCACGCCGTTGGACACCATTTGCATGGCGGGCTTGCCGCCCGGCAGATCGTAGTAGACCTTGCGGGTATAGATCTCGTGCCCTTCCGGCAGGGGCGTCAGCGGATAGCCCGGAAAGAGCTTCTCGTAGGTCTCGCGGATGCCCTCTCGAAAGGCGGCCCCGCCGCACTCGGTGATGCTCAGGATCGTGCCCCCCTGGAGGACGTACTGGCGGAGCTTCTTGATGTCGGCGTCGGTGAACTTCGGCGCGGTGGAGCCGGCGATGTACAGGATGGGCGCGTCGTGCCACTCGCGGACACCCACGCGGAGATTGATGATCTGCCAGTTCACCGTCCGCTCGAAGGTGCGGCTCATCCAGGCCGTCAGGTTCGCCAGGTCGCGCGGGCGGTTGTTCCAGTCGCCGTCGTACTCGAGCTTGTTGAACACCACGGGGTTTCGCCCGCGAACCAGAAACAGCAGCGAGAAGGCGGTGTTGACCACGTTGCCCCACCCGCCGTTGCCGCCCTGGGCCTTCAGCAGCAGTTCCGTGCCCAGCTTGTACCAGTCGCTCTTGCCGAAATACTTGTATCCGCTGGCCAGGCCCACCCGCTCCACGCCGTACAGGTAGTAGAAGTTGGGGCTGCCCCTGACGGTGCTGGGGAAGTTCTTGTCCAGCCATTCCAGCCCGGCCAGGATGGGCTTGTAGGCGAACTTCATGCGACAGTTCATGAACTGCTCGGCGTACACGTGGTCGAAGCAGACGAAGAGGCTGGCGATCCCGCCGACGGTCATGGTCGCCCGGGAGGCGCTGGCGCGGGCGTCCCCTTCGTTGCGGTACCCCCAGCCGCCGTCCTTGTTCTGGCAGAGCTCCCAGTGGCGCATGACCTCGCGCCAGTACGTGGTGGGGATCTCCGCGCGGTTCAGGTCGGCCGCCCACACCCCCAGCAGGCCGAACTGGCTGTTGGAGTTGTCCCAGCGCTGCTGAATGGTGGCGTTGCAGTCGTAGTTGTAGTGCCCGGCCGAGCAGCCCCGCAGGAGTTGCAGGGCGTCCTTCTCGAGCATGGAGCGGTACTTGTCGGAGGTGGTGCGGTTGGCGGCCAGGGCGGCGTTGGCCCGGCAGGCCAGCTCATAGGTCTTCTCGGTCTTCTGCTGCGACATCCAGTCGATGGCCTTGGACATCCGCGGGTCCTGGGGGTTCACGCCGCTCTCGATCATGGCATACGCGACCAGGGCCGTCGGGCCGACGTGGTACTTATGCCCCCCGCCGTACTCTCCCCACGTGCCGTCCTTGTCCTGCTGGGTCCAGAGGAACTTGATGGCCCGGTTGATGGCCGCGTCAACCGCCTGGGGCGAGAAGGCGGTGTCTCGCTTGCCGCCCCCGCCGGAGGGCGGAGCCGGCTGCGGGGCCGGTTTCGGCGCGGGTTTCTTGTCGGGCTTGTCGTTCTTCTTGCCCCCACCCTTCTTGTCCTTGTTGCCCCCGCCTTTTGGCGCCGCCTCGGCCGGTCTTGCCTGCCAGTACGCCACGCCGGCACAGACCGTGACGGCCATCAAGGCGCACAATAACGATATGCGGCTGCGTTGCATCGATCTGGTCCTTTCGTCAATGCTGCCGCGGCTGGGCTGCTCTTTCCATTCTACCGGATGACGCCGGGAATGGCCACCGCCTTGACAAAGACGGCGTCGCGGGGCGTCCGCTTCCGGGCGAACTGCCCCGCGAACCTGCAAGCCTCCCTGCGGGTTTCCCTCCGGCCGGCGCCGCAGACCGACGCCAACTATTCCTTGCCGAACACTGCCCGGCAGGCGATAATCCCCGGACTCGATTCGGACGTAGTAGTCAGAGAGGACTCACCAAGATGAAGACATGCAAACTGGCGCTCCAGGACGGGCTGGTCCTGACCGGTCAGGCCTTCGGGGCCGAGGGAACCGCCCGCGGCGAGGTCGTGTTCAATACCGGCATGACCGGCTACCAGGAGGTCCTGACGGACCCCTCCTATAACGGCCAGATCGTCACGATGACCTACCCGCTGATCGGTAACTACGGGATCAACGTCGAGGACATCGAGTCGCACGACCGGCGGGTGCAGGTGAGCGGCTTCGTCATCAAGGAGCTTTCGCCCTGCGTGAGCAACTTCCGCGCTGGCCGGTCGCTGGAGGACTACCTGCGAGAGGCCAACGTGATGGGCTTGGCCGGAGTGGACACCCGGGCCCTGACCCGCCACCTGCGGACCATCGGGGCCATGAACGGCGTGATGAGCACCGAGGTCCTCGACGACGCCGAACTGGTCCGCCAGGCCGCCGACATGCCCTCCATGGCCGGGCAGGACCTGGTCCAGGCCGTCATGCTCGACAAGCCCTACCACTGGAACGAGGGCTACAACAGCGCCTTCGCCCAGACCCATCGCGACCACGGGCGGAAGACCTACCGCGTGGTCGCCGTTGACTGCGGAGCCAAGATGAACATCCTCCGCAACCTGGTCGAGGCCGGCTGCGACGTCACGGTCGTCCCCGCCTCCGCGTCGGCGGGCGAGATCCTCCAGCAGAAGCCCGACGGTCTGTTCATCTCCAACGGACCGGGCGACCCCGCAGCCGTCACATACATGATCCAGACGCTCCGCGAGCTGGTGGGCAAGGTGCCGATCTTCGGCATCTGCCTGGGGCATCAGCTCCTGGGCCTGGCCCTGGGCGCGGAGACCTACAAGCTCAAGTTCGGTCATCGCGGCTGCAACCAGCCCGTCCGCAACCAGGCCACCGGCAAGGTGGAGATCACCTCGCAGAACCACGGCTTCGCGGTGGACGAGGCCTCGCTGGAGGCCAGCGGGGCGAAGGTGACGCACGTGAACCTCAACGACATGACCGTCGAGGGCTTCACGCACGGCGACCAGGCCCTCTTCAGCGTGCAGTACCACCCCGAGGCCTCGCCCGGCCCCCACGACGCCACGTACCTGTTCGACTGCTTCCGCGACATGATGGAGACCGGCAAGGCGCCCACCGCCGAACAGATGCACGCCGCCCAGGAAAAACTGGCCAAGGCGGGGCAGAAGACCACGGCCCATTGACCATTGCACATTGACAATTGACCATTGAAGGCGATTGTCTGTTCAACCCTACAACGTCAAGGTCGAATCGCGCTGCAACAACGCGATTGCCGCCGGCCAGTCGTCCTTCGCCAGCCCCGGGCTCACCCATCACCAGCAGTCCGACGTGGACCGCAACGGCGTGCCCCAGGCCACGCACAGGCAGCTACGGGCCAAGGACCGGCCCGCTGGCCCATGACTTCGTGAGCGACGAGGAGTTCGCCCGGCTGCTGCTGGCGCAGTTCGGCAATATCCAGCGGGTGCTGCTGCCCGGGCACGCCTATTACATCTGGGGCGGCTACTCCAACATCGTGAACTACCCGCGGGCCCTGACCGAGTGCGAGCTCTACTTCAGCCAGATGGTCATCTGGGTCAAGGAGCACCCGGTCCTGACCCGCAAGGACTTCATGGGCAACCACGAGTGGTGCTTCTACGGCTAGACGGAAAGGGCCGCCCACCGGTTCTTCGGGCCTAACAACGCGACCGACGTGTGGTCGGTCAAGAAGGTCTGCCCTCAGGCGATGGGCCACCTGACCGAGAAGCCCGTCGAGCTGGCGGTGCGAGCCATCCAGTACAGCAGCCACGCCGGCGAGAACGTCCTGGACCTCTTCGGCGGCTCGGGCTCGATGCTCATCGGGTGCGAGCAGACCGGCCGCCGGGCCCACCTGATGGAGCTGGACCCGCTGTACTGCGACGTGATCGTCAAGCGATGGGAACAGTCTACGGGGCGGAAGGCGAGCCACATGCCCTGGGAAGCGTGATCGAAGATGGGAACCCAGAGCCAAGTACTACACAAGAAGGTCTATAACAACTTACGAGCCATGGCGCCAACCGCAGCCCATATTGCGGCTTTCAGTGCCGCCGGCCAGAAGTGCAGTATGCCGATACCCAAGTGCCATACCAAGTGCGCTCTAACGCGCCACTCACTCTTTCCAAGGGCTCGGATCTCTTCACTGTCCTCCATCAAGTCCCGCATTACTCCTTCACGGTATCTTCGAGGGATCCAAAAAGACAAGCTATCACGCCATTTGTCGGTAATCTGTCGGCTTGGGGCGAGGCCGAATCGCCAAGTATTCCCTACTAATAGTGACGACAACATATTTCCCCCGAAGATGACAAGTACAAAGGCGACCCCGAAAAGAGAACCACGGTTTATTGCGGAGGCTAGTGGTATGACTATCGCAAACAACAGGACTTGGTTGTATATCACCCAAAAACGTTCCCCCTTGGAGCAAGCATTGTCCCTCGCCCGGATGATGCTTCTCTCGGCATCTTCAGACAAATCAAGCAAGCTCCTGCAAGTTGGTGGCTTAAGATGCGCCGCACTGGTCAGCTTCTTTGGCTTTCGGTTCTCGCCCTTTCTATTGCGCATTACTCGTTCTCCCGGCCAGAATGCTCATGACAGTCTGGAGAGAATCGATGGCTCGATGACCATCTGCCGTGATGCGAAAATACTTGCGGCGATACCCCCCATGTTCGTGGCAGGATTCCCCCAAACGGGATTTGACGTAGCCCTGTTGTTCCATGCGATCCAGAGTTACGTACAGGGCGCCGTAGGACAGCGATCGCTTCGTTTCCCGTTCATATGCTTGCCGGATTTCGCGGCCGTATTTCTCTCCATTGATGAGCAACCCGAGAATCACGGCCTCACGCGTTGTTGGTATTCCGTCTTTACCCATAGTTGTGCCTTTCACGCCTCAACGACAACAATTGTATACCTTGACCAAGTGTCCAGTCAATTGAGAGTCCCCGCAAGAGCCCGGAGTCTCCTTGGCCGGGGCTCATGTCACCCGAATCGGTCCGGCCTCCAGCCGCAGGCCCTTGCCGTCGTAGACCACCACGCGGATACTGCGGTCGAGCACGGCCTCCGGCTGGCCGGGCAGGCCATCGGCGAGGCTGGCGAAGTGCGGCGGGTGGGGCAGGCCAGCCTGAGTCTTCCGCCGACGGAAGAAGAGGCTTAACAGGAGGAAGTTCGCTACGTCATTCGTTCTCTTCGTCGAGGCATCCGGTGCGGAGGAAGTCGTAGCGGACGGCCGCCCGGGCCTTCTTGCCCGAGACGGAGTGGAAGGTCAGGCGATCGGGGCCGAAGTCTATCTCCGCCACCTCGTCGAACCCGGCCGGTACGCGGAGGACGCCCTGGATGTAGTTGACGGCGGTAGGGGAGTCGGCGCTGAGCTTGAGCGTGGTGGGCACGCCCAGGCGGGTCCAGGCGTTGGGCTTGAGCGACGGGGCCAGCCCCTCCGCCGACAGCCCGCAGACATCTTCCAGGCCCAGGCAGCAATTGCGCCCGTTCCAGGGGAAGGCGTGTCGCCCGTGGTTCTCGATCCACAGCAGCGTGGCCGGCTGGATCGACGGGTCCTTCAGCGAGAACCACACGAATCGCTCGTTGCGGAAGGTGGCGGTGGTCCAGGCGGGGAAGGCCTTTTCGTTGATCACGCCCAGGATGTCGGCGAAGCCCTGTCGCGTGGGCAGCAGCGAGCAGTCGATCGTCGCCGGGTCCTTCCAGATCGACGGGACGGCGGTGAGGCTCTTGAATCGCTTGCCGGGCGCGACGGCCTGGTACTCGCCCCCGGCCGGGTTGCCGCTGGGGCTGGGATGGGTCAGCCCGAAACGGATGGGACTGGTGGCGATCTTGACGCTTTCCGGCTGGTCGGGCATGGCCAGCGTGGCGTGATGGCCCAGGGTGGTGCGCCCGGCGAATCCGTCGATGACGTGGCGGCAGTAGACGACGTTCTGCCCGTCCACCAGGGAGAGCTGCTTGGTCACCTTGGCGGGGCGGACCTTGCAGGCCATCCGTAGCGTGAGCGTGGTCACGTCGCCGGTTTTCTTGCAGCCCTGGAGGGTCCACTTCCGCGTGGCGGTCTCGCCGTGGACGCCGTGGTCTTCGCCCTCGATCTTGTTGTTGCCCCCGAAAGGCAGGCAGAAGAAGTCCCCGCGCAGCGGGTCCAGCACCGGCACGCCCGTGCGGACCTTCTCCTTCTGCCACGGGCTGATGTAGTACGGCTGGATCGGCTTGGTCTTGCGGCAGAACGTGACGGGCGACATGTGCCCGCCGAGCTGGGTGACGGCGAGTTCCACGGTGTCGTTGCGGATGATCCAGGAAGGCTGGTTGACGACGGTCTTGACGACGCTCTTCATGGCGCGGTCCTTTCGCAAGAGGCGGCAATGACACGGGCGAATATACGACAGGACCGCCCTGGATGCAATCGCCGCCGTGCCGGGCGTGCCGGGCGTTGCCCGGGTCGGTGGGGCGTCAGCGGGAGCGGTCGATGATCCGCCAGACGGCTGGGCCCAGGGCCGCCACGGGCACGCGGGGGCGGCCCAGGCGGACGTGCGGCTTGGGCGGGCCGTGAAAGTCCGATCCGCCCACGACGGCCAGGCCCAGGCGCCGCCCCAGGTCCAGGCAGATGCGCGTCAGCGTGTCGGAGTGGTCGCTGTGGTAGGCCTCGATGCCCTCCAGGCCGTGGCCGGCCAGCTCCCGGACCACCCGTTCGAGCTGGAGGCGGTTATCCATTCGCAGGTGGACCGGGTGGGCCAGCACCGCCAGTCCTCCGGCGCGACGGATGGCGTCGATGGCCTGGGCGGGCGAGAGCCGCTCCTTGTCGAAATACGCGGGCTTGCCCTGTCCGATCCATCGGGCGAACGCCTGCTGCACGTCGCTGACGTAGCCCTTGTGGTGCAGGGCCTGGGCGATGTGGGCCCGCCCCACGACGTGACGTTGCCCGGCTGGGGCGGGACCGGCCGCCTCCAGCACTTCCTCCATGGTCAACGGCATTCCCAGCTCGCCCAGGCGGGCCAGGATGCGGGGGTTTCGCTCCGCCCGCCCGGCCTGGAGCGTCTGAAGCGTCCGGGCAAGGGCGTCGCTGGCGGGGTCGATCCCCAGCCCCAACAGATGCAGCGTGCCGTGCGGGCAACTGGCGGAGACCTCGATGCCCGGCACAAGGGCCAGGTCCGGACACTCCCGGGCCGCCCGGCAGGCTTCGTCCAGCCCTTCGACCGTGTCGTGGTCGGTCAGGGCGACCGCCGCAAGGCGGGCCTGGTCGGCCAGGCGCACCAGCTCGGCGGGGCTCAGCCCGCCGTCGGAAGCGGTGGAGTGGGTGTGGAGGTCGACAAAGCGGCGCTTCGTGTCTCCGAGTTCTCGTTCCGTGTTCGTGGTGATCTTCGTGATCTCCGGGGTCTTGGTGATTCTTCCCCCCCCGTTCGCTCTCACGAGTGGACGTCGAGGTAATCGAACCGCCGTTCGCGGCAGCAGGGGCAGGGGGTGTCGGCGGCTGAGCGGGTGGTGTCGATCCGCTGCAAGGCGTTGGTCCACAGGTCGAGCTTGAGCAGGTACGGGCTGACGAGTTCGCGGTGTCCGGCCAGGATCTTCACTGCCTCCATGGCCTGGATGGAGGCAATGGCCGCCACCGCGGGGGGCAGGACGCCGGTGGTGCGGCAGGTGGGCTCGATGCAGGGCGGCGGAGGGGCGTCAAAGATGCATCGAAGGCAGGCGGTCTGCCCGGGCACGATGGTCATGACCTGGGCCTCGGCGCCGACCACGCCGGCGAAGACCCAGCACTTGTTGGCCAGGATGGCGTAGTCGTTGAGGACGAAACGGGCGGCGAAGTTGTCCGTGCCGTCGACGATGACGTCGACGTCGCCGGCCAGCGTGTCCACATTGGCATTGGAGAGGCGTTCCTGGACGCTCTCGACGGTGACGGCGGGATTGATCCGCACCAGGTGGCTGGCGGCGGCGCGGACCTTGGGGGTCTTAGACCTGGCGTCGGCGGTGTCGTACAGGGCCTGGCGGTGGAGGTTGGTGAGATCCACGCGGTCGTCGTCTACCAGCCGCAGGAAGCCCACGCCGCTGCGGGCCAGCAACTCCGCCGACCACGACCCCAGCCCGCCCACGCCGACGATCAGGGCCCGCCGAGCCGCCAGGCGGCGCTGCCCGGCCGGGCCAAGCCCCTCGAACTGAATCTGCCGAGTGTAGCGGCTGGAGATGTCGCTCTGGCCCTTTTTGTCCGCTTGGTGTTTCATGCGGGGTGAGTGTACGGGCGGTGCGCGCGGGTTGCAAGAACGGGCGGGGCTGGGTCAGAAGTGGACAAGCCAGCCGCCGTTGTTGAGGAACCCGCGATAGTTGGGCCAATCGTGCCAGACGACGCTGTTGTCCACCATGCCGACGTTCTGGCCCTCGGGCTCGGCGTTGCGGAAGTGGTTCACGCCGCGCCGGTCGGGACCGAACCACGAACCGTCGGGCTGGAGGCGAGTGAGATCGGCGAACAGGACGCCGTAGGCGGCCTCCTGCGAGGAGAACATCGGAAAGACGGGGTAGCGGTCTGGCACGGGGCTGTACGAGACGCGCAAGGCCCCCTGGACGCTCAGGATCCGGTTGCCCCCGAAATACGGATAGCCGACGACCGAGCTGGTGCTGTCGGGCCAGACCCAGAAATCGTCCCTGTTCCAACCGGGCCCGTTGGAGGGGCAGTAGAAGTGCTCGCGGGTGAGGTTGTAGTTGAAGGAGAAGCAGGCCTTTCGTTCCTCGTCGGTGGTGAGCACCTCGGTGTTGACCTGTTTGCGCAGCAGCCAGTAGGGGCTGGGGTTGGCGGAGCTGGGGGTGTTGCCGATGTGGAGGTAAGGCAGTCGCTCGCGATGCTCGCCCGCATAGGTGAGGCAGGCGCTGATCAGCGCCCGGATGTGGCTGGCGCAAACCACGCGGCGGGCGAGTTCCTTGGACCGGCTGAGCGTGGGCACCAGGATGCTCATCAGCAGCGACAGGATGGAGATGATGATCAGCAGTTCGACCAGGGTGAAGGCCCGGCGCAGGAAACAACCAGCGGACCGACGCCCGGCCCGCTGATGCGAATAGCGCGAATGAGGAGAGACAATCGCCATCAACGTCATTGTAGAGGTTCACCCGCGAAATGACAAGACAGTCTGGCCCCGTCCGGACGCCGCGTGCGTCGCGATTGTGGGTGCCCTCTTGCCAAAACGGTTTGATTCTGCTATGCTGTCTCTCATCGGTGGTGGTTGGGAGCGCATCCACCGGTCGGACTCGCCGGCAGAGAGTTCGCTCCGCCGGCGGGATCGAGGGGGCCGCCGCAGGTCTTGATAAGGTCGATCGTTTTTTGGGTTGTGAAAGGTATGAACAAGCCGATGGACGACTGGACAGGCGCGGAGACCCGGGTAGAGCGGGCCCATGAGTTGTATGAGCAGGGCCGCTGGCCTGAGGCCGCCGCGGAATTGCGGGCGGCCATTGAAGTCAATCCCTACAACGCGTCCTGGTATTTCAACCTCGGCCTGACGCTGGAAGCGATGGAAGACTTCCCCCGGGCGTGCGAGGCGTTCCGCGAGGCGCTCGAGCTGGAACCCGATGACATCGAGACGCTCAACTGCCTGGGCGTCAACCTGACCCGCCGCCAGCAGTACTCCGAGGCCCTGGAGTGCTTCGAGCGGGCCAGCCGGTTGAACGCCGACTACGAGCCCGCCTACTGCAACCGCATCATCACCTACGCGGAGATGGGGCGCCACGAACAAGCCGAGACGATGTTCTATCTCGCCCGCCAGATCAAGGACGAATGCCCGCTCTGCTACTACAACATGGGCAACAGCTTCTACGCCCGCAAGCTCTACGACCAGGCCATCCGCTGCTGGAAGCAGTCGCTCCGCCTGGACCCCAACCACCCGCAGGCCAACAGCCGCATCGCCGAGGCCTACTGGTGCAAGGGCGACCTTCGCGCCGCCCGCTGGCATTACCAGAGCGAACTCCAACGCGACGACCGCGACGTGGACACCCTGCTTGACCTGGGCGAACTGCTGGTGGAAATGAACGACCTGCAGGCCGCCGACGCCAAGTTCCGCAAGGCGCTCGACCTGTCGCCCGACAACGCCTGCGCCTATTTCTGCATCGGCCTGCTGGAGATCAGGCGCAATCGCCTCAGCCGGGCCGAGCAGGCCTTCCGCCGGGTCCTCCGCCTGGACGCGGACTATCCCGGCGCCCACGCCAAGCTGGCGTGGCTGATGATGCGCCGCGGGCAGGTGCAGACGGCCGGGCGACACGTCATCGCCGAACTCCGGCGCAGCGGTGAGAACCCGGCCATGCTCGAAGAACTCGGGCAGGTCCTCCTGGAGGGCCACCTCATCCGCCACGCCAACACCGTCCTGCGACGGCTGGTCGAACTGGCCCCCGAGGACCCGTATGCCCAGCACAATCTGGCGGTAAGCTTCTTCAAGATGCATCGCCTGGACGACGGCATCCGTCACTGCCGCAAGGCCATCAAGCTCCTGCCGGAGTACCCGACGGCCCTGTACAACCTGGCCTTGGCGCATTTGAAGCGAGGGCAGATGCCGCGGGCCCGGCGCTACGTCGCCCGGGCCCTGAGCATGGCCCCGCGGGACGAGAACATCCGCCGGCTGGCCGACCGCCTCAACCGTTACGGTTTCTGGGCCCATCTGCGCCAGACCCTCAGCCACCTGCACCTGCCCAAGTGGTGATTGCGGGGAACAGGGACGAGGGAATAGGGTTGCGGGATTCGAGAGCAGGCACGAGGAAGCAACTGTGATCATTCCTGTTTGTCAGAGTATCGCGAGGTGTCTGCGATTCATGCTTCTTCGCGATTTCCCTGCCACTAATCCATAATCCGCATTCCCTGCTCCACCTATGACTCAGCAAGAACCCACCATCGTCGTCTCCGAGCCCCTCAACGAGCGCAGCCTGGACTACCTGCGGCGCCACGGTCGCGTCATTCAGACGACGGCCGACCGGGCCGCAGAGGTCATTGACCAGGCCGACGGACTTGTGGTGCGAACCTACACGCAGGTGAACGAGGAGTTGCTGGCCCGCGCGGGGCGGCTGAAGGTCGTGGGTCGGGCGGGCGTGGCCCTGGAGAACATCGACGTGCCCGCCTGCCGCCGCCGCGGCGTCGAGGTCGTCCACACGCCGCAGGCCAACACGCTGGCCGTCGTCGACTACACGCTGGCCATGATCCTCCAACTCAACCGGAGGTTCTGGCCCATGACCCGCCCGCTCAGCGAGCCGGAGTTCCACAAGGCCCGCAAGCAGGTGTTCGGGAAGTTCCTGGCCGGCCAGACCCTGGGCATCGTCGGCTGCGGGCGGATCGGCTCGCGCGTGGGGCGGGCGGCGGCGGCACTGGGCATGACCGTGCTCTACAACGACATCCGCCCCGTCGAGCTGGACTATCCGGCCCGGGCCGTCGAGAAGGATGAACTCTACTCCGCCAGCGACATTGTCACCATCCACGTGCCGCTGACCCGTCTGACCCGCGGCTTCATCAACGCCCGCTCGCTGGAACGGTTCAAGCCGGGCTGCCAGTTCATCAACGCCGCCCGCGGGCCGTGCGTGGACTACGCCGCCCTGGCCGAGGCCCTCCGCAGCGGACGCGTGTCGGCGGCCGCCATCGACTGCCACGACCCCGAGCCCCCGCCGAGCGACTACCCGCTCTACGGACTGGACAACGTCATCCTCACGCCCCACATCGCCGCTCGCGTTCCCGAGGCCGTCGAACGCATGTGCGACGTGGTGTACGACGTGGTGGCCATTCTGGAGGGCAGGGCGCCGGAGTATCCGGCTGCCGAGGACGAAGAGTAACGGCCGACGGCAATTGTCGGTCGTCGTTTGGGGCAGAACGGACCGGCGCCGCCGACCGTTCGACAATCGCAAGTCGAGAATCCCTACGCTTTCCTGGCCCGACCCGCGAACACTCTGAGTTCTTCGTAGGCGTTCTGGCAGGGGGGGCCTTCGGCGTGCAGGTATCGGTGGAGGCTCGGGAGGCTTTCGTGGAGGGCCACGATCGACGAGGACACGGTGCCCCGCTGGCTGTGATGCACGCAGATCGCGCCCGCTCCGTCGCCGTCCCCGTGGTCGATGCAGACGCGCTTGCCCAGGTCCAGGGCGTCCTCGAGGTTCCTGGGCCTGTGCGACAGCAGAATCCGTCCCCGGCAGCCCTTGGCGTCGCCCGGGTCGTCCGGCACGGAGTTGCCGATGACGTGCACTCCGTCGCCCAGGGCCTGGAAGACCAGCCGCTCTCCGTAATGGGTGGCCACGAACGCCCGCCGCGGGTCGGCGGCCAGGAAGTTGAAATCATTGTAGGGGTTCAGGCGGACTTCGTCCCTCAGCCGCTGGGCGGCTTCCTGGGCCGACGACGACTGGAGGACGTCCATGCACAGCAGTCCCCGGGAGCGGACGGCGGAGCGGCGGGGCGTGTAGCCGATATTGGCCACCGCCGCCAGGACGCCGGCACGATTGATCGCCAGCCACGTGCCGCCCGCCTGGAGGTCCCGCCCGCCGAACAGGTGCTCGGTGATGGCATGGGGGGGCTGGCTGGGGCGGTCCAACCGCTCGTCGCGGTTGCCGGCCAGGATCACCGGATAATCCGGCACGACCCGATAGAACAGTGCCACGAAACACATGGACAGGTGCTTCCTCTCCTGCAGGGGGCTCGTTCGGCTCTGGCTTCATTGTAGCCCCCGGCGCGGGCGGAGGAAACCCCGCGGCGGAAGAAACTGTTCCGCGGGTCGCGGGCGGTCGCTAGCCGGGCCGCCTGGCCAGGCCTCGGCGGCGCAGTCGCGTCGCGACGGCCGGCAGGCTCAGCAGCAAGAGCAGAGCAGAGGCCGGTTCCGGCACGACGGTCAGGGTCACGTCATTCCCGTCGCCTCCTATGTACGTGATGAGGAAGGGGTTACGTCCCTGACCCGTGCCGTAGAAGATCGTGCCTTCGGTCAGCTCGAGCCCGTCGGGGGTCTGGAACGTGCCGCTGATGAGTCCGGAGCCGTTGGCCAGCAGGATCTGGAAGACGGCATTCTCCGGGGCTGGGAAGTTTACCAGCACGTCCAGGATGCCGTTCAGGCTGACGCCCTGGTTGACCTGGAGCACATCGTTGCCGCCGGTCACTCCCGGGCCGGCCAGACCGTCCAACTCGATCTCCAGCGTCGCGCCGGCCGACTGGTTGTAGGCCCCAGTGATGATGGTCTTGCCGACCGACCCGCCCGGCGCCAGCGTCCCGCCGAGCTGGCTCATGGGCATGTTGAACTGGCCGACGTTCATCAGACGCCCGCCGCTGAACTCGAAGGTCTCGTTGCCGGATCCGACCGCCACGTCTCCGCCGCCCAGGTCCAGCGTCCCGCCGCGAAGCTTATAGGTGGACTGGCTGGTCGGATTGTTGCCGAGCTTGACGCTGCCGCCGTTGAACTTCACCAGTCCGCCGGTCTGGTCGAACAGCCCGGTGCCCTGGTTGAAGTTGATGTTGCCGTTGGTGCCTGTGCCGAGCAGCAATTCCCCGCCGGTCATGTTGTACGTCCCGTTGCCGTTGGCGTACTGGCTGAGCACGAGGTTGTTGGCCCCGTTCACGCTGACGGTCCCGCTGTTCTGGGTGACCACGCCCACGTTGTGCCGCCCGATCTCGAACTGTCCCAGGTTCAGCACGGGCGAGGTGCTCGCCGAGCCGATCACCATCGTCCCGTCGGCGTGGGGGGCGTCGTTGGCGCCGGTGGTGTCGGTTCCGCCGACCAGCAGGGCCCCGCCGATGTTCATCGTGCCGCCCACGACCTCGAATGTGCCCTGGTTCTCCCGCCCGATCACCAGCATGCCGC
>Ga0116148_1001790_pt1 | contig 22459 bp, 19 predicted proteins | sample AD_UKC055_MetaG_FD_89786 | JGI IMG/M metagenome (GOLD analysis project Ga0116148, IMG submission 89786) | Active sludge microbial communities of municipal wastewater-treating anaerobic digesters from USA - AD_UKC055_MetaG | ecosystem: Engineered > Bioreactor > Anaerobic > Digestate | place: USA... | reverse complement strand
TATCACCGGGAACCGGATACCAGTGGATTGTCAATGACATAAATGGATGTACTCCCGCATCCGGAACTTTGGATATAACAGAACCGGAAATAATATCCGGCACCATTTCTGTAACATCGCCTATCGTCTGTAACGGAAGTACTACGACAGTAATTCTGACAGGCAACGGAGGTACGTTTCCCCTTATTTATACATTCAACGGAATAAGCAATGCTACCGGGATCTTCACGGAGATACATGCTGGAACAGCTTATCAGTGGAGCATTACTGATGTGAACTCCTGTAATCCGGTAACAGGGATCATTGATATTACAGAACCGCCGGCACTGATTGGGACCATAACGTTCCAGTCTAATGTGACTGTTACCGGGGGAAATGACGGAATTGTTACTGTTGAAGGATCCGGAGGTACTCCTCCATACCTGTACAGCCTTAACGGCAGCAGTTTCCAGGCATCAGGTACCTTCAGCGGCCTTACTGCCGGAAATTATACGGTCAGAATTCAGGATGCCGCACTCTGTGAAGTCGATGTTCCGGTATCAATCACAGATCCCAGTGTGCCTCTTACAGGAACTCTGGTATCAAAGACTGACGTCTCATGCTTCGGTGGAGCTGACGGAAGTTTGACAGTCACAGGTATTGCCGGTATAGGAACTTATGAATACAGTATGAACGGAACCGATTTCCAGGCTTCCGGAACATTCAATAACCTTAAGGCCGGGACATATATTATAACAATCCGGGATGAAAAACCTGCAACATTCCCTGTAACCGTTGATATCACAGAACCTGAAACGGCTGTTACGGTAACAACAACCGGGATGAATAACCTGTGTAGTGGTGATAATACAGGAAGTGTGATCGCAGTAGCATCAGGAGGTACCGGGCCATATGAATTTTCGTGGAATACTTCACCTGTTCAGATGAATGATACTGCTTCTCTTCTTCCGGCCGGTACCTACGAGGTCACTGTGACTGACGCCAACGGTTGTATAGCAGTCGGCGATGTCACTATATCAGGTCCGCCGGCCCTGGTACTTAATCTTTCAGCAACTGAAGCTGACTGCCCTGATACAAACGACGGATCAATAATACTCACAATATCAGGAGGAACAGCTCCGTACCTTACCTTATGGCAGGACGGAAATGAATCTCAGAACAGGACAGAATTACTGCCGGGTAATTATACTGTCACGGTTACCGATGATAACGGATGTGCAGCAATGGCAACCGCTGCCGTTGGCTTTACAGGTACGTTCGGTTGCGTTGAGATACCACAGATAATAACTCCGAATAACGACGGATTCAATGATGAATGGAGGATACGGAACATCGATCTTTATCCCGGAGCTGAGGTACTTGTTTACACCAGGTGGGGCAAGCTTGTATATAAATCACGGAATATATCTGCCGATCCATGGGATGGAAGATTTAACGGAAGATTAATGCCTACAGATTCATATCACTATATCTTGTACCTGAACGACGGCTCTAAACCACGTTCCGGTGTAATAAGTATAATAAGGTAAAGAGGGATATTATGAAGACAGTATATATGAAGCTTATAAAATGTTTTCTTCTGCTTGCGGTCATTATTTCGTTCGGTAAGGAAGTAGCGGCGCAGCAGGTTCCGATGTACAGTCAGTACATCATGAACGGATATCTTGTGAATCCTTCATTTGCCGGACGTGATGGTTATTCAACTATAAGTCTGACCGCAAGGGAGCAGTGGATGGGTCTGGCCCAGAACCCTGCCACTTATGCGGCCAGCTTCCAGACAAGAATATTGAAGAACAGCTATATATCAAAATCCACTACGGTCAGGAAGAAGCTTGTCAAACCATCTAAAGGAAGCAGAGTGGGAGTAGGGGGATATATTTTCAGTGATAATAACGGTATAATGAGACGTACAGGGCTTCAGGCCATTTATGCATATCATATTACCCTTGGGAAGACAGAAGGCTATCAGAGTAACCTTTCGTTCGGGCTGGCTCTCTCGGCATACCAGTTCGCTGTAAATACAGATAACCTGATCTATAATACCGACGACCCTCTGCTTAACACATACGACAGATCTGTATTTATTCCCGATTTTAATTTCGGAACAAGCTACACCACATCGAGATATTATCTCGGTTTTGCCATGACAAATCTATTCCGTGGATCGCTGCTGTTTAATAACGCAGACGATCCGAGAAAGACCGGTGAACTTGGGCATTATTATCTGACAGGCGGGATCAAGTTCCCTCTTACGGAAAACTGGCTCCTGGAGCCTTCAGCCTATATTAAATCATCCGACCTGATATTCAAATCGCTGCAAATGGATCTTACCGCAAGAGTATATTATAAGGAGGATTACTGGGCTGGTTTGTCATGGCGGACAAATGATGCACTTATACTTCTGCTCGGGCTGAAATATGACCGTTTCTATTTTGCATATGCATTTGATTTTACATTGACGGATATCCGCAGGCAGAGTATCGGGACTCATGAGCTTACAGTGGCTGTCAAATTCGGGGAGAGTGCCCGAAGATACCGCTGGATAAACGCTTTCTGAAAAACTGGTTATAATAACATATGTCAGATGGTATCGTGATCAGGATGACCGGTACCTTTTTGCTGCTGCTTCTGCAATTCAGTGAGGTATTTCCGCAGTCTGCCACCAGGCAGTCTGTGAGGCTGATGTTTTATAATGTCGAAAACCTTTTTGATATCTATGATGATAGTACAACGGATGATAATGAATTTCTTCCAGGCAGCTTAAGGAGATGGAATTACAGGAGATATGAAAAGAAGATATGGTCATTATATAAAGCAATTACTGCTGCAGGTGAATGGTCGCCACCTGAGATTATCGGTTTTTGCGAGGTTGAGAACCGTAAGGTGCTGGAAGATCTGATAAGGACTACAAATCTTTCGAAATTTGATTATGGCATTCTGCATGAAGATTCACCTGATCCGAGAGGCATCGATGTGTGCCTGATTTACAGGAAAGGTGTTGTTGATTTAAAGAATTGGAAATTTCTTTCCCCTGACATCAGTTACAGCGATGGCACTTCAACAAGAAGTGTTCTGTATGCTGAATTCCTTACCGGAGGAGATACAATACATGTCTTTGTTAACCATTGGCCTTCAAGGCGGGGGGGAGTGCTTGCCGGAGAACCCCTGCGTGAGAGTATTGCTGATATGCTCAGGCAAAAGATCGATTCACTGGCCTTTGTCAGAAGCAGCAGGGTAAAGGTAATCATAACAGGTGATCTTAACGCCTCACCTGATGATGATATGGTACGGATGCTTTCAGGACCATACAGATCGGGAATCCGGATAATTAATCTTTCGGAAGATACGGGAAAGTCAAATGGAAGTTACCGGTACAGGGGTATCTGGGAAATGATTGATCAGGTACTTGTTTCAGAATGGCTACTTGATTGTTCTGACGGGATCTTTACAGGAAAAGATCTGTTCAGAGTATTTAAACCCGGATTCCTCCTCAGGGAAGATCCTTTATACCCCGGATTGAGCCCTTTTTCAACCTGGAACGGCTACAGGTATCTGGGAGGCTTCAGTGATCACCTGCCGGTATTGCTTGATCTGAAAGTCAGATGACCGGTTCTGCCGGTGAAAGGCCCAGTTCCTTTCCCTTTTCAATCATGAGGTTTCTGGCAGCGTCGTGCTCATTTGGTATGATTCCGTCAAGTATAGCCTCCCTGATGGCGTTTTTTATTATACCAACCTCCTTTCCCGGTCTTATGCCAAAAGTCCTGATAATTTCCTCCCCGTCAACAGGAGGCTGAAAGTTCCTGAGCGCATCTTTCTCTTCAATTTCCCTGAGTTTTTGCCTGACAACTCCGAAATTCTCAAGATGCTGGTTCTTTCTTTTCTCGTTCTTTGAGGTGATATCAGCTTCACATAACAACATCAGATCATCTATATCATCACCTGCTTCGAAAAGAAGCCTTCTGATGGCAGAATCGGTGATTTCTTCCTGGGAAAGGGCAATAGGCCGGAGGTGAAGGTCGACAAGCTTCTGAACATATTTCATGTTCTCATTCAGAGGCAGCTTCAGCTTCCGGAAAATGTCAGGTATCATTTTTGAGCCTTTAAATTCGTGACCGTGAAATGACCAGCCTGTACCTGGAGTATATTTCTTTGTAAGCGGTTTGGCAATATCATGCAGCAGAGCCGCCCACCTTAACCACAAGTTATCCGTCCTCTGTGAGATATTATCCAGTACCTCAAGCGAATGAAGAAAATTATCCTTGTGGGCTTTCCCTCCCTTCTTTTCAATCCCTTTAAGATTATCAAGCTCGGGGAAAATTATGCCAAGCAATCCCGATCGCTCCAGCAGGATAAATCCTTCAGAGGGCTTTTCACACATCATTATCTTGTTGATTTCGGCAATAATCCTTTCCTGGGATACGATCCTCATTCTGCCTGCATTTTCTGAGATCGACAGGAAGGTTGTCTCATCTATCGAAAATCCAAGCTGTGTGGCAAATCTCACAGCCCTTAACATCCTCAGCGGATCATCAGAAAATGTCATACCCGGCTCAAGAGGCGTCCTGATAATTTTGTTTTTAAGATCCTCAGTGCCATTAAAAGGATCGAGGAAGCGGCCAAAAGAATCTTTGCCAAGACTTACAGCCATGGCATTTATGGTGAAATCTCTTCTTTTCTGGTCATCCTCAAGAGTTCCATCCTCAACAACTGGTTTCCTCGAACCCCTGTCATATGATTCCTTCCTGGCGCCTACAAACTCAATTTCATATTCCTTCCACCGGAACATGGCTGTACCGAAATTCTTAAATACACTTACGTTAATCCCGGGATCTATCCTGTAAGCCGTTTTCTCTGCAATATCTATCCCGCTTCCGATCACAACTATATCAATATCCTTTCCCGGATGGTCCCTTTTCAACAGGCAGTCCCTTACCCATCCTCCTGTCACATAAGCCGCTACACCCTCTGCTGTAACTACATCGGAGATGATCCTGAAAATCTTGTCATTTAGACATATATTCATATATAGATATGACAATTTATCAATAATTCCTGACAAAGTTACAATTATCCGATGATTTTTTGTTAATTGCCGGAAGTGTACCTTTGTGGCATGAACCTTGAGATTAGGCTGAAGATATTATTTTTGAAATACTTAATAAATCATAAAATGACTGAGCATTTAACAAAAGAGACCTTTAAAAGCAAAGTATTCGATTACGAAAAGAACAAGGAGTGGAAATTTGAGGGTGACAAGCCATGTATTGTGGATTTTTATGCTGACTGGTGTGGACCGTGTAAAATGGTTGCACCCGTTCTTGAGGATCTTTCAGAGGTTTTCACCGGGAAGCTTGATGTGTACAAGGTAAATACTGAGGAAGAGCAGGAACTGGCAGCGGTTTTCGGGATCAGGAGCATCCCTTCTTTCCTGTTCGTTCCGGTGGAGGGCCAGCCTCAGATGGCTATGGGTGCATTGCCAAAAGATACTTTCGTTAAGGCTTTTAAGGATGTTTTGGGAGTTGAGTAATGATATTTATCAACAAACTATAGTTTTGTTCGAAATTTTTTGTAAATTTCTGAAACATTCGTTTTATATCTTTCGTTAAAAGAGGCGAAAGGTAGTAAAAGAAGGTTACAGAAATTTTTTCATGGATTTAGGTTTAGGGTAGTAGTAAATCAGGACTTCGGTCCTGATTTACTTTATATGAGTTCCTTAAAGATATTATTGATCTCATCTTCTGTTGTTCTGAGTTTTTTCTGACACTGTCTTATCAGTTCCGAAGCCCGTTTTACTTCTCCCGATAGTTTGTCTACATCAAGGTTGCCGCTCTCTATATTTTTGAGGATCTTATCAATTTCAACCACTGCCTCACTGAATGAGAATTCTTTCTTTGCCATATTTTATGTCTGTTTTGTTTTCTGTAAATGTTGGTTTATCTTAACTTCAGTCAGATTTATTTTCCTTCTGCTGCTGTAATACCCGGCTTGCAATGGATCCGTCACTGAACAGGGTATCAATAATATCATCTTCTGACAGATCAGCGGAACTTTTTATTATTTCTCCGTTTTTAGATGTAATTGTAAATCCTCTTTTCAGGACGCTGACCGGATCAAGGATGTTCAGGCTGTTCTGCATTTCCGCCAGTTTCTTTCCTGAGTTTTCAATAACCTTCATTGTCAGGCTCTTAAGATCCTTTTTATTTCTCTCCAGGGATGTTTTCCCTGATAAGATAAATGAACCTGTGGATGAAACAAGTCTTGAGGACAGGTTTTCAGGCAGGAATCCGGCTCTGATAATATATTCCTTTCCGACATTGATTATTCCTATTATCCTGTTTGAAAGATCCTCTTTCCGGTCGGATATGGCGAGTCTGGCGACGGGAATAAGCTTTGTTCTGAAATATTCGGTTATATCCCTGTATCTGAGTAAGGTTTTTCTTGTATGTTCGGCAATCTGTGTGCTGAGCTGGTTAATATGGTTTTCTGCTTCCAGAACAGTTCCTGTAATAAAGTCTGCGACAGCTGTCGGGGTTTTTAGTGACCGGAATGCAACCATATCAGTCACCGACATATCTTTGTCATGTCCGATCCCGGTTATCACAGGGAGAGGGAACTGGGTAACGTAATAAGCAATATTATAATTATCAAACCAGCTGAGGTCGCTTTGTGATCCGCCACCACGTATTATTGCAACTATATCGAACATTTCAGCCTTAAGAGCTATTCTTTCAAGCGCTCTGATAACGCTAAATTCGGTTTCGTTTCCCTGCATTATTGCTTCAAAAAGAGCTGTATAAAATACATAGCCGTAAGGATTTTCTTTAAGTTGTCTGATGAAATCCCCGTATCCTGCAGCGCTGGCGGATGAAATGACGGCGATTCTCTGTGGTACAAAGGGAAGTTCGAGTTCCTTATTCATCATCAGAACACCTTCATCACTGAGCCTTTTTAGTATCATTTGTCTCCTGAGGGCCATTTCCCCGGCGGTATAAGACGGATCTATATCCGAGATTATAAGGCTCAGTCCGTATATTTCATGATAGTCGACCTTAATTTTTACAAGTACTTTCATTCCTGCTTTGAGCAGTTCTCCGGTAACATTTTCAAAAAGCGATTTCAGGAACCTGTACCGGTTATTCCAGATGACAGCCTTGACACGTGCCCTGACATTTTGTTCACCGGGATGTTTTTCAATCAGTTCAAGGTAACAATGACCTGCATAGTTCTCCCTTATCTCGGATATTTCCGCAGTAACCCAGTACATATCAGGCATGGCCAGATACAGAGAGTCCTTAATTATGAGCTGTAATTCGGTCAGTGATAGCTTGTCGGCCATTATCAGCTGTTGATTTTAATTATCTTTTTTACCCAGGAGCCGGTCGAAGTTGTGAGTTTTATAAAATATATCCCCTGTTCCCTTTTACCAAGTTCAGTTATCCTGAGGCTCCGGCCTGCAAATGTACTATAATACCTGCTGTATATAATTCGTCCCGAAGAAGAGAATATTTCCAGTCTGACTGATTCAGGCTGTTCTTTGAAGATTATCTCAATATCTCCTGCAGAAGGATTCGGTGCTAATACAAGTTCGTTTTCTGGGATATTAAGACGTTTATCCTGCAGGTTTTTAAGCGCGGCTGACATATCAGGGATACCATAACCATAGAGGGAATCCGGTGAATTAAATCTGTCAGCTGACTTATGTAATGCTTCAATGATTTCAGTGTTTGTAGCTGAAGGTACCGCTTGAAGGAGGCATGCGGTTATTCCGCTCATGACGGGACATGAAAAAGATGTTCCGCTTGCAATAGAAACTGATGCCGGAGAAGTCTGAATTGTCACGCTCACGCCCATTGCAGATATATCGGGTTTTATCCGGCCATCGGCTGACGGGCCGGCAGAGGAAAATGCTGAAATGATCTCATTTCTGTCGACAGCCCCGATACACATCACACTATCTCCGTCGGACGGGGCAAGTATTCTTTCCCATTTCTTGTTTCTTTCATTACCGGCACTGCAGAATACCAGTATACCTTTTGATGCAGCAATATCGGCTGCCCGGGTCACGAAAGCGCTGTTACCATCGAGATCGGAAAACTTATAATCAAGTGCCGGATCGTCAAAATACCCGTAGCCAAGAGAAGAAGTTATTATATCGGCACCTGCACTGTCGGCAAATTCGGCAGCAGCAACCCAGAAATCCTCTTCAACGGGGAATTCATCCGACGTGTCTTCAGTCCGGAAAAGCATGAAATCGGCTCCGGGAGCAGTTCCCCGGATGATTCCCTCGATATGGCCTGCCAGAACTGAAAGAACGGCGGTCCCATGAGAATGATGATCAAATACATCTGTATTTCCGGTAACAAAATCATGTGTTACTTTTATCCCCTTCCTTTTCCGAAGCAGCTCAAGTGACGGAATTATATCAGCATCATTGAATCCACCGTCGAGCACTGCCACCAGAATTCCCCTGCCGTCATATCCTGCATTATGAAGAGATTGCCCTTTTATCATTGTAAGAGGCTGGTCATATGCCGGGAGGTCTGATTCAATAAATTGAAAATCAAGTTTGTCAGCGAATGAACTTTTATCTGCGGGGGATTTGACTGTTCTTACCTCTTTCACAAATGGCAGTGAGAGCACAAGTGATGAATTTATTGGCTCTGATGATTTGAATAATCCGGTATTCAGCCATTTTGAAGTGCAATGCAGAGACAGTCCCATGGCTCTGACCTGGTCAAGATAACCTGAAAATACAGGTACATCCCGTATGTCGGGTGTACCTGTTCCTGATTTCCGCCTTCTTTCAATGGCTTTATCAGATAATATTAAAGACGGATCGGTTATGCCGGCATTTGCATTCTTATCGGTGAAGTATACCCTGTAAAAATAGCGGTAATTGTCAGCCTGACCGTTCAGCAGCAGGCAGGCTGAAAGCAGGAGGATAGAAGCGGCAGTATACCTGATTGTTTTCCCCGTCATTGGAGAATGTTCATTCATCGTTCCAGTTCCCCGGTCTTTTCGGGATCGGCAATTTTCCCCTTGTTCTTTTCAAGGTTATCAATGATCTCTGATGACTCAATATCCATCCGTCGGTCTTTAGTCACACCCCCTTCATAATTCATCTCGTATCTGACCGTACCGTCTTCATTGTAAATAATCCATTTACCTTCACGGAGGTTATTTTTATAAGTTCCTTTTATTTCCGGATTACCATTTTCGAACCATACCTCGAAATTACCGTTAAGCAGACCGCTGGTATAAAATGCTTTCAGGAACAGTTTGCCGCTTGCATAGTATTGTATCCATTCGCCTTCTTTTTTATCATTTTTATAGAAGGCTTTCTCAGCGATAGTACTGTCTGTATAGAATTTAAGTGAAATGCCGTTCCTGAGGCTTTTTGAGTATTCCTCCTCATTGATCAGATAACCCTGGACAGATGAGGAGAAGAATTTCCATTTACCTTCTTTAAGGCGGTTAACATATTTCCCGCTTGCGGCAATCGATCCGTCAGGGAAATAGATTTTTGCATCGGCTACTCTGCCTTCACCGGAAAATACCATTACCGAATTGAGTGTCTGGTCATCGTAATATCTCTTAAACTGACCGGAAGGATTACCGTTTATGAACTCTCCCTCGTAAAGGATATTGCCGTTAGGATATCTTGTTATCCACCTCCCCTGTTTTCGTCCCTGCTGATCGGTTTTATTTATGCCGGAGTCAGTCTGGCAGAAGGCTGTTGCCGCGACAGAAATTAATGAAATGATTGTGAATATTTTGATATTCATATTGAAGAAACGAAAAACCCCCTGTAAAAGTACTAAAAATGACTATGTTCAGGAAGAAATTAACCGCAAAGTTCGCAAAGTGTTACGCAAATGCCGATAGCTATCGGCACGCAAAGCTGTTATATAATTAAACATCTTTGCGTTCTTTGCGCATCCTCTGCGGCCTTTGCGGTTAAACTTAAACGGAAGGAATAATCCTTATTTCACTTCTTCAAAGTCGACATCAGTTACCTCGTCGTTCCCGGATTTGGAATCACTTCCTCCGGGTTGCTGCGGTCCGGCCTGTCCGGGACCGGGTTGTGAAGCGCCCGGACCTGCATTCTGGGCCGTTTTATACATTTCCTCGGAGGCTGCCTGCCATACAGTGTTCAGGCCGGCGATGGCTGAATCGATGGCGGCAAGATCCTGACGTTTGTGTGCATCCTTCAGTCTTGCCAGAGCATTCTCAATAGCTGATTTTTTATCAGAAGGAAGTTTATCCCCAAATTCTTTCAGCTGTTTTTCGGTGCTGAAGATCATACTGTCGGCAGTATTAATCTTTTCAGCTTTTTCCCTGGCTTTTTTATCGGCTTCCTCATTGGCCTTGGCTTCATCGCGCATTCTTCTTATCTCATCTTCACTGAGGCCTGAAGATGCTTCAATCCTTATCCTTTGTTCTTTGCCGGTACCCCTGTCTTTAGCGGTCACATGCAATATTCCGTTGGCATCGATATCAAAGGTAACTTCAATCTGAGGAATACCCCTTGGGGCTGGTGGTATACCGTCAAGATGGAACCTTCCGATAGTTTTATTTCCTGAAGCAATAGGCCTTTCGCCCTGTAGTACATGTATCTCAACCGAAGGCTGGTTATCTGCTGCAGTGGTGAAGACCTCCGTTTTCTTGGTCGGAATAGTGGTATTTGATTCAATAAGCTTTGTCATAACACCTCCCATGGTTTCGATTCCCAGTGAAAGAGGGGTTACATCAAGAAGAAGGACATCCTTTACTTCACCTGTGAGAACTCCACCCTGTATTGCAGCTCCTACAGCAACAACCTCATCGGGATTAACACCTTTTGACGGGGTTTTTCCAAAGAAATTCTCAACAAGCTGCTGGATTGCAGGTATTCTTGTAGATCCGCCTACGAGAAGCACTTCGTCGATATCTGAAACCTTATAGCCCGAGTCTGACAGAGCTTTCCGGCAGGGTTCGATACATGCCTGGAACAGCTTGTCACAAATTTTTTCAAAATTTGCACGGGTAAGTGTCTTTACAAGGTGCTTTGGAATACCGTCAACCGGCATTATATATGGCAGATTTATTTCAGTTGATGTACTGCTTGAAAGTTCGATCTTTGCTTTTTCAGCAGCTTCCTTCAGCCTTTGCATGGCCATCGGATCTTTCCTGAGATCGATACCCTCATCTCTTTTAAATTCTTCAGCCAGCCAGTCGATTATAAGATGGTCAAAATCATCACCGCCGAGGTGAGTATCACCATTTGTCGATTTTACTTCAAAAACACCGTCTCCGAGTTCCAGAATTGAAATATCAAATGTACCACCTCCGAGGTCAAAAACAGCAATTTTGAGATCCTGTGATTTCTTGTCCAGACCGTAGGCCAGAGAAGCAGCTGTGGGCTCATTGATGATTCTTTTTACTTTAAGCCCGGCAATTTCACCGGCTTCTTTGGTAGCCTGACGCTGCGAGTCACTGAAATATGCCGGTACAGTAATGACAGCTTCAGTTACCTCCTGACCAAGGTAGTCTTCGGCAGTCTTTTTCATCTTCTGCAGTATCATGGCAGATATTTCCTGGGGTGAATATAATCTGTTATCGATTTTTACCCTTGGAGTATTATTGTCGCCTCTTTCAACATTGTATGTAACTCTCTTAATCTCAGCATTAAGCTTGTCATAGGTCTCACCCATGAACCTTTTGATTGAATAAACTGTCTTTGTGGCGTTGGTTATTGCCTGACGTTTTGCCGGATCTCCGACTTTACGTTCACCATTTTCAACAAATGCGACGATTGATGGAGTAGTTCTCTTACCCTCACTGTTGGGGATAACGACAGGCTCATTTCCTTCCATCACCGCAACACATGAATTCGTAGTTCCAAGATCTATACCGATTATTTTTCCCATTTTATTAGTATTTGAATTTTCATTTTGATACAGTTATTCAACAATGATTATGCCATTCGGAGTTACTGACAAAACGACAGTCACGGCATATAGGCGTTAATGAAAAGAAATAAGTAACTTTGCATTCATAAAAACAGCGGAGCTATGTCGGTATTTAATTCTGTCAGAAAGGTAACAACTCATGTTCTGAATGAGATGAAGCTTAAAGGTGAAAAGATTGCTATGCTGACAGCATACGATTATTCATTTGCCAGGATTCTGGACGAAGCGGAAATTGATATAATTCTAGTAGGAGATTCTGCTTCCAATGTAATGGCAGGGTATGCAACAACTCTGCCGATCACCCTTGATAATATGATATATCATGCAGCATCGGTGGTGAGGGCAGTTAAAAGGGCTCTGGTCGTTGTAGATCTTCCTTTCGGGACCTACCAGGGCAATTCAAGAGAGGCTCTTGCTTCTTCGATAAGGATAATGAAAGAGACTGGAGCACAAGCTGTTAAGCTGGAAGGTGGCCGTCAGGTTGTCGAGTCGGTCGAAAGGATCCTTTCTGCAGGAATTCCGGTTATGGGGCACCTGGGGCTTACTCCTCAGGCTATCCATAAGTTCGGGACCTATGTTGTAAGAGCAAAGGAGACGGAAGAAGCAAAAAGACTGATGGAAGATGCTCAGCTTCTTGAAAAGGCAGGTTGTTTTGCCATAGTCCTTGAAAAGATACCTGCAAAGCTGGCAGAAGAGGTTACTGTAAGTGTCAGGATACCTGTTATCGGTATAGGAGCAGGTGCCGGAACCGACGGACAGGTACTGGTTCTGCATGATATGCTTGGAATTAACCAGGAATTCTCTCCACGCTTTCTTCGCCGGTATCATAACCTGCACGATGAGATAAAAGGAGCGGTGAGTGCCTACATAAATGACGTCAGGAATCGCCAGTTCCCAAATGAAAAGGAACAATACTGACCATGCCGGAGATCCTGTACGAAGATAACCATCTTATTGCTGTCAGTAAGCGTCCGTCAGATCTGTCTCAGGGGGATAAATCCGGTGATACATCTCTTGATACTGAATTAAAAAAATATCTGGCTGCAAAATACAATAAACCAGGCGAGGTGTTCCTTGGTGTAGTTCACAGGCTCGACAGACCGGTCAGCGGTGTAATACTTTACGCCCGGACCTCAAAAGCGCTTTCCAGGATGAATGAAATGTTCAGAACATCGATGGTGAAAAAAACATACCTGGCAATTGTAAAGAAACATCCGCCGGATAATACCGCAACAATAACTCACTTCCTGAAAAGAAATGAAAAACAGAACAAATCTTATGTTTTTGATAAGGAGGTGAAAGGATCGAAAGAAGCGAGACTTACTTACACGATCGCAGGGAGATGGGACCGCTATTATCTTTTGGAAATAGAACTTCATACAGGACGTCATCACCAGATCAGAGCTCAGCTTGCAGCAATAGGTTGTCCGGTAAAGGGTGATCTGAAATATGGTTTCGACAGGTACAATGAGAATGGAGGTATAAGTCTGATGGCAAGGAGACTTGAATTCATTCATCCCGTTAAAAAGGAGAAAATAGTAATTACTGCTCCTTTTCCTGAAGGCGATCTGTGGAAGATCTTCAATTATGAGTAAAAGGCCGTTACAAAAGACAGATCTCCCACCAAGTACCCGGAACTTTTACCCCCCAACCAACAGGGGGGGCTTTTACCCCCCAACCCCCCAGGGGGGGCTTTTACCCCCCAACCCCCCAGGGGGATTTAGGGGTAAAACGATACAAGGAGGATATTCCTCATTCTCCCCACCCTGAGTGATCAGGGGTAAAAACAAGAAAAGGATGCTTTGAGAAAGCATCCTTCGGGAATGAACATGAAAGCGTGATCGGAATTGTCTTTCCAAAATTACGGTAATACACCTGAAACCAAGTTAAATTCAGGTTAATATGCGTTAATGAAAAGTTAAATAATATCCCGGATCTGACAGGATAATTTAACTTTGTACCATGAACCGGAACAAATTCATATGGCTGGTATTTATGATGCTCCTGTCCCTGCTCGGTATTATATGGGTGCAGTCGGTGTGGATCAGGAATGCAGTGGGGACACAGAATGATAACTTTAATGCTGCGGTCATAGCCGGTATAAATGACGCTGCAGCATCCATCGAATCTTCAAGGGAGATGGCTTTATTCAATAACTTTATGTTCCCGGGCTCCGCTGCAATTAATAATCAGGTAAATGATGTTACCGGATACTCAAGTATCGGAAGTATATATTCATCAGCAGGTGACCAGGTAAGTGTCAGGATAACTAATCAGTCAGTGACCAAAGTGCCGGGACAGGAACCGGTTGTTGTGGTACACGACACGGTATTCGGGCCAGGACCGGGCCTTGTACTTCAATCGTCAACCCCTAAAGATACTGAGTTGATCAGACAACAGGCTTCTTCTGATAACAAAAATTCAGGTGAAGTATATATCAGGCAGAGAGAATTCATAGAGTGGGTCAAAAAGCGCCAGAGCGAGTTCCAGAATATGAGTAACAGGATGATCTCAGAGATCTATTCGTGGGAAAAGACAATGGAACTTGATAACAAAGAGGTAGAGTTTGCTCTCAAAAGATCATTGCTTTTCAGAAATGTACAGACGCCGTTTGAATATGCTATAATAAGGAATGGCGTTGTGGGGGAAGGGACGTTTAAAAAATCGGGTAAGAACGATTTCCTGAAAAGCAATTATAAAGTCAGGCTCTTTCCCGACAATATAATTCAGCAGGATTTGATCCTGTCGGTTGTATTTCCAGAGCGGACAAATTATGTCCTCGGATCGATGGCATGGGTTCTTACTGCATCTCTGCTCTTTTCCCTTATAATCCTGGCTACCTTCGCAATGAGCCTCTGGTTTATTATTAATCAGAAAAAGATCTCGGAAATGAAATCCGATTTTCTGAATAATATGACCCATGAGTTTAAAACACCGATTGCAACCATATCTCTTGCAGCAGATACGATTACAAATCCGAAAGTCATCGGTGATGAATCCAGAATAAGGCATTTTATAAGCATGATCAAGAAGGAGAACAGCCGGATGAATAAAAAGGTGGAAACGATCCTTCAGATCTCATCGCTTGACAAGAGGGAAATAAACTTTAACTTTGAGGATCTGTCACTTCATTCTGTAATTGAACGCGCAGTGGAGACCAATGATATAATTGTACAGCAGAGGAACGGGAAAGTATCACTTTATCTGGAAGCAAAGGAAGATATTATTAAAGGGGATAATGAGCATCTTTATAATCTTGTAAACAATCTTCTTGATAATGCGATAAAATACTCTCCGGAGGCGCCGGAGATTAAAATCCGGACAAAAAACAACGGGAAAGGTATTTTAATGTCAGTTGAAGATAAGGGTATCGGTATGTCAAAAAGTGTTCAGAACAATATCTTTGAAAGATTTTACAGGAAACCCTCGGGGAATGTTCATGATGTAAAGGGATTCGGACTCGGCCTCAACTATGTCCAATACATTGTCAATGCACACAAAGGCAATATTACTGTTCACAGCGAACCCGGTAAAGGAAGCCGGTTTGAAGTTTTTTTACCATATAACCATGAGAATATAAAATGAACGGGAAACCTGTTAAAATATTCCTTGTCGAAGATGATCTGAGTTTCGGCTCGGTCCTGAAATCCTATCTCGAGCTGAATGATTTTTCAGTCGACTGGGTGGATGACGGGAAATTTGCTGTTGATCATTACAGGAAGGGAAATTTCGACATATGTATACTTGATGTAATGCTTCCGCATGTCGACGGATTTACGATTGCCAATGAGATTCGCCAGATTAATAACCTTGTCCCTATTATCTTCCTTACAGCCAAAAAGATGAAGGAAGATGTGCTGAAAGGATATGGTGTGGGAGGCGATGATTACATAACAAAGCCTTTTGACACGGACATACTTCTGGCAAAATTGCGTGCTATTCTGGCCAGACGGGATTTTCAGAGCGGGACGAAAGATATTTATGAGATCGGGAAATTTGTTTTTAATTCCAGGCTCAGGACACTGACTATCGGAAACGATGAAAAGAAGCTTTCTCCGAAAGAAGCACAGCTTCTTGAACTACTTGCCGTAAATCCAAATGCACTTATCAGCAGGGAAGTTGCCTTAAAGAAAATCTGGGGTAATGATGATTATTTTACAGCCAGAAGCATGGATGTATATATCACCAAACTGCGGAAATTTCTTTCGGAAGATCCCAGTCTCAACATAAAGAATATTCACGGATCAGGTTTCCAGCTGATAATCAGCGGGGAGTGAATCCCGGGAATTTCATGGTGAAACAAAGTGGCAGAAGATCTGTCGCTTTTTCAATTATCCTGATTTTTCTTTTTCCCCCCAGTATTATCCTTAAAGGTTTTCCGTTCCTGTATTCTTCCTCAATTATTACCTGTCTGCAGTTTCCGCAGGGTGATACCGGATCATCGGTAAGTCCTTCAGTATTGTTTGCTGCTATTGCCATTGCCACCGGAATATCTCCGGGATGGTTTGAAACAGCACCGGCAAGTGCACTTCTTTCGGCGCATATACCGGAAGGGAATGCTGCATTTTCGATATTTGTGCCGGCGATTATGGTACCGCTTTCAAGCCTTACTGCAGCCCCGACCTTAAATTGAGAATACGGAGCATATGCATTCTCAACCGCTTTCATTGCAGAAATAAGAAGTTCCCGGTCGCCGGCATCCAGCTCGTCGATTTTTTCAAATTCTGTATAAGAAAAGCTGATATTTTTAGTTTTAATCATAATGTTCTAATTAAAAACATAATGCAAAAGTAGCAATCTTTCTTGCTATTTTTGTGCAAACCGAAAGTCAGTGAAAGGTAACATAATTTTATACACCTCAGTTTTATTAATTACCGTTCTGGGTTCATGCCGTGTGAACAGACCCGCAGTCAGTCCGCCTGCAGGTAACAGGCCAGGAGTGCAGGATTATATTGAGCGCTATAAAGATTTAGCTGTGAGTGAAATGAAAAGGACAGGCGTTCCGGCAAGCATTACACTTGCCCAGGGGATGATCGAATCTGATCATGGCCGCAGTACACTTGCACGCGAAGCGAATAATCATTTCGGGATCAAATGTCATGATGACTGGACCGGGCCAAGTATAAAGCATCATGATGACAGACGCAATGAATGTTTCAGAAAATATTCCCGGCCGGAGGATTCCTTTATCGATCATTCCGATTTTCTTAAGACAAGGTCGCGGTATAGTTCCCTGTTCACACTCCCGGTTACAGATTACAAAGGCTGGGCACGGGGACTGAAGAAAGCCGGTTATGCGACTAATCCGCATTATGCTGAAATGCTTATCAGGAAGATCGAGGAGAACAAACTTCAGCATTTCGATGTTTATTATGCTGAAGCCCCTTTAAAACCTGAAGCTAAGCCTCCTTCTGAAGAAATTAAACCGGAAATCCGGGTTCCGGTTTCTGAAAAGGTTAAAAGTCAGACCGCTGAAGAAAGACCTTCAGCCACTCCGGTTATAAATGATAATTTTACTGTACGCATTAATGCTCCCAGGGTAATGGAAAATAACCGCTTGCAATATATAATTGTAAAAGACGGTGAGACACTCGGAATGATTGAAAAAGAGTTCGGCGTTTTTAAATGGGAACTTCAGAGATTCAACGATCTCGGAGATGATTTTTCGCCGGTTCCGGGCCAGATACTTTATCTCCAGCCAAAGCGTGATAAGGCAGAGCAGGGCAGGGAAAAGCACACTTCTGTAACCGGAGATTCGATGCATTCGATATCACAGAAATATGGCGTAAAGCTGAAAAAACTTTATGAATATAACAGGATGCCGGAAGGAGAAGAACCGGCTGAAGGTCAGGTCATATGGCTGCGCCAGGTCCGGCCTTCATGAAAGGAGGATTTGCTATGCATGTTCTCCGCGATCCCGTTTATCTTGCTGATATTGTAAAATCATTTATATTAAATCCCCTGAGAAATTCAGCAACACTCATTTTCTCTCTGCCTTCAAGATGCAGCGTTATAATATTCATGAATCCGTTCCCGGTAGCAATCTTAAGATAATTCTTCCCGTCGGAAATTACTGAGCCGGGAGAGAGCCGATGAGGCTTAGTTTCCGGCCGGCTTTCATATATTTTAAAAGAATATTTCTTAATGCCATTGGTGAGAAATGATCTCGCACCCGGATAAGGAGCCAGTCCCCTGATGAAATTATGTATTTTGTATGATTCATTATCCCAGTCAATTATGCAATCTTCGGGGAATAATTTAGGTGCTGTCTTCGGAATTTCACCAGGTTTCAGGAATGCCGACTGGGGCATAGGAGAAATATGGTCTTCAAATATTGCCTTAAGGGTCCTTATAACAAGTCTGGCACCGGCTTTCATCAGCCTGTCGTGGAGATCACCTGCATTTTCAAAAGGATATATCGGGATACCTTCCCTGAGAAGTATTTGTCCGGTATCGATCTTATCGTCTATAAAAAAAGTTGTAACCCCGGTAAATGATTCACCATTGATTATGGCATGGTTGATTGGCGCAGCGCCCCGGTAATGTGGAAGTAGTGATGCGTGAAGATTGATCGTTCCTGCCCGCGGGATCCTCCAGACAACTTCGGGAAGCATACGAAATGCAACTACAATGAATATGTCGGCATTCATGTCGCTTAAGGTCCGGATAAACGCCGGATCTTTCAGGTTTTCCGGCTGGAGTACAGGAAGACAGCTGTTCCCGGCAAATACCTTTACAGCCGATTCTGTAAGTTTTCTTCCCCTTCCGGCCGGCTTATCAGGTGTTGTAACTACAGAAACAACATTGAAGCCATTCATTAGCAGTGCTCCAAGGGAGGATACTGCAAATTCAGGTGTCCCCATAAAAACTATCCTGAGATCTTTCATGATGGTCTCCAATGTCAGATGAATTAAATCTGGAAGACTAATCTTTCACAACATGTTTGTAGCATGTGAGATTATGTCCCATTTTATTTGCTTTTGTTTCGAGGTAAAACTGATTATAAGGATTGGATTCGATTATGAGGGGGATAGTTTCCACTATCCTGATGCCATAACCCTCGAGGCCGGCTCTTTTTACAGGGTTATTGGAGATCAGCCTTATCTTCCCCAGTCCGAGCGCTCTCATTATACTGGCTCCCACTCCATAATCCCTTTCATCCTCTCCGAATCCCAGTTTAAGGTTTGCCTGTACAGTATCCATACCTTCGTCCTGAAGCCTGTAGGCTTTGATCTTATTGAATAATCCTATACCCCGTCCTTCCTGACTAAGGTAAATAACCACACCTTTTCCTTCCTTTTCAACCATTTCCATAGCCTTATGAAGTTGTGGTCCGCAATCACACCTGAGCGATCCGAAAATATCTCCTGTAAAGCATGAAGAATGTACTCTTACCATCACCGGTTCATCTGTTGTCCAGGATCCTTTCACAAGGGCCCCGTGTTCAAGTCCGTTGCTTGTCTGTCTGAAGGGAATGAAATCGAAATCTCCCCGGTCGGTCGGCAGCTTAACCCTTTCGCCGGTTTCGATTATTGTATCTCTGTCGAGTTTATATCTGATCAGATCGCGGATTGAAATGATCTTTGTGCCGAATTTCTTCCTCAGCTTTACCAGATCAGAAAGTCGTGCCATTGATCCGTCATCATTCATAATTTCCACAAGTGCTCCCCCGGGGTTGAGACCTGCGAAACGGGTAAGGTCGACAACCGCCTCAGTGTGTCCGGCTCTCCTGAGAACCCCTTTAGCCTTGGCTTTGAGCGGGAATATATGGCCGGGCCGTCCAAGATCAGACGGTTTTGTGGCCGGATCTACAAGAGCCCTGATTGTTACGGACCGGTCTTTCGCAGAGACACCTGTGGTTGTTTCATCGTTGATGAGATCGACAGAGACTGTGAATTGCGTTTCGTGAAGAGAGGTATTATTACCTACCATAAGATGGAGGTCAAGTTCATCACATCTCTCCTCCGGAAGAGCCACGCAGATCAGTCCCCTTCCATGCTTCGCCATGAAGTTTACTATTTCAGGTGTGATAAGTTCCGCAGCACAGATGAAATCCCCTTCATTTTCACGATCCTCATCATCTACAACAATAATAAGCCTGCCTTTGCTTATATCCTCAACCGCCTCTTCTATTGTATTTAATTTGTAACTACTCATCACTTTTGTTTTTTAGTTCAGATCTTAATCTCTTTCCCTGAATAACAATTCTGTAAATGAAATCTTTTATCTTCCTGAAGAATTGAATATACGTATCAACATTCATTATCATCGAATCATTTGAAGCCTTGTAGGTAAGGAAGATCCCGATGGGCAACAGTATATATGATGATGCCCACATACCTGCAAAGCTGCTTATCAGGTTTTCTTCGACAAGCTTTTCAGCCGACATTGATATCACATACCAGATCACAAAGAACAATATTGAAATGACTGTCGGTGTTCCCAGGCCGCCTTTCCTTACAATTGCCCCGAGTGGTGCACCAATGAAGAAGAAAACCAGGCAGCCAAAAGGCAGGACAAGCTTTTTATGCCAGTCAACCTCATATCTCTTGACAAACCTTATCTGCATTTTCATTGTTTCAGTTGTCATTGAAAGAAAATTCGCGGCTTCCTTTGCTTTATCCAGAGCCTGGGCAACAACTACCCTTTTATCATAGTTTCTCAGGCTGCCGTAAAGGGACTCAGGATTGAAAGTCAGGGAATCCTTCCCGGGATTATCTATTTTGCCATCAATGTTAAACATTATATTTCTTTCAGTTAAGACCCTTGTTTCCCTGAATTCCTTATACTGTTGGTTATATTTTGTATTGTATTCGGTATTGAGTGAATCGACATAAAATGATAGCTGGGCAAGGTTCAGCATCCATGAGGTGGATCTGAAAAGATCATCGCTGCTGCGTTCGAGGTCAAATCCCGAAAGGGAGATGACTACTGTCTGTTCTTTAAATTCATCTTTCCGAGCAGGGTATTTCCGTTCATCGGGGCCGACATTTTTTTCATCGATCTCAGTATGACTTTTGCCATTGTATAAGGTCATTATCATAGCTGTTTCATCGGGGGTGATCTTCATATATCCCGAGTCAGCTGTAGTGACGGAGATATTTCCTTTTTTATCGCGGTGATCATAGATAATAAGTCCGTCGAGCCGGTTGGTCAGGGGATCCTTTGAAGTTATTTTAATGCTGAATCCGTCGATATCGTTATTGAATGAACCAGCCTGAAGGTTTATATCCGGGCGTTTCCGGCGGATATCATACAAAAGCATTCTGGCCTGGCGGTTGGAGTAGGGGAGGATATAATTTGAGAAGAAGAAAGAAACCAGTACGAGGAAGCCAATAAGGAACATGAGGGACCTCATGATGCGCATTAGTGGAATGCCTGCTGATTTGAGAGCGGTGAGTTCGCTGAATTCACCCATATTCCCGAAAGTCATCAGGGCAGCCAGAAGTATAGCCAGAGGCAGGGCAGTCGGTACGAATGAGAGGGCGAACTGAAAAAGCAATTCGGAAAGAATTTTAAAATTGAGGCCTTTCCCGGCAAGTTCATCGACATACATCCAGAGAAACTGCAAAAGGAGTATAATAAGCACAATGCAGAATGTGAGTACGAGAGGGCCAATGAATGATTTTAGTACGAACTTGTCGACTTTTTTCACCGGAAATAAATTTCAGGATGCAAATTTACCGAATTTACTTGGTTTTGCAATTATGGTAAATTATTGCTTTCACATCCCGAGCGTACGTTTCAGGTCTGTGATCTGTGAATCCCAGAGGAAGATAGCGTCTTCTTTTTCTTCGGGTTCTGCGAAGTCGGTTATAATGAGAGCGAGGCTGCCAGAGAGTTCTTCAATATTTATCCGGAATTCGAAGTAATCAGTAGAAGGTTCGTCGGAGTCGATCCATTCGAATCTGACGAGTTTATTTTCCTTGAGGGCTATCAGCCGTGCTTTTGATTCGGCTTTATTCCAGAAGAAAGTAAATATGTCGCCATCGACGTTTACATTATCTGCAAACCACTCGCAAAGCCCCTCAGGAGTGCTCAGGCGTGAAAAGAGTACTTTCGGCGAGCAGTTGAGAGTATATTCAAGTTCGTACTTTAACCTCATTGAGTTTATCCCGTTACGGTTCTGCAATATAAAGAAAATAAAATGATATCAAAACATTCGTGTTGGTATTTACCTTCAAACTATATATATTTGCACCCGCAAAATCCTCCTTCGCTACCTCCTTCGCTTAGGCTACGGAGGTCGAAGAAAGCTACGGAGGACAAAGGGTCCTCCTTCGCCAAGGCTACGGAGGACACGGCGAGATAGCTCATCCCGATAGCTATCGGGAGGTTAGAGCGCTAAATGATGGCGAGATAGCTCAGATGGTTAGAGCGCATGATTCATAATCATGAGGTCGGGGGATCATTCCCCCCTCTCGCTACACAGAAAATCAACCACTTACATAGTCAGACATGTAGGTGGTTTTTCTTTTGTGCCAGGTTTGTGCTAGGTTTTACTTGAC
>Ga0116148_1001788_pt1 | contig 22489 bp, 20 predicted proteins | sample AD_UKC055_MetaG_FD_89786 | JGI IMG/M metagenome (GOLD analysis project Ga0116148, IMG submission 89786) | Active sludge microbial communities of municipal wastewater-treating anaerobic digesters from USA - AD_UKC055_MetaG | ecosystem: Engineered > Bioreactor > Anaerobic > Digestate | place: USA... | reverse complement strand
TTGATGATTTGAATGATGGCCTCATGGATTTGGTCCAGGGGCAGGCTTTTCTGGTTTTTTGTCAACATGTCGCGCAGTTCGGCGCGGTTTTCATCCATTTCCCTGTCGCCGAAAATCAGCGTGAAGGAACTATTGAATTTATCGGCTTTTTTCATCTGGCTTTTCAAACTTTTGTCGGCGTAATCCATGGTTGCCCGAATGCCGGATTTTCGCAGTGTTTGTGTAAGGCCGAAAGCAAGTTGCTGTGCCCGTTTTCCAAGGGCCGCTATAAATATATCCGTCCGGCAGGGGGAAAGGTCAGACGGCGGCAGACAGGCGATCAGCCTTTCCATGCCAATGCCGAAGCCGATGCCTGGAACATCGGGGCCGCCCAGAAGGCTGACCAAACCATCATACCGGCCTCCGCCTGCCAGGGAATTTTGGGCGCCCAGGGCGCCGGATTTTACTTCAAAAGCGGTTTTTGTATAATAATCAAGGCCGCGCACCATCCGGGAATTGATGGCGAAGGGCAGTTGCAGATCGTCAAGCAAGCTTTTCACTTGTTCAAAATGATCCGAACAGTCGGCGCACAGATCTTCCAGAATACTCGGCGCACCGGAAATCACTTCCCCGCAGGTTTCCACCTTGCAGTCAAAAACCCGCAGCGGATTGGTATGCATTCTCCTTTGGCAGTCGGGACAGAGCTTTTCTTCCGATTTCTTCAGATAATTCACCATGGCCCTAGAAAAAGTCGGACGGCACGCTTTGCACCCCAGAGAATTGATTTCCAGGGATAGATTTTGAATTTTCAGCGAATCCAGAAAGTGCATCAGCATGAAAATAATTTCCGCATCGGATTGAGGAGAATCGTCTCCGAAGAGCTCTGCGTCAATCTGGTGAAACTGGCGGAAACGTCCTTTTTGCGGCCGTTCGCGGCGAAACATAGGGCCAAGCGTGAATAGTCGGGTGACCGGTTCGGCGGCCGACAGGTTATGTTCGATATAAGCACGGATGACGGAGGCGGTGGCCTCCGGGCGAAGGGTCAGCATTTCGTCGTCCCGGTCGCGGAACGTGTACATTTCCTTTTCGACGATGTCGGTGGTTTCTCCGATACCGCGCCGAAATAACGAAGTTTTTTCCATAATCGGCACACGGATTTCGTTAAAGCCGAAACATTCGAAAATCCAGCGGGCGGTTTGCTCCGTATGCTGCCAGATGAGCGCGTCCCCGGGAAGAATATCCTTGACGCCTTTGATTGCTGTAATTTTTTCCATGGACGCATCCTTAAATAAACCGTGAGCTTTTAGCATATAGGCGGGGGGTTGGCAATGAAATATTCTGACAGGTTTTCTAAAGGAAAAGACGGGAAACGACTTCATGGTTCAGAATCGGAGGGCAAGACCGGAACGTATGGAGAAATGGAAATGGTCTTTCCGTTCGAACTCACCGATATTGCTCCATGGATATCCGTTCGATAAATTCCGGCGTTTTCGGACCGATAACGGTGAAGAGCTTCGGGATGGGGGTGGCCGAAGACATTGTTTCTGCCGGCGCTCACGAGAACAAAGCGGCAGGAAACCAATCGGATAAAGTCGGTTGAGCTGGAATAACCGGAACCGTGGTGCGGCGCGAAAAGAACGTCGCTTTGCAGGTTTTGACCGTACAATGCGGCAAGCCTTGTTTCAATGGAGGCGGAAATATCACCCGTTACCAGGAAACGATTGTTTCCGTAACTGATTTTCATGACGAGCGACGCGTCATTGGAAGCATCGGAAGCATCTTCCCGAAAGTCTTGCTCTAAAACGGGTAAAGGCCAGAAAAATCGGAATTGAACGCCGGCAATCTGCCTGTCTGTTGAAGTCGCGGACAGGTGTCGGACGCTGATTTTGCGTTCCCTGACGGTTTTTTCCCAAAGCCGGTAAAGATCGTCATCCGCTTTCCAACTCGTTTGCCAGATTTCGCGGACATTAAAATGGTTGACAATGTAAATCAGGCCCTGAAGGTGGTCCGGGTGGGGGTGTGTCAGCACGACGATGTCGATTTTCCGGATTCTCCGGGCATAAAGAAAAGGTGCAACCACATATCTGCCCATGTCGAAGGCGCTGTTCTGAAATCCACCTCCATCAATCAGCATATTAACTCCGCGTGGCATTTGCACAAGCGTTGAGGCTCCCTGTCCGACATCGATGGCGGTGATTTTCAAATCCGAAGAATACCAATCTTTGAAAGCCAGATGCACCGCATCCGCCAGAAGAAGCAAGGCGGCAGCCACAAGAAATGTTTTGAACAAAACCGGATGGCGGGACGAAAAATCCGTGTCTTTTTTCCCTGGGTAATCGGTTAGAGACAGAAGCGCGAAAGCCAGGCCGTAGAAAAGGGCGATTTCCGGAAGGGTAGGCTTGACGACGGGAAAGGACGACCAGGAAAAGGAAGCCAATCCAGAGATGGCTTTCAGAGAAAGATCTGTACAAAACGAAGCCGCTTGGACGAACAGACTGCCGAGCCAGGGTGAGCAAATGGATACGGGAAGGAAAACGATCATCAGAAATAGCGTCAGCATGCCCAGCAGGGGAACGGCAATGAGATTGGCCGGCAGAAAAACGGCGGAAATCCGGTTAAAGTGGTAAGCTACAATCGGTAAGGTACCCAGCGTGGCGGCGGCCGAAACCAGAAGGAAAAGATAAACGCTGCGAAAAGAGGATCGAACCAAACCGGGAGCAAAGGAAAGAGACGTGAAGGGAAGATCCCGGTATTTGGGGACGATATACAGGATGGCAAAAACTGCGCTGAAGGATAGTTGGAATGAAATTTCGAAAAGGGATTCCGGTGCGGCAATCAGAATGAACAGAGCGGCGGCGAAAAGAATATTGAAGGGCTCCTTCTTTCTGTCAATCAGTAAAGCGGTGAGAACCGCCAGGGTCATCAGCGTCGCGCGCAAAACGGTTGTGCCCATTCCGGCAACCATGGCGTAAAGAACGACGGGGAAAAAAGCTGCCGCGGTGGCGATTTTCACGATAGAAAATCGAAGCAGGAAATATTCCGAGCGTTTCAGGATCCAAAGTATCAGAAAAAAACCGCCCGCCGCCACCATGCCGATGTGCAGACCGGAAATGGAAAGAATATGCGAGACGCCGGTTTTGGCGAAATCGTCAAGGACAGGCTGCGGAATGCCTTTTTGACTGCCCAGCGTCATGGCTTCCAGAATTTCTCTTTGCGGTGTGGGAGCGTTTATTCTAATGATTTCCTTGAAATAGGATCGCATGGATTCGAGTTTCTGCCAGGCGGGATTAGCCGAATGACTCCGTAAAAGGACAATACCCGAGCGGTCGGCGACAAACCCCGACGCATAAATGCCCTTGCGGTTAAGATAACGCTGGTATTGGAAGCCTCCCGGATTGTGAAAGGTCTGAATGGTTTTTATTTTGGAATGAAAACGGACAAAATCACCATACGAGAAAGAGAATTCCGCCGGAACACTTAAACGGATTTTTCCGGTCACGGGAACATAAACGCCGTTTTTCAACAGGCGGGAGCAATCCACCGTCAGAGAGCGCCGGTTGGGAATAAGAATGTCTGTGGCGATAACGATGCCTTCAAGGGTCAGTTTTTCCCGGTTGGCCTGATGAACAAGGTGTTGCGGGTGTTCGGTCGAATATTGCGGTATTTGAATCGCAAACATGCCGACGATCAAAAAAAACAGCAGGACGAAGCCTAAAGCGCTCCTGTGCCACTGACATCTGACGCAAATCCAAAGCGCGGTCAGAATCAGGAGCATTCCGGCGGGCAGGCAGAAGACGGGCGCTGCGATCGAATCCCCGATCACAATGCCGGTCGAAAGGGCGAGAAGAGGATAAAAGAAAGGTCTGAGCATCAGTCAACCCGTCATCATCAAAATTCAAATGATTAGCGAAAAAATTGAAAATATTATAGAGGCAAACCCGGAAAGTGCAAAGACCATTTTTAGGAAACGGCATGCTTCAAGCTTTGGAACAAGATAAAAGAACCAGGCAAAGACTTCGACTTTTGATTGTCAGCAGAGTGATCATTTTGTCTATTTTTTTACTGGCTGCTTTTTTCATGGGGACCATCAAACCGGTGATCTTTGTTTCGCGCGAGGTTCTCTATGCCATCTATGCAGTGATTTCCGTGATGTATGGCCTGTCCATCGTTTATGCGCTGCTTTTGAGAAAAGAAAAATATTTTCAGTTCAATGTTTATTTCCAGCTGGCGGTGGACATTTTTCTGATCACGTTTCTGGTGTATGTGACGGGCAGTATCGGCAGCAATTATTCTCTGCTGTACACGCTGGTAATTATCTATTCCGCGACATTTCTAGGACGCCAGGGGGCCCTGATTTTTGCCTCATTGTGCAGTGTCGCTTACGGATTGGCACTGGAGCTGGAATACTTTGGCGTGATTCCCACATTTTACGGCATCGGCCATGATTATTCCGTGGAAGCCGGGGATGTTTTTGTGCGAATTCTGGTGCATGTTCTTTCTTTTTACTTGCTGGCTTTTCTGGCCAGTTTTGTCGTCGAGCAGGAAAAACAAACCCGTTCACTTTTACAGGAAAAGGAATCGGCATTCGATCAGTTGGATCTCCTTTTCCGCAGCATTATCGAATCCATGGATACCGGCGTGATGACCACGACTCTGGAAGGAAGAATCAAAACTTTTAATCGTGCGGCTGAATCCATCACCGGCTACCGGCTTTCCTCTATTGAAAATACTCGTATCCAGGAAATCTTCCCTGAACTGAACAAAATTTTTTACACGGAGGCGCCGGAACGTCTCAAAGGCAGAAAGGAAATCAGAATTACCGTAAAGGAGGGCACGCAGATTTATCTGGGCTGTTCGATTTTTCCGCTGAAGGATCGGCGGAACGTTCAAATCGGGCATATTGTGATTTTTCAGGATTTGACGCAGATCAAACACATGGAGGAAAAACTTGAAAAAAGCAGAAGACTGGCGTTAATTGGAGAAATGGCGGCCGGTCTTGCCCATGAAATGAGAAATCCGCTAGCATCCATCACCGGTTCCATCCAGATGCTGGGTCAAAGATCGCAAATGGCGGGCACCGATCAGCAATTGATGCAAATCATTTTACGCAGCAAAGACCGTCTGGAGAACTTTGTGCGCGATTTTCTGCTTTTGGCAAGACCCGTTCCGGATGCCAGAGAATCCGTCGATGTGAACAAAATTGCCGGAGAGGCTGTGGAAAGCATCAAAGTATCCAGGGAATGGACAAAGGGCATCTCCATTGCCGCGACATTTTCCGGAGAGAATGCCGCCTGGGCCAATAAAGAACAAGTCCGACAGGTTATTCAGAATTTGGTGATGAATGCCGTGCAGGCCATTCAGGGACCGGGAAAAATTCTGCTGGATGTCCGGACGGTGGTTCTGGATGATGCCGGAGATTGTGTTGAGGTGAAAATTACAGACGATGGATGCGGTATTGAAGAAAAAGACTTGAAAAATATCTTTGAACCTTTCTATACCAGCAAAGAAAAGGGGACGGGCTTGGGATTGGCCATTGTCAGCCGTATCGTGGATGGCTACGGCGGAAAAATTAAAATAATAAGTCAAGTAAATTCAGGAACATCCATTTTTGTTTGGCTGCCTTGCCCATCCGTGGGCATGACGATAGCAAAGGAGAAAAAGGTATGACGAAAATTCTGGTTCTGGATGACGATTCGGAGATGAGGGATTTCATGAGCATCATGCTGACGCAGGAAGGATATGATGTTACCATCGCCGACAGACCGGAGAAGGCAATAGCGCTTTGCCGGAAAACGTCCTACGATCTGGTCATTACGGATCTGAAAATGCCGAGGATTGACGGAATTGAATTCCTGAAAACCATCAAAGACCAGCGGCCGGAAACCGTTGTCATTCTCATCACCGCCTATGCCTCCGGAGAAACGGCCGTCAACGCGATGAAGGAAGGAGCTTATGATTATGTGGAAAAGGGCGGCAGTATCGAAGAACTCAAGCAAATTGTCCGTCAGGCTCTGTTGAAGAAAGGTCTGGTTACCGAACCGCAATCGTCCAAGAAAGAAAAACCCCCTATCCGTTTTTGCGGCATGATCGGGATCAGCCGGGAAATGGCCAAGATCTATGCGACCATCCAAAAGGTGGCCGACACTCCTGCAAATATTCTGATCCTGGGAGAAAGCGGAACTGGCAAGGAACTGGTTGCCCGCGCCATCCACAGCAATTCCTCCCGCGCCAGAATGCCTTTTATGGCCATCAACAGCGGTGGCATTCCGGAAAACCTGCTGGAAAGCGAACTTTTCGGCTACATGAAGGGTTCATTTACCGGTGCTTACTCGGATCGGGCCGGCTTGTTTGAATTGGCCAAAGGCGGCACCGTGTTTTTGGATGAAATCGGTGAACTGCCTCCGGTATTGCAGGTAAAGCTGTTGCGCGTGGTGCAGGAAAAAACCTTCCGGCGTATCGGCGGAGGAGAAGATATTAAGGTGGATGTCCGGATTATTTCGGCAACCAATCAGAATTTAAAAGAAAAGGTTAAAAAAGGAGAGTTTCGTGAGGATTTGTTCTTTCGATTGAATGTGATTCCCATCTCCATGCCTCCTTTGCGGGAAAGAAAAGAAGACATTCCGCTTTTGACCCGCCATTTCATCGAGCATTATGCCCACGAATTCGGAAAGGAAATTCGAACCATATCGTCTTACGCTATGGAATTATTAATGAAATACCCGTTTCCCGGAAATATCCGCGAACTGGAAAATATCATTGAGCGCGGTGTGGCCATGGAAACATCAAATATTATTTTGCCCGAAAATCTGCTGTTGTGCGCCAATGAAGACGAAGCAGCAAAGAATACGGAGCCGGACATTCCCGCGGAAGGCATGGATTTGAATGCGGAACTTGAGAGAATTGAAAAAAGAATCATCGAAAAGGCTCTGCAAAAAACAAGAGGCGTCAAAACCAGGGCGGCTGAACTGCTGGGAGTGACCAACGATTCTCTGAAATACCGCATCGAAAAGCTGGGTGTGGAATAAACATTGGTGCATTAAATTGTATCCCATTGTATTTATTAAGTAAAAAAATGAATAAAAAACTTTTATACCTCGAAACCTTCGGATGTCAGATGAATGTGCATGATTCAGAGCAAATGGCGACATTGCTTTCCGGAGAAGGATATGTCCTGACGGATGACGCGAAAAAAGCGGACCTGATTCTCATCAATACCTGTTCGATCCGCGACAAGGCAGAGCAGAAGGCGTTTAGCGAACTGGGGCGGATGAAGGTTTTGAAAGAGGAAAAACCTCACCTGATCATTGGTTTTTGCGGTTGTCTGGCCCAGCATCTGGGCGCAAAAGTTTACAGTCGGGCTTCTTATGTGGATCTGGTGTGCGGTACGCACAATATCTGCAATTTGCCGAAAATGGTCGCCGCCGTTGAAAAAGAAAAAAAGAAAATAACCCAAATCGGTTTCTTACCGGAGATTTCGTCTCTGGGCATTTTTGCGTCTCCACCTGCGGGTTCTTTCTGCGCTTTTGTTTCCATCATGCAGGGCTGTGACAACTATTGTGCCTATTGTGTGGTCCCCTATTTACGGGGGCCGGAAATAAGTCGTCAACCTGATGATATCCTTCATGAAATAGAGAAACTTACCCAAAACGGCGTCAAGGAGGTAACGCTTCTGGGACAAAACGTCAATTCCTACGGAAAGCATTTGGAAACAGGCGCCCATCTGGTCTCTTTAATCAAAAAAATCAATGAAATCGAAGGAATTGAGAGAATTCGCTTTACGACATCGCATCCGAAGGATTTATCCGGTGAATTGATGGAGTGTTTTGCCTGTGTGCCGAAATTATGTGAGCATATTCATCTGCCGGTTCAGTCCGGATCCGACCGCATTCTGAAATCCATGAATCGGGGCTACTCGTCGGACGACTATCTGCAAAAAGTCGAAAGACTGAGAAACATTTGTCCGCAGATCAGTATTACCTCGGACATCATTGTTGGTTTTCCGGGCGAAACACCGAAAGATTATCAAGAAACCATTGACATGATGGAAAAAATCAGGTTTGATGCCGTTTTTTCGTTCAAGTATTCTGAACGGAAAGGAACGGCTGCCTGTAAATTATCCGGCCAGGTGCCGGAAGCGGAAAAAAGCCGGAGGCTGAAAGAGCTTCAGTCTCTTCAGGATCGGCACACCCAGGAAAAAAATTCGACTCTGGCGGGAAGTATCCAGGAGGTGCTGGTGGAAGGCCGCAGCAAGAACTCCGCACAAGACATGTCCGGGAGAACAAGATCCTGGAAAATCGTTAATTTCCCAGGCGGTCCGGAGCTTGCCGGCAAGCTGGTGAACGTAGGGATCATCCGCGGGTATCTGCATTCGCTTCGGGGAGAAGTTCAATCGTGATGAAAGGAGGTTGGAATGCTGCTGGAGATGAAGGTGTCAGGATTGACCATTGATCCAATGACCAATACGCCCATCGTCATTTTGAAAGACATGCAGGAAAGCAAAGCCATTCCGATCTGGATCGGCTTGTTTGAAGCCGGGGCCATTGCCACGGAACTTGAGCATGTAGTTTTTTCCCGGCCGATGACTCATGACTTGCTTTATGCCTGCATGAAGGCTCTGGAGGTTACGGTCAACCGGATTGAAATTGTCGATATTCGCAACAATACTTTTTTTGCCACCATTTATTTGACCCGGGCGGGACAGGCTTATGCCATCGATGCGCGTCCCAGCGACGCTATTGCGCTGGCGCTTCGGGCGCAGGCGTCCATTTTTGTGGAAGAGCGTGTGCTGGAAAAGTCCAGAAATTTGGATTTTGGCATGAAACTGACCGAAATTGATAAATTTAAGGAAGATAAGGTAAGGGAATTTCTGGAAAATTTATCCGCGGAAGATTTCGGGAAATATAAAATGTGATCAAATGAAAGACCTGATCGCGGATTTTCGAACATATCTGGAGATTGAACGTAATGTCTCGAAACATACCCGTAACGCTTATCTGAAGGATGTGGAAGATTTCCATGCGTTTCTGCAAAGCCGGGAAAATTGGTCAACGGACAAGACCCTGTCGGATGTCTCGATGGAAACCCTCCGGTCTTACATGGCTTTCCTTCATGGCCGGAAACTGAAAAAAGTGTCTGTCAACCGGAAGGTTTCCTCACTGCGGGCTTTTTACAGGTATTTAATGCGCAAAGGCATCATGCGGAGCAATCCGGCCCAGTTTCTTCAAACGCCGAAAATTGAAAAGCATATGCCGGCTTTTTTATCCGTAGACGAGGCCTTTGATTTGCTGGAAGCGGCCCGCAGGGATCATTCCTTTTCCGGTTTGCGAAATGTCGCCATGCTGGAGCTGTTTTATTCTTCGGGACTGAGACTTGCGGAACTGGCCGGGTTAAACCGGGAAGATATTCGTTTTGAAGAGTCTCTGGTGAAATTGCGCGGCAAGGGAAAGAAGGAACGACTGGTTCCGGTTGGAGAAAAAGCTTTGGACGCGATCCGGGACTATCTGACGAAAACGGAAGTATTTCGAAAAGATAAGGGAGTTGACCTGTTGAAGGGGCCTTTGTTTTTGAATACCCGAGGAGGGAGAATTTCGACCCGCGGCATCGAAGGCATTGTAGATCAGGCGACGGATAAAAGCGGCATCGGGCGCAAAATCAGCCCCCACGCGCTTCGTCACAGCTTTGCCACTCATTTGCTTTGCGCCGGCGCCGATTTGCGCTCAATTCAGGAAATGCTGGGGCATGAAAGCCTTTCCACCACGCAGAAATATACGGCGGTTAATATTTCCCGCCTGATGGAAGTTTATGATCAGGCCCATCCTCGGGCGAAAATAGGGAATAGGGAATAGGGAATAGTGGATAGTGGATAGTGAATGGGGAATGGGGAATAGGGAAAATAATAGGCAATGGGCAATGAGTTGCGAGTTACGAGCTAAAACCAACAGGAGATAGCATGCACATTAAAGGCACCACCATTTTGGCGATTCGGAAAGATAACAAAATCATCGTGGCCGGCGACGGGCAGGTCACATTGGATACCACCATTTTGAAGCACGGAGCGCGAAAGGTACGCAGACTCTATAATGATGAAGTCATTGTCGGTTTTGCGGGAGCGACGGCGGATGCTTTCACGCTGTTTGACCGGTTTGACCAGAAACTGGAACAGTATAATGGAAACCTGCTGCGCGCGGCGGTGGAATTGACTAAGGACTGGCGGACAGACCGGGTTTTGAGGCATCTGGAAGCTTTGATGATTGCAGTCAGTCGCGAATATTCTCTGATGATTTCCGGAAACGGAGATGTCATTGAATCCGATGATGATGTGATGGCCATCGGGTCCGGTGGCGCCTTCGCCCAGGCAGCGGCACGCGCGCTGGTTCGTCACAGCAGTCTGTCCGCTGCGGAAATCGCCCGGGAGGCTATGAAAATCGCTTCGGAAATCTGCATTTACACCAACGATCACATTACGTTGGAAGAAATTGACATTGACGAAGAGAAGCCCAAAGAGGCCAAAAGAAACAAAAAGTAAGGAGAACGTGAATAAAATGAATAATTCTGGGTTAACGCCCCGCGAGATTGTTGAAAAGCTGGACCGGCATATTATCGGTCAGGGCGATGCCAAAAGAGCTGTGGCCATTGCACTCCGGAACCGCTGGAGAAGGCAAAATGTACCTGAGGATCTGGCGGAGGAAATATCGCCCAAAAACATCATTATGATCGGGCCAACGGGGGTAGGCAAAACGGAAATTGCCCGCCGGCTGGCCAAACTGGACAATTCTCCGTTTCTCAAGGTGGAAGCGTCCAAGTTCACGGAAGTTGGCTATGTGGGACGCGATGTGGAATCGATGGTGCGCGATCTGGTAGAACTGTCCATCAACATGATCAAAGAGGAAGAGCAGGAAAGCGTCCAGGCCAGGGCCGCGGAAATTGCCGAAGAACGTCTGCTGGATTTGCTGCTTCCTCCCCGTCCAACGGAAAGAAAGGTCGAAGACATGCTCAACGATGCAGAATCGGAACCGGCAGAGTCTTCCCCGACTGATGAGCAGATAAAAAAGCAGGATGCCACAAGGGAAAAATTGCGTAAAATGCTTCTCGACGGAAAGCTTGACGAGCGGATGGTGGAGCTTGAGGTGTCGGAATCACGGGGCGGACCAATGATTGAAATCTTCTCCGCCGCAGGCATGGAAGACATGGGACTCAATCTCAAGGACATGCTGGGCAATATGATGCCGCAAAAGAAGAAGAAAAGAAATGTTCGGGTGCCGGATGCCCTGGATCTGCTGGCCGCCGAGGAAGCGCAAAAGCTGATTGACATGGATAAGGTGACGAAAACGGCTCTGGATCGCGTTGAGCAATCGGGAATCATTTTTCTGGATGAAATCGACAAGATTGTCGGTGGGGATTCGCAGCATGGTCCAGATGTATCGCGTGAAGGTGTTCAGCGGGATCTGCTACCGATTGTGGAAGGTTCCAATGTCAATACGCGCTACGGGATGGTGAAGACCGATCATATTCTATTCATCGCTGCAGGCGCTTTTTCCGGCACAAAACCCTCCGATCTGATTCCGGAATTGCAGGGGCGTTTTCCGATCCGCGTGGAGCTGGATTCGTTGGGAAAGGAAGAATTTGTGAGAATTCTGACCGAACCCAATAATGCCCTGGTCAAACAATATACGGAAATGATGGCCACCGAGGACATCAAACTTTTGTTCACAGAAGACGCGGTGGAGCAGATCGCCGAAGTGGCCACTCTGGTCAATGAGCGGACGGAAAACATCGGCGCCCGCAGACTCTATACGATCATGGAAACGCTTCTGGAGGATATTTCCTTTGACGCGCCGGATTTAGAGGAAAAGAAAATCGTCATTGACGCCAAATACGTGGAGGAAAAGCTCGACAACATCGTCGAAGACGAGGATTTGAGCAGATATATTTTGTAGAAACACGGAGAGAAAAATGGAGCATATTCAAAGTTCAATGGAGCGGGCGGACATTCTACTGGAAGCTTTGCCATACATCCGGCGATTTTATAATAAAACCATTGTGATCAAATACGGCGGCCACGCCATGGTGGATCAGGATCTGAAAGACAAGTTCGCCAGGGACGTGGTGATGATGAAGTATATCGGGATCAACCCGGTGGTTGTTCACGGCGGTGGTCCCCAAATCGGCAGTTTCCTCAAAAAGCTGGGCAAGGAGTCCAAGTTTATTCAGGGTATGCGGGTGACGGATGCGGAAACCATGAACATCGTGGAAATGGTCCTGGTGGGCATGGTCAACAAGGAAATTGTCGGGTTGATCAATCGGCATGGCGGAAAGGCTGTGGGATTGAGCGGCAAAGACGGGAATCTGGTGGAAGCGGAAAAGTATTATCTGACGGATGAAAAAGCAAAGAATACACCATCGGAAATTATCGATATCGGACTTGTGGGTAAGGTCAAAGCCGTGAACACGGATTTGATCGTGTCTGTCGCGCAAAATGGTTTTATTCCTGTTATCGCGCCCACGGGAATCGGGGCTTCCGGAGAGACGTATAATATCAACGCCGATATCGTTGCCGGTGAAGTGGCCGCTGCGCTGAAAGCGGAAAAACTGCTTCTTTTGACAGATGTTGCGGGCGTACTGGATGTGGATAAAAATCTCATCAACACCATGACGAATCAGGAAGCCCTGAAATTAATTGAAGAAGGGATTGTTGAGGGCGGCATGTTTCCCAAGGTGAAGTGCTGTCTCAAAGCCTTGCGCGGAGGCGTGCAAAAAGCGCACATTGTTGACGGGCGACTCAAGCACGCAATTCTTCTCGAAATTTTTACCGACCGGGGAATCGGAACGGAAATTGTTTTATAAAGGATGAATGCACAATGACGAAAGAAAAAAAGATCATGGCTTTGGCCGAAGAACATATCATGAATACCTACCGGCGGACGCCGATTGCGCTGGTGAAGGGCGAAGGAGCAAGGGTTTGGGATGCAAATGGCAAGGAATACCTCGATTTTGTCGCGGGCATTGCCGTGTGTAATCTGGGGCATTCCCATCCCCAGGTGGTCAAAGCCATCAAAAAGCAGTCCAAAAACCTGATGCATGTGTCCAACCTGTATTACACGAAGCCGCAGGGAGAAGTGGCGGAGCTTTTAACGGGCCACTCATTTGCCGATAAGGTTTTTTTCTGCAACAGCGGTGCGGAAGCCAATGAGGCGGCCATCAAGCTGGCGCGCAAATATGCCCATGAAAACCTGGGAGCGGACAAGTTCGAGCTCATCACCATGAAGGATTCTTTTCATGGACGGACCATGGCCACAATTACCGCCACCGGACAAGAAAAATTCCAGTTCGGCTTCACGCCGCTTCTGGATGGTTTCCAATATGTGGGCTTCAATGATCCGGCGGCGCTGGAGAAGGCCATTTCTCCCAAAACCTGCGGTGTAATGCTGGAACCGATTCAGGGAGAAGGAGGGGTGATTATTCCCGATCCGCGGTATCTGGCTCTTGTCCGGGAGATCTGCAACCGGCATAAGATTCTGATGATTCTGGATGAAGTGCAAACGGGCATCGGCCGGACGGGGAAATTGTTTGCCTATGAGGATTCCGGCATTCAGCCTGACATTATGACCCTGGCCAAAGCACTGGGCAATGGTTTCCCCGTGGGGGCGATGCTGGCGACCAATGAAGTCGCCCGTGCCTTTGCGCCCGGTAATCACGCCTCGACGTTTGGCGGCAATCCTTTGGCAATGGCGGCGGCCAAAGCCACATTGGAGGTTATGCTGCAGGGGGATATGCTGGAGCATTGCCAGAAGATGGGCGGTTACTTTCTAACAAAACTTCAGGCGCTCAAAGCCAGACATCAGGTGATTTCTGATGTCCGGGGAAAAGGGCTGATGCTGGCTTGCTCACTGGAAATTGACGGAGCCGGAATTGTAAAGACCTGTCAGGAGCGGGGATTGCTCATTAATTGCGCCGGCGGCAAGACCTTGCGTTTTGTGCCGCCGCTCGTGATTTCGGCAAAAGACATCGACATGGCGATATCCATTCTGGACGTGGTTCTGGAGGGGACATGAAAAAAGATCTGCTGAGTTTTGCCGGTATGCAGCCAGAGGATTTTCATGACGTTCTGAACCGGGCCGCGCGTCTGAAAAAAATGCTGAAGGAAGGTCAGGAGTATGCGCCGCTCAAAGGCAAAACGCTGGGTATGATTTTTGACAAATCTTCCACGCGGACGAGAATCTCCTTTGAAGTCGGCATGTATCAGCTGGGCGGTATTGCGCTTTTTCTGAATGCCCGCGATACCCAGATTGGCCGAGGAGAGACGCTTGCGGATTCTGCGCGAATGATGTCACGATATTTGAATGGGATCATGATTCGGACCTTTGCCCAGGCCAGTGTGGAAGAGTTGGCCAGATTCGCGTCCATTCCGGTGATCAACGGTTTGACGGATTTGCTGCATCCGTGTCAGATCCTTGCGGATTTGTTTACGATTGTGGAGAAAAAAGGCTCTTATGAAGGGGTTCGGGTGGCCTATATCGGCGATGGCAACAACGTGGCCAACAGCTGGATTGAAGCGGCGACGCATTTGCCGTTTGAACTGGCCCTGGCCTGTCCGGAAGGTTATGATCCGGATGGGCAATTGATGCAGGAAAACCGGAAAAATGGAAAGGGTCAGGTTCATCTGTATCGCGATCCGTTTGACGCTGCCCGGAATGCGGATGTGCTTTATACCGATGTCTGGACAAGCATGGGACAGGAGGCGGAATCCCGGGAAAGGAAAAAGATATTCACAAATTATCAAATCAACGGAAAGCTGCTGGATGTGGCTCACCAAGAGGCTATCGTCATGCACTGTCTGCCTGCGCATCGCGGCGAGGAAATCACTGCCGAGGTGATTGACGGACCCCGGTCTGTTGTCATTGATGAAGCGGAAAATCGTCTGCATGTGCAGAAGGCTGTTTTAGAAATATTGATTTAGGAGGAAAACACCGTGTCAAGTAAAGTCAAAAAAGTTGTCCTGGCCTATTCCGGCGGACTGGATACATCGGTTATTGTTCGCTGGCTGATTGAAACCTACCATTGCGAAGTGATCTGTTTTGCCGCCGATGTGGGACAGAAGGAAGAATTAACGGGACTGAAGAAAAAAGCCATCAAGACGGGCGCGAGCAAGATATACATTGAGGATCTCCGGGAGGAATTCGCGCGTGATTTTGTGTTTCCAGCGCTGCGCGCCAATGCGATATACGAAGGAACCTATTTACTGGGAACATCGCTTGCCCGTCCGCTCATTGCCAAAAAGCAAATCGAGATCGCCAAAAAAGAAAAGGCGGATTCCGTTTGTCACGGCGCTACCGGCAAGGGGAACGATCAGGTGCGTTTTGAGCTGACGTATATCGCGCTCAATCCCAAAATCAATATCATCGCCGCCTGGAAGGATGACCATTGGACGTTTGATTCCCGGGAATCCATGTTTGATTATGCGGAAAAACACAACATTCCTTTACCGGTCAGCAAGTCCAAACCTTACAGTTCCGACCGCAATCTTTTGCACATTTCTCACGAAGGAGGGATTTTGGAAGACACCTGGGCCGAGCCGCCGGAAGACATTTTTGTGCTGACGAAATCTCCCGAATCCGCTCCGGACAAGCCGACCTATGTGGAAATCAGTTTTGTGAAGGGCAATCCGGTGGCCATTGACGGCAAAAAAATGACCCCCGGCAAACTGATGGATCATATGAATACGATTGCCGGCGCCAACGGGGTTGGCCGGGTGGATATGGTGGAAAACCGGTTTGTCGGCATGAAATCACGGGGCGTCTATGAAACACCCGGCGGAACCGTTTTGTGGGCGGCGCACCGCGCGGTGGAGTCGATTACCATGGACCGTGAAGTGATGATGATGAGGGATTCTCTGATTCCGAAATATGCCCAGCTGGCTTACAACGGTTTCTGGTATGCGCCGGAAATGGAAGCTCTGCAGGCTTTCATTGACAAAACACAGGAAAATGTGACCGGAACGGCCAGAATGAAACTCTATAAGGGCAATTGTTCCGTTGTCGGGCGTAAATCACCGAATTCCCTTTACAGTGAGGCGTTTGCCACATTTGAAAAGGACAATGTCTATAATCAGCAGGACGCGACCGGTTTTATCCGTCTCAACGGTCTGCGTTTGAGAATTCAGAACGTTTTAAAAATGAAGTAGCGTATTTCCGGAGAGCAGCCTATGGCGCAAAGAAAAAAGGCATGGGGAGGCCGGTTTACGAAAGCCACGGCCAAAAGTGTGGAAGCATTTACCTGTTCGCTTCGCTATGATTCACGGCTGTATCGCTTTGATATTGAAGGTTCTGTCGCTCATGCGACGATGCTGGCGGATTCGGGAATTATTTCCCCCGAAGAAGCGGCCTGTATCGTTCGTGGTTTGAAAAGCATTTTACGCGACATTGAAAAAGGCGCTCTGGTTTTTGATCCGGCTGATGAAGATATTCACATGGCCATTGAAAACGAGTTGAGCCGGCGTATCGGTGATACGGGAGGTAAGTTGCACACTGCGCGCAGCCGCAACGACCAAATTGCATTGGATGTCCGGCTTTTTTTACGGGAGGAGTCAGACCATGTGATCCATTTGCTTTCCGGTTTACAAAGACAGCTGGTGCGGATGGCAAAGAAGGAAATATCCACCATTATGCCGGGATATACGCATATGCAGAAGGCTCAGCCGGTATTGCTTTCCCATTATTTCCTGGCGTTTGCGGAAATGTTTGCCCGCGACGAGCAAAGAATGAACGATTGCCGGAAAAGGGTCAATGTCCTGCCGCTGGGTGCGGCGGCGCTGGCCGGCACAGGACTGCCGATTGACCGGTGGCGAACCGCAGAGCTTTTAAATTTTCCGTCTGTCAGTAAAAACAGCATGGACACCGTGGCGGACCGCGACCATCTTGCGGAGTTTGTCTTTGCGGCATCTCTCACGATGGCTCACTTGAGCCGTTTTTGCGAGGATCTGGTGCTGTGGTCAACCGGTGAATTTGGTTTTGCGGAATTATCCGATGCCTATACCACCGGCAGCAGTATTATGCCCCAGAAAAAAAACCCGGACATTGCTGAACTGATTCGTGGCAAATCTGCGCGCGTTTACGGAGATTTGTTTGCAATTCTGACGCTGATCAAGGGTCTGCCCATGACCTATAACCGCGATCTCCAGGAAGACAAGGAGCCGTTGTTTGACGCGGTGGATACCGTTAAGGATTGTCTGTCGATTTTCACGGAAATGCTGGCGCATACCCGGTTCAACTCTGCTAGAATGTACGATGCCGCAAGCGGAGGTTTTTCCACGGCCACGGATGTGGCTGAATATCTTGTGGAAAAAGGCGTGCCTTTCCGTCAGGCCCATGAGATCGTCGGAAAAATGGTGACGTCTCTGGACAAAAGCCGAAAGGCGTTTGCCGATTTGGAGCTGAAGGAATTTCAGCGTTATGATAAAAGATTTGAGGCCGATATCGTTTTTCGGGTCCGGCCGGAAAATTCTGTGAATGCGCGCAAGCATCCGGGGGGGACCGCTCAAACGGCTGTCAAGGAAAGGATTCGGGAATTTGAAAATCATCTCGGTAAAAAGTAATCTTCTATGGAGCATCCTTTTGCTTTTCCTGATGAACGGCTGTGGTTTAAAAGCCAATCCCGAGCCCAGAGCGTCGTCTGTCATGCAGATGCAAAGCGTTCCCACCCTGGTGGCAAAAACGGAGGAAAACAGCGTTTTGCTGACCTGGTCATTGGAAAATGCGGACCGAAAAAACCACTATGTGAATATCGAGAAAAGTGACATGGGTGAAAAGGGAAAGGTTTGCCGGAATTGTCCGCTTGCCTTTGAAAAAATCACCGGGGTGACGGTTCAAAAAAAGAACAATTTGTATTCGTTTGCGGATTCGTCCGTTGAAAAAGGCAGAATATACAGTTATCGTTTGATGTTTTGCGACCAGGCGGGTATTTGTCGCGTATCGGAAACCGTGGAGATAGATTTTCAGTAACAAACAGTTCAGGAGGATTTTTATATGTTTTCAGGAGCCATTACCGCTCTGGTGACGCCTTTTAAAAACGGCAAGGTGGATGAAGAGGCGCTTCGGCAGCTCATTGAGTTCCAGATCGAATCGGGAATTAACGGTTTGGTTCCATGCGGGACGACCGGCGAATCGCCGACGTTAAGCCATGAAGAGCATGACCGGGTGATTGAAATTACGATTGACGCGGCGAAGAAGCGTGTTCCCGTCATAGCCGGAACAGGGTCGAACAGCACTGCGGAAGCGTTGCGTTTAACGAAGCACGCCTTTGACGCGGGCGCAGACGGAGCGCTGATTGCCTGCCCCTATTACAATAAACCCACACAGGAAGGTCTTTGCCAGCATTTTCAGCTGATCGCGGAAAATGTGCCGATTCCTGTGATTCCATACAATATCCCGGGACGGACGGGAGTGAACATGTCGCCGGAGCTGATTGCCCGATTGTCCAAAATCGGCAATATTGTCGGCATTAAAGAAGCATCCGGCTCTTTGAAGCAAATGAACGATGTTCTTGAATTATGCGGGCCGGATTTCGATGTTTTATCCGGTGACGACGGATTAACGCTGCCTCTGATGGCGATCGGCGGAAAAGGTGTTATTTCGGTTGTATCCAATATCGTGCCTGCGGATATGGCGTCCCTGACGGATGCAGCATTGGCGGGCAGGGCGGCGGACGCCAGGGCCTTGCATGCAAAGATGAGTCCATTGTTCGACATCCTTTTTGTGGAAACCAACCCGATTCCCGTGAAAGCTGCGCTGGCGCTTCTGGGCAAAATTGAATACGAATACCGATTGCCGCTTTGCCCGATGTCACCCGCGAATTTTGAAAAGCTCAAAAAGGTGATGCAGCGCTGCGGGTTGATTTCGTAACGATTTTTTACAATGATTTAGCGGGGGACGTGATATGGTCAAAGCAATTGTTACCGGCGCAGGTGGAAAAATGGGCGCCAGAATCATCAGTTTGATTTCAGCCATGGAGGATATTCGGGTTGTCGGGGCTGTTGAAGTGGCTGGTCATCCGATTATTGGCAGGGATGTCGGCCATTCTTTGGGATTGGGCAGAACCGGAGCGCTGGTTACCGATAAACTGGCTGACTGCATTGATGCGGCGGATGTCGTGATTGACTTTACAAATCACGAAGCCTCTCTTCGCTATCTGGACATTGCCAGCGAGAGAAATTGCAGCATCGTAATCGGCTCGACGGGCTTTACTGCGGATGAAATCAAAATTATCCACCGGCTTGCTGAAAAAACGCGTTGTGTTTTATCGCCGAATATGAGCGTCGGTATTAATGTGCTTCTGAAAGTTCTGGAGTATTGCGCCAGCATCTTGCAGGATGACTATGATGTGGAAATTATTGAAGCGCATCATCATTTAAAAAAGGATGCGCCCAGCGGAACCGCGATGCAGATGGCCCGGGTGATCGCGGACAAACTGGGACGCGACCTGGAACAGGAAGCCGTTTACACGCGCCGGGGGTTGATTGGAGAAAGAACCAAGAAAGAGATCGGCATTCAAACTCTTCGGGCCGGAGATATCGTGGGCGAACATACGGTCATGTTCGGTGGCATTGGCGAAAGGCTGGAATTTACGCATCGTGCGCAAAGCAGAGATAATTTTGCCAAAGGGGCGATTCGCGCCGCGCAGTGGATTGTACGGCAGAAAAACGGCCTGTATGACATGCAGGATGTTCTTGGATTAAAAAATGCCCGGTAAGCTGGTTTGATGAAAAACGGTGTTTTGGCATACATCGGCATCGGGTCTAATTTGGGAGATTCTGCGCGACAATGCAAAGATGCCATTGCTGAACTGTCCAGGATTTCGGGCATTTCCGTCGAACGGTTTTCCTCTTTGTATAAAACGGAACCGTTCATGGATGTTCCCGGAGCATCGGAAACCGAAATGGAGTCTTCCGGTCAAAACTGGTTTGTCAACGCCGTTGCAGAATTGAAAACCCGGCTTTCGGCACACGATCTTTTCCGGACGCTTCAGGCGATGGAAGACCATATGGGCAGAGTCCGGACATATCCTGGTGCGCCGCGCGTTATCGATCTGGACTTGCTTTTATACGGGCAAGAGATGATTTGTGAAGAGGACCTGATCGTTCCGCATCCGCGAATGCATCAACGGCGTTTTGTGCTGGAACCTATGTGTGAAATTGCCTCCTATACGATTCATCCGGCGTTTGGTGTTTCGATGAGAGGATTGAAAGACAGGCTGGACGATCAAAAAATCGTTCTGCGATGTGAAATTTAACCAGAGAAGGTTTTAGGAAAATGCTGAAATTATTGTTCATCCTGATATTGCTTTATATCGGGTACAGAATTTTCAAGATGTTCCGGGACGGGAAATCCCAGAAAGTCAAAGGATACAGAGTAGATACACCGCCTCCGGAAGAAGATCTGGTGCAGGATCCCTTTTGCAAGATTTACGTGCCCCGAAGTTCAGCGTATGCGCAGGACATCAACGGACGGCCACAATATTTTTGCAGCCGGGAATGCTGTGAAAAGTATCTTTCGGAAAAAACAACAAATACCCAATAATAAAGGAGCTTTATGAAATTTTTTATTGATACCGCAAATCTTGCAGAAATTAAGGAGGGGCTGGCCCTGGGCATGGTGGATGGTGTAACCACCAATCCGTCACTTATCGCCAAAGAAAAGAGAGGGTTTGAGGCCGTAGTCAAAGAGATCCTGGAAATTGTGGAAGGTCCGGTCAGCCTGGAAGTGATCAATCCTGAGGCCAAAGGCATGTTTGCCGAAGGGAAAAAACTGGCGCGTCTGGGAGAACAGGTTGTAATTAAAGTTCCGATGACCACCGAAGGTCTCAAAGCCACAAAGATGTTTTCAGATGAAGGGATTCCGGTTAACCAGACGCTGATTTTTTCGCCCCTTCAAGCTCTGATGGCCGCCAAGGCCGGCGCTGCTTATGTAAGCCCGTTTGTCGGGCGACTGGATGATATTGCTTTTGACGGTATGGAACTGGTGCAGCAGATTCTGGATATCTACGACAACTATGGCATCGATACGGAAGTGATTGTAGCCAGCGTCCGGCATCCCAAGCATGTTTTGGATGCGGCACTGATGGGCGCCGATATTGCCACCATTCCTCTGAAAGTCATCGAGCAGCTGGCTCGGCATCCTCTGACCGACAAGGGCCTGGCCCTGTTTCTGGAGGACTGGAAAAAAGTTCCCAAAAAATAAGCAATGCGGTTTCGAAAATGATGATCTTGACCGGGTGACCAAGCGGAATGAGCAAACATAGAGAAATATTCAGCCTGCCCAACAGCATCACACTGACGCGCATCAGCGTGATCCCTTTTCTGTTTTTTTTACTTACCGATCCCGGGCCCTTCTGGAGCCTGGCGCTGGCGGCTTTGTTTGTCCTGGCGGCCCTGACGGATTTTCTGGACGGCTTTGTGGCGCGCAAATACAATATGATCACGACCATGGGAAAATTTCTCGATCCGCTGGCCGACAAACTGATTGTAAATTCTGCCATGATTCTGATGATTCCGATTGGACGGATCGATGCCTGGATTGTGGTGATCATCATTATGAGGGATTTGATTGTGGACGGCATTCGCAGCATCGCGTCTTCCGAAGGCATTTACATCCAGGCCAGTATCCGGGGGAAGCAAAAGACCCTGGCGCAAATCATCGCAGTAACCGCTTTAATGATCCATTATCCGTTTCTCGGACTGGATGCGCATCTGGTGGGAAAAATTATTCTTTATGCGGCCCTGTTTCTGACGGTTTATTCCGGCCTGGATTACTTTATTAAATTTTACCGGCGCACCGACAATATTTAAGCGGATTGTTACAGAATGAATTTCTTCACTTCAAGAAGTGGAGGCGGATTCACACGTTATAAAACAATGTCATGACTTAACGAACTGGTTTACAGTACACATAGATGTTCCTTTTCCGCACGGTATGTTTTCTGTAAAATTTTCTATTTGGTCTAACGGGTTCAGTTGTGGCGACGAATAAATCGAACAATTGATGCAAGAGGTCCATGATATGCAATCGGAAGAACAGAAGCACCAGAGAATTCTTCATTTTGGATAATGCCTGGACGACATTGATGCGGTAGGCATATTTTTTCTTTTCACAGGATTTGGCAGCGACCTCTTTTGCATGGTGTGTCAAAGCAACGGCAAGATTTATGGAGAACACTTTGGTGTGAAACTCTTGGCAAACGGATTCCACGGATTTTCCTGAAAAGTTTTCGATTTCGATGTGACATTTGGCTATTTTATAATTTTTCTCCTTTGTCCAGCGGAGATGATAGCGCTCTTTCTCCCTTTTCTTTAGGACTGACCAGGGCATCTACCATCATGCCGTTTTGTACATCAAACAGAGTCGATATTCTGGCAACTGGACAGGCTTCTCCCTTTGCCGGATTCCAAGATCCAAAATGATCGGCGCAAGCTTTTGTCCGAGGGACTTTAATCGTTGATCCGTCGATTGCCAGTATCCGG
>Ga0116148_1001787_pt1 | contig 22494 bp, 37 predicted proteins | sample AD_UKC055_MetaG_FD_89786 | JGI IMG/M metagenome (GOLD analysis project Ga0116148, IMG submission 89786) | Active sludge microbial communities of municipal wastewater-treating anaerobic digesters from USA - AD_UKC055_MetaG | ecosystem: Engineered > Bioreactor > Anaerobic > Digestate | place: USA... | reverse complement strand
GCCATGAACTACCAAAAAATAATCACCGACCTAGAACATCACGCCCGCGAATCTGCCGAATTTCTGGCGAGCTACCCAGACCCCGACGAAATGGAAAGCGAGAAGGCCGCGCATCGTGCGATGGTCTGCGCCGTCCATGCGCTCAGGGAACTCACGCAAGAACGCGCAGCGCACTTGGAGGCCATGCAATACACTGTTAGCGTGGATAAAATCCTGCGTCCTGACGAACGGCATACGCGGCTTGAAGAGTTGATTGTCTTGGCTAACAACCGCTCTTCAGCCACGCCGGAGAAAAAAATATGAAAAACAAAACGGACAAAGCCCCGGCGTTGCGCTGTGAGGCAATGGTTAGGCGGAAACGTGATCTATGGAATAAATGCCAAGAGTGCTGGCGCTTGATTTCTTACTCTAACGGTGCGCGGCGAGTATGGCATAAGAGCCACCTATCACGGCTTTCCGCCTAACCAGTAGATATGACGACTTGACAAGTCGGAAAACTAAGTCAAGTTTGCTACTTCTGCATATTTCCACGGGGAACTTCTAAACAAAAATGAGTGACGTTAAAACACCACCGCCAAATAAAGAATCAAAAGAAAAAAAGAAAGTTTATCTATCCGCCAGCCGCATAGATACCTATCTTAATTGCTCCTTCCTTTATTGGGCGAAATACCACCTTAAAGTTCCCGATACAGGAAACGACGGCGCGCGGCGTGGAAATGTCGCGCATGAAGTCTTGGAAATCCTTCTAAATAAGCGTCATAAAAATGTTTACGACGCCGCAATTCAGCATGATTGTTGTATAGAAGTTCCCTCTTTATGGCGTCTAATCCTTCGTATCGCAAAACGTTTTCAAGTTGACGATAAGACTAATTTGAAAATGATCGACGGGTTTATCATGACGGGGCTTAAAAATGAGTTTTTTGGCCCCGTTAACACCGTTAAAGTAGAAGCTGAGAAAGAGTTTACGCTTGATATTGATAAACCAGAGATTGGTGTGAAGTATTCCGCTCGCGGCTTCATAGACAAATCCGTTTTTGTTTGTGAAGGTGATGAGGCGAAAATTAAAACCTGCGATTACAAATCGTCTAAAAGCAAATTCGAGGGTGAAAAAGAAGAATTTAACATTCAGTCAATGTTATATCAGAACGCTTTACGCTATTTATACCCGGAAATTAAAAAGCGCGACTTCTCTTTCCTTTTCTTAAAATTTCCTAAAAACCCTTGGCAAACTCAACCGTCGTTGTCAGACGATGAGTTGGACACCTTTGAAAAGATTCTCACAGAGTGGCATCGCGGCATGAGTGAGTTTACGGAAAAAGACTCTGTTTCAAATCTCGCGGCGCTAAACGAAGAACATTGCTGGCTTTGTGGTCGGGAAGGAATTAAGAAGGACGGTACGCCGATGTGGATGTGCTCCGTGAGAAATCCCGTTGATTATTTCGTTATTTTGAATAGTGAAGGGGAAATCGTATCCTCGGCTTTCAAAGAAGAGGAGTTGAAGCCGAAAGAGGGTGAAATTGTGGTCCCTTGGCGTTATCCGGGGTGTTCGTATTATTGGAATGCGAGAACGGGGCTTAGAAGAAATTTCCAGTGATTTTTTTGGCGGATGAGGAATTTTCCTGTTGACTTCAATGGGGAAGTGTGTACGCTTGCTTTTAAATGCACGAAACATCCATTAGATTTTCCGACGAAAACGCTTTAATTCAAACATCTGGTGGCGAAATGCCCGGTACATTAGATGATTACGGAATCGGGATTGGCGATTTCAATATTTACGGTTTGACAGGCAAGCAGATGGAAAAATTGTGTTGTTTAATTCACGACCATCTGTATCTTAATGGACATCGTTTTAAAATCGTTGAAACTGGCGAACAAGACCAAAGACAAAGATTGGAAGTAGTAAATTAAAATAAATATGTATACTCCACGCTCCAAAACCTCTACAATCATTTTCGCCCTCAACATCCTTGGAGAAACCATTCAATCGCAAGACGGCGTGGCCAATGCCGCAATTTTAGAGGCGGCGGCGAGAATGGAAGAGATGGGTGATATGTTAAAACATGCTAACGTTTTGATGGATTCGTTTTTTGACGATAATGTTTCTAATAAAATTACGGTAAAAGAGTGGAAAGAGAAATTTAAGGAGTTGTCTCAATGAAAAAATGTAAAGAGCGAGAACTCAACGAAATCAAATCTGATATTTGGTATCAATTCCCGCGCGGCGTAACCACTGTTGGGCCATGCCCGATTTGCGGCAAAGCTTCTCGTGGTAGCCATCTTTGTTTGGATTGTCTTTCCAAAAAACTTTCTGAATTGGTAGGTGACGAATTGGCGTGGAAGTATATTGACGGTATTAAAACGCTGCGTAAAATCGAAAATGAGATGGAAGATATTCTGATTGGAAATTAAAACAAAACAAAATGAATAGTCTCGCTCTATCTTACCGCGACGTTTACCTCGTTCCTCGTCACTCGATTTTAAAATCCCGCTCCGAGCGGATATTTCCGTAGAGTTTCTTGGTCGCAAATTCGCCGCGCCGTGGATTCCAGCCAACATGTCCAGCGTAATCAATGAAAACATCGCCCATTGGCTAAGCGAGAATGATTACCCGTATATCATGCACCGATTTGGGGATAATCGCGCTTTTATTGAACGCGCCAATCGTGAGAATTGGAAATTAATTTCTATTTCAGTGGGGGTAAAAGAAACGGACAAGGAATTGCTTCAATGGGTTGTTGAAAATAAATTGCGAGTTGATTGGATTACCATCGACATTGCTTGTGGGGATAGTATTTTGATGGAGGAAATGATTGGGTTTATTCGGGACTTGAGATTTAAACAGGGGTATAATGGGTGGGATGGTGATTCATATTCATATATCCCAAAAATTATCGCTGGAAACGTAGCTACGCGGAAGGCTGTTGAGTATTTGCATCGTGTTGGGGCTGATGCAATTAAGATTGGCGTGGGCGCGGGCGGGAATTGCTCAACGAAGAACGTTACAGCGTTCCATATACCCATGTTTACATGCGCAAGGATTTGTTCGGGACATGTCGGACCAATTAAGTATCAGGGGGAGAATTGTAATCAAAACATCCCTCTCATTATCGACGGCGGCATCCGTGAGTCCGGCGACATCGCTCGCGCATTAGTGGCTGGCGGCGGTGGAAACAATCTTGTTATGGCGGGGTCTTTGTTTGGAGCTTGTTTAGACGCACCCAGCGAACCGATTGGTGACGAATGTGGTGGTATAGTAAAAAAGAAAATGTGGGGAAGCGCCTCCGCAAGACAAAAGGGCGAGAAGAAGAATGTGGAGGGTTTCATTAGTGAAATTCCCTGCAATGGAATGACTTATAAGCAATTGTACCAAAACCTGCGCGAGTCTTTGCAAAGTTCTGTAAGTTATGGTGGCGGCAAAGACTTGGGTTGTTTTAAGGGTGTTGAGTGGGTGGTGACAAAATGAAAAATCATCAATTAATTAATCAAGATAGCCACGATTACGAATATTACACTCCGTTAGAGATAGTTAACACCGCTCGTTTTGTCATGGATGGTATCACACTTGATCCTTTTTCAAGCGATGCGGCTAATCAAAAAATTGGTGCAGAAAAATATTTCACTGTTAATGACGACGGTTTATCTCAAAAGTGGTTTGGAAAAGTTTGGATGAACCATCCATTTGGGAGAAAAATGAATAAGTTGTGCATTGATAAAATTGTAAAAGAGTATATTTCAGGAAATATAGAAATGGCGTGTTGTATAACTTTTGCGGCAACTTCGGAATTATGGTTTAAACCCTTGTTGGAATATCCACAATGTTTTTTGTCACCGCGCACAAACTATTTTCTTCCAAATGGTGAATTGAAACGGGGTGTTACCAAAGGTAGTGTTGTAACTTACTTTGGTAAAGATATTAATAAATTCAAAGAGGGTTTTAAAAATTTTGGTGTAGTAAAAATCGCGGCTTGACTTGTGGTACAAGTTTTGTAATCTTTTTCTAATGTCAGAAATCATTCCATTGTTTTCCACTTCGTCCAGTTTTGGGCAGGGCGGCATCTTCACCGTTGAAGAAGCTGGTAAAAGCGTAAAAAACGGCAAAAAGCTTCGTGGCCCAGAATCTATTTGTGACTTAGCAAAAGAAGAAGGTTTAACCAAGATTTACTTGGTTGAAACTAAATTTGCTAATTTCATGGAGGCATATAAAAACCTCAAGAAGATTAATTGCGACCTACATTTTGGACTCAAACTCTGTGTTTGTGAGGATATGGGTACAAAAACGGACGAATCTCTCAAAACGGAATCAAACGTGATTGTTTGGCCCGCCATTGATAGTGATAAAGTTTACGAGAAGTTCATTAAAATTAGTTCTAAAGCGTCTATTGACGGATTTTATTATCGCCCACGTATAGATTGGAAGACTCTTTGCGCGATGTGGTCTGACGATTTGTTGCTATCTTTACCATTTTACTCATCTTTTATTCAAAAGAATAGTTTAACTTTTTCAACTATTGTGCCAGAACTGCCTGCAAAACCACTTATTTTACGTGAAAAAGGGCAACAACTCCCATTTGACGGCATTATCAATGGAGCTATTGAAAAATATGCTAAAATCAATGGTTGCGAAATTCAGGATGTAAAATCAATTTATTACAAAAACCGCGCTCATGCAAAAAGTTGGCAGATTTGGCGGTGTATTCTTGACCGCACGGAATATGACAAGCCAAACATGGAACATTGTTCGTCTAGCGAATTTTGTTGGGAGTCGTATAAAGAACTTGTGGGAGGCGCGACAAAATGATTGGTTCTGAATTACTTCGTTATTCGGATAAGAAAATCGTTCTTTTTGATCTTGAAACGCAGCGGGTCAATATTATGGGCGACAACCTTCCATTTCAGTGTTCTTGGATTGTCTGTGATAAGTATAAAGTGTTGTCACGTAACAATTACTATCTTAAATGGCCGGGTTTTACCATGAGTAAGGGTGCGGCGGCCATTACTCGATTCCAACAATCTTGGGTTGACAACGGCGACGATCCAGAGTTTGTTCTTAAGGCTTTTGAATCTTATCTAATGGACCCGTCATTTTTAATTGTCGGCCACAACCTTCTGGGTTTCGACGTTTATGTTCATCAGCTTTGGCGGGAAACGCTTGGGTTAAAGCGTGATTTTTCATATCTTTCAAGGATTATTGATACAAACCTAATTGCTAGGGCTTACAAGATGGGTTGGAAGCCCGACAAAACAGACTTTTTAGCTTGGCAATACAAAGTGATGAGTAATCCTGTAAAGGGTGTTAAAACGAATTTGGCGCAATTAAACAAGGATTTTCAAATTGGGGTTAATGAATCTAATTTACACAACGCCGCCGCTGATCTTGAGTTAAACTTTGCTGTGTATCGTAAGCTTATTGGACTTGTAGAAGTCTAAAAAAATGAATCTTTCTAATTTACAAAAACTTACAAAACTACCATTCCACGGCGTAATTCTTCCCTCTATTGAGATTTCAAAAGAGGACAAACTTGCTTTCGGGGCTAAAGAGGACTGTTCTAATCTTGAGTTCCTTACTCAACTTTGTCGTAATGGTTTTGTAACAAAAATTAAGGGGCGTGGTATTCCTAAAGAAAAACACGAGAAATACGCTGATCAAGTAAAACTAGAACTTGGCGTGATTGAAGAGCTTGGATTCACTAATTACATTTTGATGGTGTGGGATATTTGTAATTTTGCGGATAAGGAAAAAATTCTTCGTGGGCCGGGGCGCGGCTCTGTTGGCGGCTCATTAGTAGCTTATCTTATTGGAATTACGGAAATTGATCCTATCGAAAATGGGCTTTTCTTTACGCGTTTCCTTTCTAAATCACGCGCTAAATCAACCATTGTTGACGGTATCAAATATATTGACGGTTCCCTCACCCCCGACGTTGATCTTGACCTGCAATATTCTCGTCGCCAAGAGATTGTTGATTATATTAATAGACGTTATCCGCAAAGGGTTTCAAAAACACTTACAATCGCAACGTTTTCTTCAAAAATTCTTATCAAGGATGTGATGAAGAGTTTTGGGGGGTACAGTGAGGTTGACGCTAATCACGTTAGTAGTATGATTGAGTCTCTTCAGGGGACGCCAGAGAATATTGAGGATATGATTTCTGATAATGAGGAGAAACAAAATCTTCAGTTTAAGGCGTGGTCAGAAAAATCCCCTATTAACCGAGAGATTTGTGAAATTTGTATGAATCTCGCGGGACTTAATCGTTCCGAAGGGCAACACGCCAGCGCGGTTCTTGTTACAAACGCGCCAATTGATACGTTGATGCCGTTGCAACTTTCTAATACTAAGGAGGTTGTGTCTGGTTATGATATGTATAGCGCGCAGGAAATCAGTATTAAAAACGATATTCTGGGCCTTAAAGCTTTGGATAGTATCGGTTACACTTGTAATCTCATTGGTAAAAAGCCAGAAGATATTGATGTTACCCACGAATCTATTTACAGGTACCTTCAAGATTTTAAGCTTCGTTATGGTATTTTTCAATTAGAAGCTTTTGCACAAGGAACGGCGGCGGCTAGGATTAAACCGCGAGAATTTGAACAATTAGCGGCTGTATTGGCAGTGGCGCGTCCGGGAGCCATGTCTCAAATGGACAAATTGATTGAATATGTTAATGAGGGTAAATATACTTCTATTGATCCGCTTGTTGATGATATTCTTAGGCCAAATGGCGGCATCTGTTTGTATCAAGAGAACCTTCTTGCGATGGTTAATCGCTTGGGTATGTCTCTTGAAGAGAGTGAAATGTTGCGTCGCGCTATCGGCAAAAAGAACGCCGATAAGGTGCGTGAGTATAAGGATAAGATTTATGCCATTGCGGAGAAAAACGGGCATAGAAAAGAGCTTGCTGACATCATTTGGAAGATTGCGGAAGATTCTTCGGGGTACTCCTTCAACGCGAGTCACAGTTTTTGCTATGCAACTCTCACAGCAAGAACGATTTACCTAAAAGCTAATTACCCACTTGAATTTTATGTAGCTAATCTTCAAATGGCCCGCAACGAGCCAAATTCCCAAGAAGCTATTCAAATTATCGAATCGGAAATGCGTGAACGTGGGTATAAACTTTTGCCGCCACATTTTATCCATTCCGGCTTAGATTTCAAGATTGAGGGCGAAACAGGAATTCGTTTTGGACTTTCTTCAATTCGCGGTATCTCCGACAAAAACACGGAGAACCTTAAAAAATTCATCGGTGACATGAAAGAGAATATGGACAAATTCTCTTGTTTCATGGCTTTGAAAAACGCCGGAATAAACATTGGTATTGTCTCCGCACTTATTCAGGCCGGCTGTATGTCCGGTTATGAAAATTATACTGGAAAAGACGGTAAGAATTTCATTTCACGTTCCCGTCTCGTTCTTGAGGCGCAACTTTTTAATCTTTTTACTGATAAAGAAAAGTCGCAGATTCTCTCTGTTGGCTCCCGTCCAGAAGTTAATTGGGACGTAATCAACGCGTTGAAATTCGTATCTACGCAGAATAACGAGAGGGGTAAGCCTTTAATCAGGGAATCCCGTTTGGTTACTTTGCGCAAAAAATACGCGCCGTATTCCGAGATTTTCAAGCAAAATTCTAAGAACGAAAGACTTGCAAACTTTTTCTATGAGCGCCGCGTTCTTGGGTATTCATATTCGGAAACTATCTCGGAGATTTTCAAAGAACACGTTGACGATCTAATTACCATTTCGGAAATCAAGGATAAGGAGCCGAATTTTCGCGGCAAAATTATTGGTTTTGTGAAAGAGCCGTTTAAGGGAAAGACTAAGAAGGGCAATGACGAATTCCGCTTTACGCTTACCGATGAAACGGGAGAAATTCGTATTAAAACTTTCAACGAAAAAATTAAAAGTATTGAAAATCAAAACGGGCGACTTCCAGAAGATGATGATTTGGTGATTTGTAACGTAACTAAGATGGAGGGCGATACGTGTTTTACGCGTGAAGGAGTTGACGGCGGGATTATCGGAATTCAAACCGCGAATGTTTATACGAAACTGAGTGAATTGAAGGATGGGAAGAAGGAAGCGGAAAAAGAGGTGGTGGCGACAGAAAAAGCTTGAGTTTTGCGAGAAGGTATTAATAATGGTCTAATTCAAATATGGAAAATGAATCGCAAAAACGGGGACAGACAGGCTCGGTGGCAGTAGCGACTGGTTCGCCTACTATAATCGTCGATCCTTCGGTTTTGCCGCCCGCACGATATATGTTTTTCGGCGCACCTGCGCTGTCCGCAAGACATGAGCGTTTATGACACCAGACACAATCTATACCGGCGATAACGTCGCCACACTGAAAACCTTCCCCGATGCGTGCATCGACCTAGTGGTAACGTCGCCACCCTACGACAACCTGCGAACCTACGGAGGCCATACGTGGGATTTCGAGGGTGTGGCACGTGAGCTAACCCGCGTGCTCAAACCCGGCGGTGTCATCGTGTGGGTGGTCGCTGATGCCACAGTGAATGGAAGTGAGACGCTGACGAGCATGAGGCAAGCGATACACTTCAAGGACGTGTGCGGCCTGCGCGTGCATGATACGATGATATGGGAAAAGACCGGAAGCGGAGCCATAGGCAGTCAACTGTGCTATGGGCAAAACTATGAATACGCTTTCGTTTTCTCTAAAGGAAAACCCAACTCCACCAATTTGATTTGCGACAGGGAAAATGTAGTGAAGTCGGGGACGGTCAAAGTAAACTCAGGCATAGGCGCAGATGGGAAGGCGGTGGCGCAAAGAATAATAGAGAGGAAGCCGTTTGGAAAACGCACGAACATTTGGCGAATAGACCCGCAAAGAGGAAGTGAACACCCCGCACCATTCCCGCTAAATCTCGCCCGCGACCACATCCTCTCATGGAGCAACGAAGGCGACGTGGTGCTCGACCCATTTGCGGGGAGCGGCACGACCTGCCTTGCTGCGCGAGATGCCGGACGCCGCTACGTCGGCATCGAAATCAACTCGGAATACGTCGAAATCATCAACCGCCGACTTGGCTTGGCGAACGCCGTGCATGAGCCGCACGCGCCGAAAAAGGACTGACTCTATGACCACTGCAACTGATAGACCGCCCCGCGTGACCGACGAAGCCCCCAGCGCGCGTGTTGGCTCTGGGCACTTGTTAGGGGCACGTCGAAAGCAAGGCGGACTCCCGACAACGGCGCTCGTCCTATCAGCGCGAGTATCTGGCAACGCTGACGTATTCCCGGACGTGCTCAAGCTGCATGTGCCGGAAGGATCAACCATCGCGGACGTGACACACGGCAAGGGGGTATTCTGGCGCAAGGTGGACAAAGCGAAATATAACCTGCTCGCCACCGACATCAAGGACGGCGTGGACTGCCGCAAACTCCCGTATGCCGACGCAAGCGTGGATTCCGTGGTGCTCGACCCGCCCTACATGGAGGGCGCAGTTCGTGGCACCGCATACGATAGCGGACACAAAGCCTTCGCCAGCTACTACGGGCTGAACGGAGCGGGCTGCGGGGCGGGGAAATACCATGCAGCTATCCTGTCGCTCTATCTCGACGCGGCGAAAGAGGCGTATCGGGTGCTGCGCGTGAATGGCACGCTAATCGTGAAGTGCCAAGATGAGGTGAGCGCAAACAAGCAATGGCTGACGCATGTGGAAATCGTGAACGCCTGCGCCGAGATGGGCTACTACGCGAAGGACTTGTTTGTGGTGGTGCGGACGAATCGCCCCGTGTCCAGTCGCGTCCTCAAGCAAGTCCACGCACGGAAGAATCATTCTTTCTTTTTGGTGCTCGTGAAACGAAAAGCGAGTGCCCATAACATTCACAGTGAGCCTCGCGAGCGTCAGACAATGAATACACCACAGACACAGTCGAGCGTTGGCTCTAGCGATTTGTTAGGCATTTCGGGATGCGACAACTGCCCTTTTAACGCTGCGAAATACTGCAAACTCTTACAATGGCTAGCGAGTGAAAGCGGGACGGACGCGAATGCGTGGGTATGCGACGAATGGAGAGCTGGAACTATGCCTGAAAAATGCCCGCTGAAAAAGCACGCATTAACCTTTCTGCCTAACCAGTAGACATGACAACTTGACAAGTCGAAGAACTAAGTCAAACTTTCGATACGAATGAATCTTTCTAAAAAGGGGGTGGAAAATATTCGTCGCGGATTAATCCGTTCATGGAAACCGGGTGGTCGCCCCGACAAGGCGCTTGAAAAGATTGATGGGATTTTGTCTTGATTTTTTAGGAAAGAATCGGATAATAAGTTTTGAAAAATGGAAAATAACCCCGACAAACCAGTTTGGAAATCATTCGTTTTCTTCAAAGATCAATGTTTCTTCGTTTCTACTATCGAACGCGATTTTGAAACCATTGAACGGCTAACGCGTGACCAAGAAACTCTTGTCTGGAAATTCGATTGGAAGGAACAAAAAAGAGTTGGTGAAATTATTTATCACGGCGGACACATTCGCGATCATCAAGCCGCGTGTCGTTGCTTGATTAATTGGGGAGAAATTCCAGAAGAGGATGGTGAGCGTTGGAAGAGATTCCGTTAAATTTTATGAAAAATCCAAAATGGACTCGTGTAGAAGAAAATCTTGGCAACGATAAACAGTCTATTGTTTATGACATCATTATCGACGACGATATTCAACTAACTATTTTTCTTGATGAGTGTAGTGAAAAATTAACAGAAGTTTCATTTTCACTTTGGTTAAACGCGGGTAATGACATTATTTTAAAGAAAAAATTGGTTCGTAAATCGCTTGCCGCCACAGATATGATTAATTGGAAATTAGAAGCTTTAAAACTCGCTGCAAAATTCCTCGAAACGAAGATTGACAAAGTTAAATCTCTAATTCAAAAATGAGCCGACCCTCAGAACTTAGCCTGCATATCGCCGAAAAACTAAATTCCGCCTTTAACCTGTACGCGTGGGAAGATTCAAAGGTGGAGGCGGCACAGATCATTAGCAGGGGAATCAATGGTTTAGAATCCCAAAATAGAGAAATGCGAAGCTTACTTTTGCGGATCAATTCCGCTAGAATAGCCATGAATGAAGCGGGTGTGATAGCGGCGCTAAATGACGTTGATGTGTTTTTCCGTGAACAAAATCTTAACTAAAAATATGCCAGAACAAAAATTAGAAATCCTTGTCCCGCAAGAAGTAAACGAGATTATCGACGCCGCGAGTGGTGACGATGAATCCCTTGCTGTAATGTTCACTAACGATTCCGTCCGCCTCGTAACGAAAGGCGGCGATGAAATCATTCGCGAAGTAAAATGGGATAAATCAGGCGTTTTTGCCGCTAACCTCCTTGGGAACATTGCCAGCGCCACAGGAAAGCTTAAGAAAATTTGAAAATGCTAACAAAAGAACAGGTAAATCAAGTTAATGGCGCAGTTGAAGAAGTTAAAAAACTTTTGGACGATTGCGAGATTTCTTACGACAAAGACGTTGTTGAAGAAAACGAAAATGTTCATATTTTTACTACGGCTGTTAACGGGTATCAATATATCGGTCTTATTGGCTGGGATGTGGAAAATAAACATGTACGTTACGTAGCTTTCGATGAAGACCGTATTCATCGAAATAATTTAGAGGGTTTTAACGAGGGGGATGAGGGAAATAAAATAGCTTGGTGTCCCAAAGATTCGGAAATGTTTTTTAATTTCCTTACCGGAGAGGTTAGAGACATTATGAAAAAAGTTGCTAGAGAACAGGTTGAAGAACTTGACAAACAAATTCGCAATGAATAACATAGATTTACGTTTTATCACTAGTGAAGATTTTAAAATCGTTCAAGAAATCATTGTCGCGGCCACCGAAGGTATTGTTTCAGCAGAAAAGGAAAATGAGTTCGCGGCTAAAATCGCAGATTGGCGGCGGCGATACGCTTGTGAGGTGGCGGGAATTTGTGGAAGCGATCCAAGTTTCATTAAATCTTTGATTTGGTACAATCAAGATAACGTAGATGTGACTTGGCGGCAATATGCGAATGGGCTTGAAAAAGAGTTTTTGGAAAGAGTTTCGCGGGAAATCTTTGAGGAACAAATTAACAAATCGGTTTGGCTTGAAAGCGATGAGAGGGAAAAAGAGGCAAATAGTTGAAAATTCGCGTTAAATCCCGTGTAAATAATCTTGTCAGAGGTTTATCTTCTGATAGTTCTTTTTAGGAAAACTCACAAAACAAAGACGGGCCGCAAGTAAGTTACTAACAAGCAGAAGCCGAACTTTGATTAAGAGTTTGAACCCCGGCGATGAACCGGGGTTTATTTTTTTAAGGGTTTTTGAGGAAAAGTGTTGACTTTGGCGGGAAAAAGGGGATGATTTTATGGAAATGGAAAATTCTACCAAAATTAACCCAGAAGAGTTACTTACTTTAATCCGTTCTGAGCCTGACGTTGATTTTCATATTTTTAGTTGGGATGGAAAGTGGGTGGTCACAAGTGAATGGCTTTGTGGGAGTTTTGCTGGGCGGTCTTTTGCCGCCGACACAGTGGAACATGCGGCGGAACAACTTGGAGAATATTTAACGCGACATATAGGCCATAAAAGTATTGTTGGCGACATTGTGACGAGAAGCGGTTGGCCTAATCTTGCCGCTGTTAAATCGTGGCTTTCAAATCGGAGATTGTTGGATGGTGACGAGGTGAAAACAGCTTAAAGAAAAAGTAAAATTATGATAGATTGGCTTGCTGGGCGCGGAAATATGAAATATGTTTGCCCAGTTAACCTTTGGGAAGCTAAGGTTCAAGAAAAGTAATTTTGTTTTTTTTGTAATCTGGCATAAAAACCGCTTGACTTTTCGTGTAACTTCAACAAACCGTCTTTAACAAAATTCAATTTCCGTATGAAAAACGAACGTACTATTCAAGAAAAAGTGTTCTAAATTTTTGATTCCAGTCATTTTTTAGCCAAAAACACTTTCTTCCACTTATCCCTTGGGACGGTGGAACTAAAACAGGAAAATAAAAAATGACAGTAATCGCAGTTAGTATGTTCATCTGGGCGGCGGCGTGGCTGGTAATTCTTCCGCGCAACACCAAGGTGAGTGAGTAAAACAGAGAAATAAAAACGGGCCGGATTGAGTGAGAACTCAGTCCGGCCTTTTTCTTTTCCCCTTTGAAAAACTAAGTGTTTTTCGGTGTAACTTCTTCCATTATGAGTTATATCATTACTTTTATTCTCGGTGCGATCATCGGCGCTATCGTTTTAATCGGCGTCCTCCGCGTAAACCCGTGGCTTCTTGAGAAGCTTCTCGGCGCTTACAATATCGGTAAAGTCCTTGCGGAAAAAGCGGAGCAGAGTTTGAAAGCTAAGTTGAAAGAGTGATTTTGTATGCCACTTCCATCTCCAAAAGGTAAGCAAGAACATGACGCTTTTGTAAGTTCTTGTATGGCTAACCCCGTAATGAACAAGGAGTTTAAAGATAACAAGCAGCGTTATGCGGTTTGCGAATCCCAATGGCGACGCGCCAAAAAGAAGAAAGTTGATAAGGGATGTGATGACGAGCCGCTTTGGGAAGATACCGAGGCGGAGATTAAAAAAGATAAGTGTATCGCAAGCGATGACGAAGTGCGCGTGATTTCAGAATAATAATTTAGTTTCAACAATTAAAAACACCAGTAAAAAATGAGTAAAGATACAGTAGTAATCAAATTCGATGGAGAAACCAAGCAGGTAAGCAAAGCCTCTGATTTCGCCGCCGTTATCGCCTGTCTCAAACAGGTTCTTGCGGACCTTCACGTTTTAACCGCCCTTACTCATGACGCTCATTGGAACGTTGAAGGTTTTAATTTCATCGCGCTGCACAAAGAGTTTGGTGATGAATACGACGCCGCGTTTGAGGAAACCGATACTATCGCTGAACGTATTCGCCAGCTTGGTCAATACGTAGAAGTCGATCTTGCGGAATTCAAATCTACGGCGGGAATCGCTGTCCCGGTCGCCCCGATTGGTGATAAAGAGTGGGTGGCGGCGGTTTTAGCCGGCCAAGAGAAGGTGATTTTCGACCTTAAAGCTCTTGAGGCGGTGTCCGGCTGGGATTTGTCAACACAGAATCTCGCTACCACGTTAATTGACGGGCATACTAAGACGGTATGGTTCTTGCGGTCGCTTTTGAAGTGATTGATTTAAAATAGTTTAAGAGACAACCCGGTGTAAAAACCGGGTTTTTGTTTTTGCGCGCGAAAGGCGCTTGACTTTACAGAGAAAATCCGCACGATTGTAGCTTACAAAACAAAAAATATGGAAAATTTAGCTACTATCCAAACGATTATTCAAGCGGAAAAACACCCAAACGCCGATTCGCTTGACATCGTTCGAGTTCTTGGGTATAAATGTATTGTAAAACGTGACCAATGGAAAATTGGGGATAAAGTTATTTTCATTGCACCGGATTCGGTTTTGCCAGATACTCAATGGGCGGCTTTTTATAACGCAAGGTCGTCCCGCGTGAAAGCAATCCAGCTTCGCAAGGAATGGTCTTTTGGCATAGTTGAATCCGCGCAGAATATTGGATATACAGGTGCAATGGATGACGGTTTAGATGTTTCGGAAATTATTGGCGTTACAAAATATGCCCCGCCAGAACCCCAAGATAATTCCGCTGCCGGGGTATACGGAAACGGTATTCCCAAAACCGACGAAACTCGTTGGCAAGGTATTCGCGCGAATAATCTTCCTATTGGGGAAATGGTAGATGTAACACAAAAGATTGATGGGCAATCACTTTCTTGGCTTTTTGAATATAAGAAAGAAACGGATAGTTATGACATTTCTGTTGGTGGGCGATCTTTTATTTTTAAAAAATTTGTTCAAAATAATTACACGCGAAATGTGGCGGCGCTTGGCGTTGCAGAGAAAATTGAAAAGTTTCTTCGTTCTCACGGCAACGTATCGCTGTGTTTTCGAGGTGAATCTTATGGAGTTGGAATCCAAAAGTTTTCACATAATCCGCACGCAAAAAAGCCGCTCGGCGTATCTTTCTTTTCCGTTTGGAATATTGACGATAGACGTTATGAGTTTAAGGGGAGTAAATTTTACATTCACAACATAGCGTCCGAATTAAGCCTTCCAACCGTTCCACTTTTGGAAAAAGACGTTGTTTTGACTTGGGATTTGATTAAGAAATACGATGAAGATTTGAAGCAAATCAACGGCGAACCATTTGAAGGTGTTGTGATTCAACATTTAAACGGTTCATTCAAGGTGATTAATAAACATTACGATTCTAAAAAATGAAAATCTCAGGAAACTACCTTAAAGATCAGCACACTCTAATTTGGAGTAATTTTTTAGTCAAAAACTTCGCAACTTTCACTTATATTGGTGGTCTAACTATGCTTTTTTACGTAGATTGGCGTGTTGGTATCGGGGCGGTTCTTTTGACGACTGGTTTCGGGATTAATCACGGAAAATAAAAATGAAATTAGTTATTATTGAAAGTCCTTACGCCGGAGATGTTCAAGCAAATGTAGATTACGCTCGCGCCGTCGTAAGAGATTCTTTATCTCGTGGCGAAGCTCCGATAGCATCGCATCTGCTATATACTCAGCCCGGAATTTTACGAGACGAAATTAAAGATGAGCGTCAAATGGGGATTGAAGCGGGGCTTGCTTGGGTGCGCGTCAGTGATTTGACGGCGGTTTACACCGACAGAGGAATAAGCGACGGTATGAGATATGGTATTGAATTAGCTCATAAACATGGTAATATTGTTGAATATAGGAGTTTACAAAAAAATGTTTAAAAATTTATAAAATCGACGGACCTAAAACCCGGTCGCTTTAGCGCCGGGATACAGGTCCGCAAGGGTGTTTAAAGAAAAATAAGAAATCTTACAAAACAAACAAAAAATTCTTGAATTTTAGTGTAAATAATTTTATACCGTCGGAACGACGGGATTTTAAGCCTGTGGAGAAAAACATCGGTTTTTCTGTGAAGCAGGAAACCACAGCCCTTTAGGGCGTGGTAGTTCACTTAAAAAATTTCGACGCGAGTGGAAACCCGCTTTTGTTAAAGATAGAAACGGAGAGGTCCGCGAAAGAACGTGAAGCGGAAATTTCTTTTGTTGGATGGTATGACAACTCTAATAGATTGTATAGCGACACAGAAGTTGTTCACGGCAAAGAAATTGTTGAATGGCTCATAAATAACAAAAAACAAATCCTTGACTTTCTCCAAAAAATCAGTTGAATCAAATCATGTTTTACCGCCCAACAGATTTTAACGACCCGGATTTTTACGATCCAGACCACGATGATCTAAAATTCTCAAAAAAACTTTCCAAACGGCGCGCCCGCCAATGTTCTGACGGTACGTGCGGCTGCGAAGATTGTGAGACATGTTTTCCTCTGTTGGCACAGAAGGTTGCGGGGGATTATTTTTTCGAGGAAAATCAAAATGAAAATTGAAATTGAAGAAGGTCGTCTGAAAGAATTGGAGCGTCACAGTGCGATGTTGAGCCAAATTGCTAATTTGGTCGAAGAGTTTTGCGCCAATAACAAAACGACTACTTTTGAAGCGGTGGAGGCGCTTTTTGATGCCTATATCGAGGAAAGAACTCACGCCGACCGATATTTTCGCGTCTTGTCGCAAGCTAAGGAAAGTGGAGATTTGCCCGAAAACGTAAAGTTTTGAGGAAATAAAATGCCTAACACAACCAAATTGCCGCCGCCACAGCCGGGACGAAAATTCAAAGATTTTGTAATTCTCTTTGTTTTTGCCGGCTTAATCGCCATTTCCTTTTTGGCGCTACTCTGGTTTTTGGGCGTCATATCCTCTTCTTTATTCTTTGACGCAAAAGATTTCTCTTTAGAATTTGTTAAAAACGCTATCCACGGCGGCGCGCTTTTAGCCGTTTTAATCATGTTTTTCGCTGTTGGAAACTGTTTGGCTATAGTATTTAGGTATTGGAGGGGTAAAAAATGAATAAAAAATCTTTAAATAACGAGAAAATTTTAAACGCTTTCAACAAAGATTTGAATGACTTAGTTTTCTTTTCATTTCGTTATTTTCTCGGGCGCATGAGTGCCGGTGTTTCCGGTTTCACAGAAAGTTTAATTGCTGCGTGGCCGAACCTCAACGACAAAACCAAGAAACAGATTAAAAGGGAGCTTGAAAAAGCTATTGAAGAAGATAGTGAAATGAGGAATGACCCCGCACGCTCATCGAGTTATCATCCTCTTGGAATGGATTGTGACCGCGAGTGTTGGATTAAGGTTATGCAAGCTATCTTGGTTGATGAGGAAAGTGTTGAAAAAGCACTTCAACTTGAAGAGGATAAGCTCGGCAAGTGGAGCAACGCTGATTTGCACGAATTTTACGAAAATGAATCGGGAAAAAATTGATAATTGGCTCAACTCCATGTCTTTTTGTCCGTGTTGCAATTATGCGGAAGGAAAATCTTTGATAGAATCAATGCGATTTGACTTAGATTGCCAGCGCTGTGGTGGCGCTAAATTGTCACAGTATTATTCTATGGGAAGTGATACACATCACAAACAATTAGAAGAATGGAAAAATGGGCGGCGTACAACACTAAAACAGGGGAATGGGCAATCTATTTTAATTTTGATGCCACCGCCTTGGCCGCAAGAAAAAGACCGACAAAAATGAAAATGACCATTATTCCGTCGTACCCAAAGCAAAGACTTCCTTAGCGGAGGTCTTTTCTGTTTTCCCACCCCAAGAATTGAAAATCGCGTAAACCACTCCAACACAATTCCCGCTATTTACCCTTGAAACATCATCAAAACCATTCTCGCTCCCCCGCGCCACCCATTCTTCATTCACTTTCCCAACGATTCTATGCGCAACAAGTTTACCAGTTTTGTTTCTATAAACGATCACTTGCCCCGCTTTCATCTTGTTAAAATCCACGGGGATACTCACGATTAACGAGCCGGGACGAAAAAATTTCAACATACTTTCCCCGGAAACTTGAAAAACTTCTCCATTATACTTCTCTGCTAAAACTTGCGCGTCTTGGAAAGCCCCCGCTTTCAAAACTGAAGTGGTGAAAAACAACGTAAAAAACATTAAAGCGAGCCACTTTTGCATACCACTCAAACACGCCACTTAACGCGAAATAATTAGCCCGCCCATTCCCTAACTAGTGGTAGGTAAAAACCCTAGAGAATTGTGTTGACTTGGCGGAGGAAATGTGAATGATTAGATGTAAATCCAAAAAATATGAAAACTACACAAGAAATTAAATCCAACCTTATTCAAGTTGGTGAAGCCCGCTGGATTCTCCCTCAAGATGGGAAGAAGCCTATTAAAATCATCGCCACAGACAAAATTCTTAATAGTTTCGACAATGGTATTTGGGACCAAATCGAAAACGTAAGTAATATGCCCGGAGTAGAAGAGGTAATTATCTCTCCAGATGCCCACGTTGGTTTTGGTTTCCCAGTTGGTTGTTCTGTAGTTTCAAAAACACACGTAAATCCTCCAGCGGTTGGCGTTGACGCCTGCTGTTCAATGTCATTTCTACAAACTAATCTTCCAGAAGAGATTGTGCGAGAAAAATCAGTTCGCCGCGCTCTTATCAATGTGGTAACGGAGAGGATTCCTACGGGGGCGGGAAACCGTCAAGTTAAGAAAAGCCGTAAGATTAATCCAGAAATGTTTTATTATATTGCTCGCTACGGGGCTTCACCCACCGTTCTTTACGCTTTGGGAATTCCGGTTGAATGGGCTAATAAATGCGAAAGAAATAGTTTCGAGATGGACGGTTCTAAAGCCGCGCAGGAACGGGTTATAGAGCTTAAGTCCAAAATGGAAGTTATTGGGTCTATCGGAAACGGCAACCATTTTGTATCTTTCGACACTGTAAAGACTTGCAATAACGATATTGGTGATAAATTCGGGTTGAAAAATGATAACATGGGCTTTCTCACCCATTGCGGCTCTCGCGGTTTCGGCTATCGCTTGATGGATTTCCACGCTAAGAAATTGAAAAAATTTTATGAAACTTGGGGTATTCCGTTTCCCGGAAATGATTCTCATTTAGTCGCAGCACCATTAAACACCCAAGAAGCTCAAGATTATCTGGCGGACCTTTACATCGCGTGTAACTTCGCTATTGTTAATCATTTACTTATCAATTCCCTGCTTCTTGAGGCGGTTCAAGAGGTTTTCCCCGGTGTAACTGGTGATTTAGTTTACCATATCTCTCATAATGTCGGTCAAGAAGAATTAATTGACGGGACAAAAAAATGGATTTGGCGCAAAGGGGCGACTCGCGCTTTCCATGCCGGGCATCCGCAACTCAAAGGAACTGGTTTTGAAACTACTGGACACCCCATTCTTTTGCCGGGTAACGCGCGAGACGGTAGCGTTATTATGGCGGCTAAAGAGGGTGTGAGCTGGTCAAACTGTACCGTTAATCATGGTGCGGGCAGGCGCATGGGTCGAAAACAAGCCAAGAGAGAGCTTAATCAGGCTAATGTTGACTCGAACATGCTGGAATCGGACATTCTTCATAACGGGAGGCTGTACCCTATTGACGAAGCGCCGGATGCTTATAAAAATTTTGATGAAATTACTGAATGTGTAGAAAAAGCGGATTTAGCCTTGACTGTTGCGCGTTTACGACCCATGTTTGTAATCAAAGATAACGACTCCAATCCCGAAGGCGCGGCATAACTAAAATTAAAAATCATGAATATCTTCTGGCTTGACAACGACCCCGTAAAATCCGCTCGGTACAACGTAGATCGCCACGTTATCAAAATCTGTACGGAAATCGCGCAGGTTCTCAGTAATGTTCACGCGCCGGAAGTTGCTCCGTATCGCCACACCCACACTCATCATCCGCTAACTTTTTGGGTTAAAGAATCCGCACAAAACTATATGAAGGCGGCGATTTACGGCAAGGAGCTTTGCCGGGAATACACCTTTCGATATGGCGGCAAGCGGATCAAAACCGAAGACACGATTGATTGGCTGATTGAAAACGCGCCGCGACTTCCCGATATTGGCGAGACAAGAGTTCCGAGATGTTTTGGTTCGCACAAAGGCATTTTGCCAGAAACCGACGATCTCGTAGCGGATTACCGTCGATTCTACGTCGCGGCTAAATCTCATTTGTTTTGTTGGCGTGGGCGAAGTATTCCAGAATGGGTATTTTCGACTGGTGTTCTGTGCCCGCCACTAGCGCCGAATGGGAAGCCGTCAAAATTTTTCTTGGAGTTTCAAAAATTCACTTCTAACCGGGAAAATTCTTGACAAAACCAATTTTTCGACATAAACTCTTCAACGAAAATTTAAAAAATGAAAATTAAAACAATTAACAAAATTCTCACTGGAAAATTCACTTCTTGGTCAAACTCTATTGCCGACGAAGCTGTGCGTAAACTAGTAGAAAAAAACACTATCATTTCTGGTGGCTCAATCGTATCAATGCTTCTTAACGAAGAGGTGAACGATTTCGATATTTATTTCCGTGATGCTGATACCGCGCTTGCCGTCGCGAAATATTATGTAGCGGAACTTTTAAAGAATCCTCCGCCGGCTTTCAAAAATGATCCTAATCACGAAGTTGAAATTGGTGCTATTTTAGAATCAGCTGTAAATTCTGGTGATACAGCTAAACGCATTGGTGGAAATATTGTTGAGGGGCCGCTGCCCCCACGAGTCCGTATCGTTGTTAAGAGCGCAGGGATTGCGGGTGAAACCAAACAGTCGGATTATCAATATTTTGAGGGAATTCAAGATGTCAATCGGCAAGCCGATGCTTCGGAAAATTACGTCACAGCCGCAATTGGGGGCGTTGATAATGAAGACGGGTCGGGTTTTGACGGCGAGTTCGCAGAGGGGCAAGTTACAGACACTTCCGAACCAGACGCTTATGTTAAAGCGGTATCAGAACTTGATGAACACACGCCTTCAACGATTAAAGACGCTGGTGAGCTTAAAGCCGGCGGGGGTAAGCGTAACAAATATCGTGTTCAATACATCACTTCTAACGCCATTACCCTTAGCGATCAAATCCAAATCGTACTTCGTTTTCAGGGTGATCCAGAAGAAATTCACAAGAATTATGATTTCGTGCATTGTACAAATTATTGGGTTTCAGATGCTAAGAAACTGGTTCTGCGTCAAGAAGCTCTTGAATGTATTCTTGCGAAAGAATTACGTTACATTGGCTCGCGTTACCCTCTTTGTTCCGTTATTCGTCTTCGTAAATTCATTTCTCGCGGCTGGACTGTAAATGCGGGGCAAATTCTTAAAATGTTGTTTCAAGTTTCACAACTTGATCTAACCGACCCCGTAGTGCTTGAAGATCAATTGGTTGGAGTTGATAGTGCGTATTTTTCTCAAGTAATTTCTCAACTGAAAAATCGCGTGGATGAAAAGGGTAATCCAATTAATGTTGATGGGACATATCTTTGTACTCTGATTGACAAAATCTTTTAAAGATGCCACAAGAAAATCAACCAACCAAACCCGTATACTCCCGCGAAGATTTTCGTATCACAAAAAGCACGGGGCCGATCACGCCGGTTTGCGCGAGTGAGTTGCATGATACATGTATGTTCCCTAACCGCCTTCTTGACGTAAACTGCGAGAATTGCACGGTTTACGATAAGTGTGTTTGCACTTTGAAATATCCAAAGGAAGCGTGGGGGAAGCCTCGTGACGCCGTGAAAATCCGCAGGATGGCGTGGACTGAAAAGAAAGATTTGCGGGAAAATAGTTGACACTTAAATGAAAACGGGCATCATCAATCGTAGTTTTTTCAAATAAAATGAACGACAATCTAGTCATTGGTATCACCGGAAATAACCGCGTAGGCAAGGACACTCTCTGCGTGAACTTCCGACAAATTCACAAACGTGTTCAACGCTACGCTTTCGCCGACGCACTCAAAAATGATCTAGCCGGATTCATTCGAGCTAATTTCAAATTTGACATTTTTAATTGTACGCCGGAACAAAAGGAATTGGTCCGCCCGATTATGATCGCTTATGGTTGCGCAAAACGCGCCGTTGACATTAATTATTGGGCGAAACAGGTTGTTACGAATATTGAGTCGGATCAAAGTTATGATACTTACTCTATTATTCCTGTAATTACAGACGTTCGCTTTGAATCCGAGGCGATCTTCCTTAAGAAAAGTTTTGGAAAGAACTTTAAACTGATTGCGGTAAATCGTAGTGACGCGCCGGAACCCACGGAAGAGGAGAAAAAGAATTACCCCGCCGTGGCCGCGCTGGCGGATTTTACTGTAAATTGGGGCGGGAACAGCGCGGAGGAGCAGTTGAAGATCGCGCGAGGTGTTTGGGGTAATGTAAACGATTGAACCCCCCTAGGCTAAAGACCTAGTGGATTCATGGTTCACAGACCCGAAATTTTCTATCGTTTTCACAATAGACTTTTTCAGCGCCTCCCCATGTTTTTGTTTTACGTCCGATTTCGTTCCGAAACCAGACAAAATTTTAAGACCTTG
>Ga0116148_1001775_pt1 | contig 22617 bp, 13 predicted proteins | sample AD_UKC055_MetaG_FD_89786 | JGI IMG/M metagenome (GOLD analysis project Ga0116148, IMG submission 89786) | Active sludge microbial communities of municipal wastewater-treating anaerobic digesters from USA - AD_UKC055_MetaG | ecosystem: Engineered > Bioreactor > Anaerobic > Digestate | place: USA... | reverse complement strand
GCTTCGACCGGGTCTTCCGCAAGCGCGGCACGCTTGAGTTCGGCAGCTGCGCGCAAACCGCCTGTTGCCGGTTTACCCGCAACGCCCAGATCGGATGGCCCTGCGGAAACAGACGGCTCCGCGGAAACAGGCACCTCGCCGTCTTCAGCCAGTGCTGCATCGTCTTCTGGCAATTCAAAACCGTCATCAGCCAGTGCAAAAATCGCGTCCGCCTCATCAGGCTGGACAATGTCATCCTCGGCGATGTGTTCAGGCAGATCTTCGATAGGCCGAACCGAGTATGCATATTCGTACTGAATTTCCGCCTGGTCGCGATTCGGAGCGCCGCGACCGACAAAAGACAACGGATCTTCCGCTTCGGCTCCGGCAGCCGGTTCGCCCGCGTCTGTTGGTTCTCCCGCGAGTGTTGCATCGCCACCTGCAGCCGGTTCGCCTGCGAGTGTTGCATCGCCCGCGTCTGTTGGTTCAGGTTCGTCTACATATTCCGCTTCGTCGGGCTCGATTTCTGCGTCTATGTCATCGGGTAGCTCGAATTCAACTTCCGGGGTATCGCTATCCTGGCGGCTGTTTGTCCTGCTAACCTGGCGGCTGTCTGTCCTGCTCTGCTCGATTCGGTCTGCAAGAAGCAAGACAACAAGAACTTCCAGCACCAGTGAAAGGAGCATTGTTACAATAATTCCGGCGGTGATGAGTCCCGAGAGGTTCGAATCGGAGCGGAAGCGCGCTGTTGCGTTCATACTTTTTTCTGCGGCCAGGACTGTCAGAAAATAAACGGCGGAAAACGATAACAGAAGCGTCGAACGGAACGACCAGGCGGGGATGAGCAGCAGCAGCGAAGCCCAGAGCGTTACTGCCGGAACCAGGAAGGAAGAAAACCCGTACACGTTCAGCAGAACAGTTCCCGGCCAGGAAACTGAAAGCGGAACCATAGAAGGATCAATGAGCGAAATCAATAATGATATAGTCAAATAGGCTGACACAAGAAACAGTATCGACCCAGAGAAGACCGAAGCAATCAGCCTCCGGGTTCGTGAAGCAGGCATTGTCATGTAGTACTCCCGAAAATCGCAGTGCGCCCCGGGAATACCGGAGTATCACACTGTCGCAAAATAGATTGCCAAAGAAACGCCCGCAGGAACCAGGTAAAAGGCAAACCAGCCCAACTTTCCCCTGTTGATCAACCCCAGAAGAAATTTAAGAGAAAGAAAGCCCACCAGAAACGCGGTCGCCATTCCTGCAATCAACGACGCCGGAGAAACGGCACTAACCAGAGTATCGGCATCTTTGAGCTCAAGGATAAATGCTCCCGTGATTGCAAATACAGAAAGCAGAAACGAATATTCTCCTGCCGCTTTCCGTTCAAGACCTGAAATCAGAGAGGCGGCAATGGTAATTCCCGAACGCGATATTCCCGGAAGAACGCCGATTCCTTGCGCCGCGCCAACGATCAGGCCCTGCACCAGTCCTGCTCCGGGAACAGTCTTCTTGGGCTGATACTTTCCGGAAAAAAACAGCAGGAAGCCGGTAACCACCAGGCTGCAGGAAATCATGAACGGAGAGAAAGCGTCTGCCACATCCTTGATGGCAAATCCAATAACAGCGGTTACGGCAGTCCCTGCCAATAACGCGACGATGAGCTTCTGCTCGGCTGTATCTTCAGGACCGGCTTTTCGCAGGAGCGTTCTGCCAAGCACGGCGAATAGCGATCCGATGCGTTTCCGGAACACAATCAATACGGCAAGCAGGGTTGCGACATGCAGCATAATGTCAAAAAGCATCGGAACGTCGCTGGTTCCCATAAACACGCCAGCCAGCGCAAGATGTCCCGAACTTGAAATGGGCAAGAATTCTCCCAGTCCCTGTACTAATCCCAAAAGGACAGCTTCGAATATAGACATGATTTACTCCGGAATTATCGAAAGATTTCGCGAACAGTCTGTTCTGCGGATTTTTGATAGTAAAGATACCCGTAAACTGCGGCAGCCGCAAGCACTTTGCGCCCATATTCCCTGGTTTCGCTGTAGGGCACACTTTCCAGAAACAGATCCGGATACACGTTTCCGAAAGTTTTTTTCCATGAGCGAACACGGGTAATTCCTGCATTATACGAAAACAAAGCTTCCAGCATGTTCCCGTCCAGACGGCCAGCCAGTTCTGCCAGATAATAGACCCCAAAGGTAATATTCGTGCCCGGATCATTCAGATCGTACCCGGTTGTTTTCAGCTTCCGCGCAATATCACCGGCAGTAGCCGGCATCAGCTGAGAAAGTCCGATTGCACCGGCCGAAGATACAACATCCGGCCGGAAGAAGCTTTCGCTTCTAAGTAACGCATAGACGACGTCCTCGCCGAGACCGAAATGGGTTGCGCTGGCAGAGACGGCATCCAGCCAGGGGCGGGGATATACCTGCTTCAACAGAGCATCTGTTACCGGCCCGTCGGATCGCCGCAAACCCAGAACCGCCGTTCGCAACGCCAATTCATGTTGTCCTGCGTGTGCAAGCGCTTCAGAAAGACGAATTGCCCGCTCGGGCGAAACAGTTTTACAGCGGGCAAGCACGGAATACAGCTGCCGGTACAATCCTGCTTCTACGAACGCTGCAAGAAAATCTTCCGTAAACAAATCTCCGGCGTCGTCGGTGTCGGCTGCGGTGTCGTCGCCGGCGTCGGCTGCCGGCGTAGAAACCGCCCCCGATGCTTCCACCACATGTTCACGGTTTCCCGGCGCATAGGATCCAATAGGCATTCCAAGCTCGTTTGCAGAAAGAAACCGGTAATACAGAGAATCATGGTCCCCTTCAAACGCTTCCATATAAAAGTCCCGGTCCGACTTCTTTCCCTCAAAAACACCGCCGCCCCCGGTCCGTGCACACAAATAGGAAAGACGAGCCTCGGTCGAAGGATCAGCCCGGCCAGACAGAGCCAATTTCAGCATGCCGAGCGACTTCCAGTCGCGAAGCTGCACACCCCTTACAATAAAAGCATCAAGTACGTCGGAATACCAGGAAGCGTCATGCCACAGAGGCGCATAGACGCCTACAGCCTGAAGAAATGCAGAACGGTCTGTCTGAAGGTAATCAAGAAGGTACCATACCGCAGTATCATAATCTTTTTCACTTTCCGCCCGGGAAATTGCTTCCCCGTACAAAACATCTGCCAGATCCCCGGTCCCGGCACTCCTGTTTTTGTGTAGTATACGCGCACTGTAAAACGACAACAGAAACCGGGCGGTCCCGTCCGAGCCGGAAGCAAGCGTCTGCGCAGGCAGAGAGTCCGAAAGACTGCGCAAAAAATCTGCATCAACAGCTGTCCCGCCATACAAGGCTGCCTTACAGGCATCCGATAAAACAAATCGGGTAAACAGATACGCAGACCGATTCTCGAGAAGCTCGCGGAACACCGCCCATGATGCCTGATACTGACGTTTGCCCAGATCGATCCGTGCGCGGGTCGTGCGGTCAAAAACAGGCACGTCGACTCCATATTTCGACAAAGCCGTTCCCGCCTCGGCAGAAGAAAGCTGCAGAATTTCCGGAAAAAGTCGCGTCATGCCCTCCGAAAGCTGCCGTTCGGCATACCAGTCGGCAATTCCGTCGGGGAATTCGGTGTATTTGCCAAGAGCAAGCAGTATTTCACCCCGGGCGGTCCCGATGGAATCGTCCGCAAGATCGGGAGGGAGAAAAAACCCGTCAGTGTACAAAGTGCCAAAGGAGGATTCTGCAAGCTGCTGCCAAGCTTCCAGCGCAGCATACCGCTGTTCTGCAGTACCGATACGGGAAAGCTCTTCAAGACATAACAGATTATACGGAGGTACATCATGCGTAAACCCTGCGGAGAAAAAAGATCGGGCCAGTTCCGTGTTTCCGGCTTCAAGCAGACTCAGACCAAGAATATAGCAATATCCGTTTCCAAGTTTTAAAATATTTGGATACTGTCTGGAAGATACCGGTTCAAGGAAAGAGAAGTCTCTGCGGGTTATTGCCTGCATCAGAGTCGCACGATCCATACCCCAAATGTGCGAAGACGTACACGACGACAGCAGGGTTATAAGGAAGATTACAAGCATGCAGAAAAAGGCCCCGGGACGCGAGTACCGGGGCCGGGTCGGTGTATCAGTTAGCCGGAATATCGATGTAGGTTCCGGAAATAATAAGATTCGGATTCTTGATCTTGTTATGCTGTGCAATTTTCGGGTACAACCATGGATTTCTATAGTATGACTCGGCAATATCCCAAAGGGTATCGCCCCACTTGATCTTGTAGCGGATGTCCTTGACCTCTTCAACCGGTTCGGGCTGTACCGGTATTACCACCGGCTCCTCGACAACAACCGCAACCGGAGCTTCCTCTACTACCTCGACCGGAGGCGGCGTAATAACCTCGGGTACCGGTTCCGGAACTGGCGCCGGTTCAACAGCGGGAACCACCGGCGTTTCTACCACTGGAGGAGCAACAACTTGCTGCTGTTCGCTGATAGAGGTGCTCATCACCAGAACACGGGCATAGACAATCATCGCAAGCACAAGCGCGACGACTCCGACCGCCAGGATCAGAATGCAAAGCCAGGCGGGCATAAAAATGCCATTTTTTCGTTCTTCTTCTCTGTTCATATCAAACAATCCTTCAGGGGCGTTTCCCGGAACCGGCCCCTCCACAACAACATTTTGATGATCCGGGTCTTCGCCAAGAGAAATATCACTGTCATTGGGTACAAGGTCAAAATCGGGCAGTGCATAGATATTCGGAGTTTCGAGCGTTTCGAGCGAGACATTCAACACCTGTCGCGATCCTGAATCGAGATCGACAGCCTCTGCCGAAAGTTCGTTCGAATCGTTCAGTGTCAGAGTAAGAGAAATTGTCGGATCGCCTGCCGGTTTTTCGGAAATATCCTCGATAATCAGTGTTCCGACATATTTGACTCCGGGTGTATCATCCACCCAGATTACAGAAGCATCCTCTGCTCTGAACAGATTTATCTGCACGCTCGTCTGGTTGTCTCTGACAGTCGATACTTCGAGAATCTTACTTGCAGGAGAACCTTCGTCAAGCACGGGATAGAACTTGCCGTCAGCAAGCTTGATGCCTATCGAAGCGTTACCCATGAGTCTTACCTCTTTTTTACCGTAAAGATCTTACTTTACTTTAGTATGCAAACAAGTCTCTTGTCAACGTGAATTATTGACAGTCCACCAGATGGACTCCATAATGTACTATATATGAATTCGAGTTTGACCATTATTTCCGTGCTCATAGTAATTGCGATAGCCATACTCTTATTATCGTTTATAACCCGCGGGAAAGATTCCGGCGGGCCCAAAAAACAGAAAAAAAGAGACAAGTCTCTGATAATTCGCGATGCAACACGCCGTCTTGCGCAAAACCCGCGGGATCCGGTGGGGCTTGCTGCGATGGGGAGCATATATTATCAGGATCAGGATTGGGCAAAAGCGTACGCTACCTATGAGATTCTTCTCGATATCGCTACTTCTACCCATAAGGTAGACGAATTTGAAACAGCGTTGCGCTTTGGAGTATCCGCCGTCAAAACCAACAGATTCCCGGAAGCATCACGAGGGTTCATGATTGCGCGGAAAATCAAGCCGAATCATTTTGAAGTCAACTACAACCTGGGCTATATCTGCTATCAGCAGAAAGAGTACGAAAAGGCCATTCCGTTTCTCAAGGCAGCACTGCTCGTTGATACCGAAAATGTTCTGGTACAGCGGTACATGGGATTCAGCTATCACAAAGCCCACAAATACCGAGAAGCCCTGCCGTATCTGAAAAAATCGATCGACCTGCAGCCGGACGACAAAGAAGCACTGTTTGCAATGGCCGAATGCCTTTTCGAATCCGGCGCCAGCGAACGGTCCCTGAAAATATTCTCGCATCTGCGGCCCGATCCGGTCCTTGGTCCCCAATCCGCACTGTATGCCGGTATTATCCACCTGCAGACAAACCAGTTCGAAAAAGCGGTTGTAGATTTTGAAATCGGACTCAAGCACGAGAATATCCCCCCAGAGATTGCGAACGATCTCCGGTACAAGATGGCGGTTACCTGCATCAAATTACAGGATTTGGGAAGAGCCCTCCTCCTGCTCAAAGACATTCAACGCGTCACACCCGGGTACAAGGATGTGCCTGCGCTTATAGTCAGATATCAGGAATTGAACCAAAACAAGAACCTCCAGATTTATCTGATGGCAGTACAAAGCGAATTCGTCGCGCTTTGCAGAAAGATCGTTGTGCAGTTTTTTCCCGGAGCCAAGGTCAAGATTACGGATATTTCCGTATTTGCGGATTATACGGATATTGTCGCAGAAATAGATACGCCCAAATGGTCGGATATTGTCCTGTTCAGATTTTTCAGGTCGCAGGGATCAGTAGGGGAACTGCTGCTTCGGGATTTTCATGCGCGGATAAAGGATCTCAAAGCCGGAAAGGGAATCTGTCTGTCTGCCGGATTATATTCAGAAGAATCCCGCCGTTTTACAGAAGGTCGGCCGATCGATCTGTACGACAAGGAACGGCTCAACAAGATTCTTGTTGCAGTGGATTCGGGGACGCCGCTGAAGCTATAAGCACCAGATGCCGTTCTTCATGTTCAAGAAACGGCACGGTAACCGGCATGGATACCCAACCAGAAATATCAGTCCGAACCCCGTTCATCTCTTCGGTTATCTTGTCTTTTTTTGCCTTCCACGCAGCAAGGAACCCGCCTGCAGAAACCATGCGGAACAGACTGCAAATAATCTTATGTTCGAGCGGCCTGAAAGCGCGAAAAACTGCCAGGTCGCAAAACGCTTCCGGAGCTTTTTCTATTTCTGAATTGCATACCGAAACATTCTGAAGGCCGAGTATCGCAGCACAATTCTCCAGAAACGCACATCGCTTTGACATTCGTTCCACAAGCACAAAATGAACCGAAGGAAACACAATTGCAAGAGGAATGCCGGGGAATCCCGCTCCCGAGCCGGCGTCAGCTACCACATAGCCTGATTCCGGGACTTTCGGAGAATAGTGAGTCAGAGGCTTCGGACGCACGGTGGCGAACAAAGAAGCCGCAATATCCTTCCAGGGAGCAAGGCTGTCCAGTATGTGACGGACTACAAGATCGGAGCGGCCCTGATCGGTACCGGTTTCGGCCCCGACCAGATCGAACACCGCATTAAAGAGCTCCAGCTCTTTCATATACGTTTCGATTCGTTCTTGCACAGAAGGGAGACCCCGCACCGATAGTTCACTGCATGCATCAGATGTGCCCGGAACCGGAAGGGTGTTGTCCGAATCCGGCAAACCAAGCGCACGCAAGCCTTTTTGAAGCAGCACAGAGGATTCCCAGGGAAACTGATGCATCGGAGATCCGGTATTCCGGACCTCCGTTTTTTTGGCCATACTTATTTTTTGCCTTTCAGAAGCTCGGCAAACGGATTATAGGTCATACCGTCATCGTCCCGGGCAGATTTTCCGTCCCGGGCAGATTTTCCGTCCCGGGTAGATTTTCCGTCCCAAGCAGATTTTCCGCCCCAGGATCCGCTTCGGGATCCCCCCGGGGTTCCGCTTCGGGAACCGCCCGAATACCCGCCTGCAGCACCTGTAGAAGTGCCTGAACCGCCTGCAGCCCCTCCGGAACCGTCGGCACGGCGCGCAACAACCACTTTGCGCGAACCGTCGCCTGTAGAAGAATCCCGCCCCTGACCGCCGTGTGCGCCCGAGGAAGCTTTCCCTCCGGACAGGCTCTTGCAGCTCAGACTGATGCGCCTTCTGTCCACATCCAGACCGATAATCCTGCATTCCTTTACATCGCCGACCTTTACCACATCCATCGGATCCTTGACATACTGATCGCTCATTTCCGAAAGATGCAGAAGCGCGGTTTCCTTGATGCCGATATCAACAAAGGCGCCGAAATCGACGACGTTTTTGATCTTTCCGGTAACCGTCATGCCTTCTTTAAGGTCTTCAAAGGAAAGCACCCCTTTTTGCATAATCGGTTTCGGATAGCCTTCGCGGGGATCGCGGTTCGGTTTTTTCAGTTCCTCGATGATATCGTCGATCGTCTGCTCACCGAGGTTCCAGGATTTTTTCAGCTCGCTGCGAACATCGTGGGTCACCTCTTCCTTCTTCTGCACAATTTCGTACACCACACGGGCAGCCTGGTAATTTTCAGGGTGAACCCAGCTGTTGTCCAAGGGATCAGCACTTTCCGGAATCTTGAGGAAGCCGGCACACTGTTCGAAAGTCTTCGGCCCCATGCCGGGCACTTTCATAATAGCCTCGCGGCTGGTAATTTTTCCGGTGGATTCGCGAAACGCGACAATCTTCTTGGCAAGAGAACTGTTAATGCCGGAAACGTACTTCAGCAGGGAGAAGCTCGCCGTATTCAAGTTTACGCCGACATTATTCACGACAGATCCGACAACCTCATCGAGCATTTCGGACAGTTTTTTCTGGTTAAGATCGTGCTGGTACAGCCCGACTCCGATTGATTTCGGATCGATCTTGACGAGTTCAGCAAGCGGATCCTGCAGGCGGCGGCCGATCGAAATGGCACCGCGGATGGTCAGATCGAGCTCGGGGAATTCTTCGCGGGCAATATCGCTTGCGGAATAGACAGACGCCCCGTCCTCGTCTACAACCGTATACAATACCGAAGGACAGTGCTCGGAAATCACCTTGGCTACAATCTCCTGCACCTCGCGGGTGCCGGTACCGTTACCAATGGCAACCAGCTGAACATCGTAATCCTTGATAGCTTTCAGAATCGCCCTTTCGCCTTCTGCAGGCTTATGCTGATAGATAACAAAACTGCCAAGATACTTGCCGGTCGAATCGAGCGCAGCGCACTTCGTTCCGGTCCGGATTCCCGGGTCCACGCCGAGCACCCTCGTCCCCTTGATCGGCTGCTGCATCAACAGATTTTTCAGGTTTTCGCTGAAAACACTGATCCCATGGGTATCGGCCTGGTCAGAAAGATCCGAACGGATTTCCCGAACAACAGCTGGCGAAAGCAACCGTACCAGGCCGTCGGAAATCGCTTCCTTGCACCACTTATTGTTTATCATGTAACTGCGCTCGATAATCTCGATCGCGCCGTCCACATCGACGTCGATTTTGACATCCAGTGCCTTGTCGCGCTCGCCGCGGTTAATGGCAAGAACCCGGTGCGGCTTTATCTGGTTAAGCGGCTCCTTGTAGTCCCAGTACATCTGGTACACGGATGTTTTCTCCACCGCCTCGTCGCCTACTCCGGTTACCACAAACTGGCCGGACTTCATGTAATAATCGCGAACAGCCGCCCGGAATTCGGGATTTTGCGCAACGCGTTCGGCGATGATATCCATTGCGCCCTGAAGCGCTTCTTCGACAGATCCGACCGACAATTCCGCATTCTCTTCGTCGGTTTTCACGTACGCCAGCGCTTCTTTTTCGACCTGTGCGTTATCCGCTTTTTCCATAAGATCTGCAAGCGGTTCAAGCCCTCGCTCAATCGCGAGCATGCCGCGGGTTTTTTTCTTCTTTTTGAAGGGTGCCCACAGATCCTCGAGTTCGGTTAAGGTCTGAGCTTTCATGACATTATCGTACAGCAGTTCGGACAGCTTTCCCTGGCCGAAAATGCCTTTGACTATTTCGAGTCTGCGGGTTTCAAGGTTTTGATAGCTCTTGAAAAGATGATCGCAGTCCCGGACCTGCACTTCGTCCAGAGAACCGTGGCGCTCTTTGCGGTACCGGGAAATAAAGGGAATCGTGCAGCCCTCGGCAACAAGAGAAACCACTGCCGAAACCTGCGCCGGCTGAATTTTCAGCTCATCGGCAATCCGCTTAAGAATCGCAACCTCGTTAACTACGAGTGCATCAATCTGTTCCTGTGTAAATTCCATAGTCACGTATTTTACAGGATAAACGGGGTGGCGGGCAAGCATCGGAACGTACCCTATTGGCAGAACACCCCCCTTCCGATAAAATCGACCGCATCCCGGTTACATTTGGATCCGGACAGGAGAACACAGGATGCCCGTAAAAATACCAGCAGCTCTTCCCGCTTCAAAAATACTTGCCGAAGAAAACATCTTCGTTATGGACGATTCGCGCGCAAAAAACCAGGACATCCGTCCGCTAAAAATACTCATCCTGAACCTGATGCCCACCAAAGACGTAACAGAAACGCAGCTTTTGCGCCTCCTTGGAAACACCCCGCTTCAGATCGAAATAACCCTCCTGGCTATGGCATCCCACCAATCTGCAAACACCAGCCGCGAATACCTTGACGCCTTCTACCGAACGTTCGACAGCGTGAAAACCCAAAAGTTCGACGGCATGATTATCACCGGAGCACCGGTGGAAAACCTCCCGTTTGAAGCAGTCGATTACTGGCCAGAGCTGGTAACCATCATGGACTGGAGCACATCCCACGTTTACAGCACACTCCATATCTGCTGGGGATCGCAGGCCGCCCTCTACCATCACTACGGAATCGGCAAACACAAGCTGGAAGAAAAAGCGTTCGGCATATTCAGTCACCGGATACTCAACCCAAAGCACAAACTGGTTCGCGGCTTTGATGAAACCTTCCTTGCACCTCATAGCAGGCACACAACCATCCAAAAAGAAGACATACTAAAGGTGCCGGAACTGGAACTGCTGGCGGAAGCCGACGAAGCCGGCGTCTATCTGGTTGCAAGCCGGGACGGCCGCTCAATCTTCGTGTCTGGCCATGCCGAATACGACGCCGACACTCTTGCCCGGGAATACCAGCGCGATATCGCCAGGGGCATGCACATCGATGTGCCAAAAAACTATTTTCCCGACAACAACCCGGCACATTTTCCGCCCGTCATGTGGCGGGCGCACGCAAATCTCTTGTTCGTCAACTGGCTGAACTACTTTGTCTACCAGGAAACACCGTACGACATCGAGACCATCCACTAAAAACGCAAAGCATAAAAACACCGGGAAGTTGCCTCATCAGCAAGACCGAGGCAGAAAGCGCATCGGGGGGCGAACGCATCCAGTTCGGAGCCCCCTCATGCGAACGCGTCAAGCTCGGCGCACGTTGGTACCGCTACTTGTCTTCGGTTACCCGAAGCCAGGGGAATCGTCCGGTCAGGACTTCGTCGGGAAAATACCGGTCGAGCAGGTGCGCCGGCGCACTTGCCGCTTCCAATCCGTTTTTCCGTTCAACCCAGCGCTTCACCGCACCGAAAGAAACCGCAGCATCCGCAATGGCGCACAGAAAGACGCAGACAATGACAACTGCGGCAAAATTCCGGTTCATTTTGCGGAACACGCCGATCAGAAGCGGCAGAATGTCCCTGATCCAGAAAAGCGACAGTACCGAAAGAGCTACAATAAACAACAGAGAATGATCACCCCGGACAGAATCGAATGGACCGACAAAAGACCAGGTGCCTGACGAAAGCAGCACATCCTGCAAAAGTCCTACCAGAAGCACAAACAGGTACAGTACTGCCGAAAAAAGAACGATTACACCAAGATCTCTCCATTTGGAAATCCGCGAGTACAACACACTCAGGGCTATTATCGCACTACCGTACAACGGATTCAGATACCCGAACACCAGAGCAGATCTGATACCCGGCACACCTCCAGAACCCAAACCCCACAGAGTCTCGATCACCGAACCAAGAAAGCTACTGACAAGAAACACAAACAGAAATTCAACCACGCCCGAAGGCTGCAGTACCAGCCTGGTACTGCCCTGCAGAGCATCCCTGGCACTGCCCCGGGGAGCATCCATAGCGGTGTGTTCAGTCGCACTGCGATGGACATTGAACAGCCTCTTGAATGCGGTCAGCTGCACATCATGACGGCGGCTGGTCATACCGGGGAATGCACTGACAAGATGCTGCATACCCTTCACACGGTCGATCAGCTGTTCGAGTTTTTCCGTAATGCGCGCATTAAATTCGGTTGCATCGACTCGCGCTCTTTCTTTGAGCCGTTCAAGGCTGGCTTTCAGGTCTTTTTCGTTAAACCATTCGCCAAAATCGATGGAACTTGTAACACTGTCCATAAATTCCGTAAGGCTCGCAAGTTTTGCGCTGAAATCTACCAAAGATCGGAGCGTGTAGGCAAAATCGACGAACAGTACCGCAGAAAAGCCGGCGGCGAGCAGAACCCGGGTTTCCGAAGAAATCATCCCGATGAACGACAACGCCGCAGGATGCACAAAACACAGTGCGACAACGCCCATAATACCGAACAGTACGGAATTCAGCAGACAAACCCGGCCATGAATATTGAACCGGTATTGCGAATAGTCCCACCACTTTGTGGAAAAAATGGATTCCAGAGCCCAGCTGGCAACATATTCCAGGACTGTGGTAACGGCCATAGCCATAACAAACAAATACAGGACGTTGCCGGTAAAAGGCTCCAGCAAAAACACAACCAGCAAGCCCCCAAAACCATACACCGGGCAGAGCGGGCCTACCAAAAAACCGCGATTGACAAAACGGCGTTCAATCAATGAACAGTAGACAACTTCCGAAACCCAGCCCATAAAACTGTAGAAGAAAAAGAGCAGTATAATAGTAGAAATAGGCATGAACATTCTCCCTGTCGCGTGATCTCACGTTCTTAAAAAAATATACTGCCGAACAAGGGAGAATGCAAAGCCTGAATCAGACCTACCTTATTGGGCGGAAGCTGCCGCGAGAACTGCAGACTCCCGCGGGGGCAGGGTTATGGATGTACCGGTAATCATTACACCGGAAGAACCGGCAAAGATCAGCGGCATCGGCGCTCCATCGGCTCCAAGCGCTTCCGGCGGCAAAACCAGGGTAACAGGTTCAGGAGACAGGTTATGCAGAACAAAGGCTTTTTCCTTCTGCGATTCCATCTTCCAGGATACAATTTCCGAAGCATCGGTATCCACCGCAGTAAATCGGCCCTCAAACAGGGCGGAATGCGCAGTTTTTACCCGAATAAGCCGCTTGTAGTAATTAAGCAGCGATTCAGGATCTTTTTGCTGACGGCTGACCGGTATGGTATTCTTGTTATATTTCGACTCGATCCAGCTGGTTTGCAGCCGGTCTTTCCCCGGGTCGTTCCACAGCATCGGCGTACGGATCTGCTCGTCGGGCTTGGCACCCATCAGGCCGATTTCTTCGCCGTAATACATGAAAGGAACTCCTTCCGCAAGAATATACAAAGACGCAGATAATTTGAGAAGCCGAGAATCGCCCCTGAGCATTCCTGAAATTCTGTTTTGATCGTGGTTCGTCAGGAATGGTGCATCGATATAGTCAGGATTCATTTCTTTGTAGGTTGTGTAATCGCCGTACAAGGAGTTTGCAATATTATTTTTTCCCCCGGATCCTTCTCGTATTGCGTCTACAATTTTTGTACCCAGATCAAAATGGAAGGTGGATCCAAGGCCCTGCATATAGACAGCACGCGTGGAAGTAGGCTCCCACACTTCTCCGACTGTGTAGGCGTCCGGTTTTATTGACCGTACATGGCCGACAAGTTCTTTCCAGAAGGCAACGCCCTGGGATTGGGACTCTTCCCCTGCTGCGAGCTTGGCGGCGTTGAACACATGGCCGGCCGCGTCAAAGCGGAATCCGTCTACACCCTTCCCGATCCAGTACGAAGCAATGTTCTTGAACTCTTCGCGGACGGCAGGATTGGACAGGTTAAAGTCGGGCATGCCGCTTTCGAAAAGGCCTGCATAATAGGCACCTTCGTAGTAGTTCCAGAGATTATGTCCCCATATCTTCTGATTCAGGTTATACCTGGTGTCGCCATCTTCAACCCAGCGGTACCATCCGCGATACGGACTGTCCTTGTTGCGGGATTCGATAAACCAGTCTGTATATAAGGAAGAATGATTGCAGGTCATGTCTATGATAACCGAAATACCGCGTTTTTCCGCTTCGGAAAGAAACTCTTCGAAGTCGGCAAGCGTGCCATAGTCGGGATTTACGCCGTAATAATCGTCAACGTTGTAGCCATGATACGATTGGGAGGGGAATATCGGCAACAGCCAAATTCCAGTTACCCCCAGATCAGAGGTTGTACGGTCGTTTCCGTCGTTGAGGTAGTCCAGACGAGCGGTCATACCCTTGAAATCGCCGATTCCGTCGCCATTTGAGTCTGCGAAGGATCGGACAAAAATGCAGTAGTAGACCCCGGCAGTAGGGGTCTGTGCGCGGCGTGGCAGGGGAGCAAGCTGTGTGACTGCTTTTGTCGGGTCAATCGACTCGGCCCGACCCGACGCACAGGAGGCTGCACCAAAAAGGATACAGACGATTGCGAGCAATGCCAGAAGGCTGTGCCTCTGGGTGCGCAAAGAATTTGTTGATCCGGTTATCATAACAAGAAACCTCCGTCAGTATGGGTTTTTATTGGTGAACGAAAAAAAAGCGTGCGCGGAAACAGAATCCCGGCACGCTTTCTTGATGCAAACAGAAACTTATTCCTTGGTACCGTCGCCAGCCATCGATTTAAGAAGGAATTTCTGGCCGGACATAAAGAGAATTGCGAACGGAACTGCAACCAGCAAGGCGCCGGCAGCAAACATGGTAAAGTTGTCGTTCGCGCGGCCGTTGATCAGTTCGAACAAACCGACCGCCAACGTTTTTTTATCATCGCTGCGCAGAATCAGGCGCGGGAAGATAAAATCCATCCAGGGGCTGGTAAAGCTCGAAAGAGCAAGGAACATAATCATCGGTTTAACCATCGGGATAACAATTTTGATAAAGGTAGTAATCTGGTTTGCGCCGTCAACGCGGGCAGCTTCTTCGATGCTCTTGGAAACTGCGGTATCAAAGTAGCCTTTCATAAGCCAGGAGTTGAACGGAATGCTTCCCGTAACATAGACAAGTATCAGTCCCCAATGGGTGTTGAGTCCGCCGATTCGCCACAGAATAACATACGTCGCGATCATTCCGATAAAGCTCGGGAACATCTGGAGGACAACGATTGTGGCCATCATCGGTTTGCGGGCCCGGAAACGGAAGCGCGAGAAAATATAGCCGGAAGTAATGCAAATCGCGAGAGTACACAGGGTGTTCACTATTGCGATCTTGAGCGTATTGCGGTACCACACCAGATAGTTGGTGCCACGTACATCTACCGTGCCGACGACAGTCTGACTTGAAGGTGTCAGAAGGCGCTGAAATTGGTAGAACGACGGTTTTTCCGGCCAGGGTACAAGCCTGGTGGATGCCAGCGAGTTGGTTTCGGTAAATGCCGCGCCGATTGTAAACGCGACAGGATACACTACTACAAGAACGGTTATTGTCAAAAAGATATACAGTATTGAAGTGACAAAAACCGTACTGGACTTGGAATGTCTTTTTTTCCCCGGTGCGTATGTCATCAGAGTTCACCATCCTTGAACGATTTGGTCTGCGTAAAGTTGTAGACCGCAAACGGAACGAGCACAATGAATACCAGAATGGACAGAACTGAAGCAAGATTGTACATATTCGGCGTATTCATGGTGAGTTTATAAATCCAGGAAATCATAAGATCGGTTGCGCCGGCCTGAGTCGTAATCGTATCGCTGACTTTCGGATCGCCAGCCGTCAGGAAGAATACTGCGCCGAAGTTGTTGATGTTTCCGGCAAACTGCATGATCAGCAGCGGCATAGTCTGGAACAATACCAGCGGCAGGGTAATCGACTTGAACTGATTCCATTTGTTTGCGCCGTCAATAATCGCGGCTTCATACAGCTGGGACGGAATTGCCGTCATGTTGCTGGTAACAAGAATCATGCTATAGGGAAAGCCGATCCAGATATTGACCAGAATGAGTGTAATTCGCGCCATGTTTGGATCAGAGAGCCAGGGTATGGGATTGCTTATCAACCCGAGCTCGATAAGCGTCCGGTTGATCGGCCCGAAGGTTCCATTCAAGAGGTTCTGCCAGATAAAAAGGCTGAGCATGGTCGGGATAGCATACGGGAGAATAAAAATGGTGCGGAACACTTTAGCAATCTTGATGCGGTAATCCACAAGAACAACGGCAAACAGCATGCCGACGGCATAGCAGGTCAGAGTCGACGCGAAAGCCCAGATAACGGTCCAGGCGGCAACCCGTCCAAAAGCCGAAAACCAGCTGTTATTCGCAGAAGCGGTAAACATTGTCCGGAAGTTTTCAAAACCAACCCAGTCTACCAGATTGTTCGGCGGAATATGATCCGGCGAAGAATAATTGGTAAAGGCAACCAGAGCGGAGAACAGCAAGGGAACAACGGTAAAGAAAGCAAGCAGCACAACTACGGGAGTAAGTCCGATATAGGGAAAGGCTGCTTCCTGAATATGATTTCTGGTTTCCGCATAGGTAGGAAACCTCTTTTTTTCTACAATTTGAATCGCAGAAGCTTTCGCATCTTTGATATTGAATACGTACACAGCAACATACAAAACTACAACAATCAGGACAATAAGTCCGGTGACCAGCATAAAGATCGAATGATCGCGGAGTTTTACCGGCAGATCCGGCTTCGGGTCTCCAAGAGTAATCAGACCCACAAGGGATTTTACAATTGGCCCTCTAAAATTGGGGATAAATGTTCCGGATTCAAATACTGTGAAAAACAGCATAATAAGTTCCAGAAGTGCGTATACGGCTCCACGGAGGTACTGTTTCAGATACAGGATCTGTCCAAGACCCATGAAGCACGCCGATGCTATCGGCGCTTTCTTGATAATTTGTTCGTTGATACCAGCGTCCTGTCGACTCATGTAGCACACTCCATTCCAATATAAAAAGAAATACGGGATACGGCCTCCGCGCTTCCCCGGAAAACTCATTGAGTTTTAGAGGAGTCAGGAGGCCGCAATCCCGTTCAGCCGTTCAGATTATTTGGCTGCTTCCATTGCTGCTGCAGCGGAATTAAGCTCTTTCTGCACATCGGCACCATCCCAGATGCTCGCAAATGCGGCACCCATGGCCGACCAGTAGGTTCCCATCTGAGGAATAGTCGGCATCGGAGTTGCAAACTGCGCCTGGGCAAGAATTCCAGCGCTCAGAGGATCACTGATAGTGATGTCCTTGCGGGGAGGAATCTGCTTGGTAACTTCATAGCGCTTGGTAAGCACTTCCTTGGAGGTAAGGAACTGTGCAAAAGCGGCTGCTTCGACAGGATAATCGGTATATGCACTGACAAAGGCAAGGCGCACACCGGAGAAAGATGCCGGAGCAGTTTTCTGGTTCGGGAACACCGGAATCGGAGCGATGCCGAAGTTCAGGTTTGCCTTGGTATAGTCGTTGATCTTCCAGGGTCCGGTGATGATCATCGGAGCTTTTCCTTCTACGAACGAAGAGTTGCAGAAGTCGCCGCTCATATCTGCGGAGGGTACATCAAGGATGTTCTTGCGGAGAGACTGGAAGTACTTCAGTCCTGCCACGGCATTCGCGCTGTTGATATTATGCTGGGTGCGATCGTTACCGTTCGGTCCGAACAGCGGAGCGCCGAAACCGCCCATGAAAATGTAGTCAAAATAGGCATTCGCTACTTCCCAGACAATGGCGTACTTGTTGTCTGCCTTGTTGTTCCAGGTTTTTGCAAACGCTTCGACTTCTGCCCAAGTCTTGGGAGCGGTCTTGATGATGTCCTTGTTGTAGAAAAGGGCATAGGTTTCGATACCTTGGGGATATCCATACACTTTTCCGTTGTAGGTGGAACCGATAACGGCTGCATCAACAAAAGAAGCCTTGAAGTTCGGATCGGTGTTCTCAAGAACGTGTCCACCGTTGATCAGGGCACCAAGATGATCGTGAGGAGCGACAAAGACGTCGGCACCGACTCCGGCAGGACCGTCCAGTTCAATTTTAGCGCGAGCGTCGACTGAACCGACGGGTTCGTAGGTAATGTCGACATTCGGATAGGTTTTCTTGAATTCAGCGGCTGCCCACAGAATAAAATCTTTTTCGGGACCTTCCGATTCCCATACTTTAAGGGTAATCTTTCCGGATTTTCCCTTAGCGTCCGCACCGCCGCTCGCAAAAGCGGCACCGGCAACGAGACTGATTGCAACAAGCACACAAATCAGCTTTTTCATTTTCTCTTCTCCTCCTGGGATTCTTTTAACGAACCGGAACACAGAGTGTAAACCGGTTAATTAAGTATTAAACTATTAACTAAACCTGTCAAATTTCAGGCTCAGTTTAGTAACCATTTTTTAGCTCCGAAGAAGATATTCTCCGGAGCATCCAATGCTTATTTTGTTACTCTGATAACGGCTGCGGAAAGCGGAGCCAGCGTCACAGAAGTGCCGGCAAGGGTAACCCCTGCAGGGCTTGCAATTCCGGAAACCTGCGCACCGTTTGCGTCGGCGAATACCGTCGCGCCGTCAACCGATACAGGAACGGTAAATGTCATCGCTTTTGTTTCGGCATTTGCCAGAACAAGCCAAGTTCCATCGGTCCAGTTCAGGACATAGCCAAGAGTCAGACGATTGTCTTCCGGGCAGGGAAGCAGAGCGGCTGCGGCATTGACTTGTGCCATATCGCCGATACGGAATACATCGAAGGTTCTACGAAGCGCAATCATAGATGAGGTATAATCGAGAACCGTCTTATAGTCTGAATCAAGCGTCCATACAATCTGGTTGATATTGTCGGAAGAGTCATAACTGTTCCGTACAAACTTGCCGATTGTTTCATTTTTCGAATCGGTGAAATTGGGCTTGGTTCTGCCCCGTTCCTGTCCGCCATGCAGGAATGCAATTCCCTGAGATGTCAGGAGGGTAAAGTTTCCAAGCTTGATACGTTTGATCAGTTCCGCCTTTTGCACGGGATCGGAGTCATCGAGCTTTGCGTTGTGTGCAATGGTATCGCGCAGGGTCAAACCGTCGTGCGCAACAAGATACTGAAGATTGTCGCCCGGATCGTCGGCTTTATAGTTTGCCTGGGGCTGACCAAGAATGTTCTTGAAGAGCTTCTCGGTATTCGGTCCCTGTCTGGTAAGGAATCCCTTGCCCTGCTCGTTAAAACCACCAGCCTTCATCAGATCGCGGATTTCGTCGTTGAATACGGCAACAGAGTCGGTTTTTGTCATGTATGCCTGATCAAGACCGACGGTGCCGGTGGCGCCGTTATACATTTTCCAGCCTTCGCCTTCGAACAGAGTCGCCGGATTTACCGCTTTCGCCGCTGCGTAGGAATCGAGCACAGTCTGGCTGTCCATTAATCCCATAAGGTCAAAACGGAATCCGTCCACTTTGTACTCGGTAACCCAATGGCGGACAGAATCGACGATCAACTTGCGCGCCATGGCACGCTCGGTCGCAACGTCGTTACCGCAGCCGGAATTGCTGGTCAGTTTTCCCTGGGCATTCGTGCGGAAGAAATAGCCGGGAACGATATCGTCAAGGAAGGAAGTTCCCGCCATGTGATTGTAGACAACGTCAAGAAGCACGCCAATACCGGCCTTGTGGCATTCGTTTATCAGCGTACGCAGTTCGGCTATACGAGCATAGGGATCCTCGGCATCAGTTGCAAACCAGCCTTCGGGAGTAAAGTAATTGTGCGGATCGTACCCCCAGTTGTAGTTGTTATTGCTGACTGTACCGCTGTCTTCGAACGCACGGTTTGTTTCATCGGTAAAATAGAAATTGACAACCGGCATCAGCTGCACATGAGTAATGCCTAGACTCTTGAGGTAGGGCAGTTTTTCGATAAACGCAAGGTACGTTCCGGGAGCGGCTTTAACACCCGCGTCGGCGCTGATCGTGAAATCGCGTACGGACATTTCATAGATAACGGCATCTTCGCGCTGCTTGAGCGAAACAAAACCGGCATTCATGCCGCCTGCAGGCAGGGCGCGGGGAGAAGCCATGTTGACCACTGCAGCGCGGCCTGAACCGCCCTTGTTGCGATAGGCTGCCATCGAGCGGGCATAGGGATCAAGTACAGCAACAGAACCCTTAGCATTGCTCAGAGTGAAGTCATAGAAGAACCCGTCCGGATCAGCTTCGCTGAACGTTGCAGACCATATACCGGTAGCGGCGTCGTATGTCATGGGTACGGTATAATCCGCGGCAGTTGCCTGATCCTTGCGATACAAGTTAAGCGTTGCTGCCGAAGAAGTGGGCGCCCACAGAGAAAAAGAAGCAGATTTGGTTTTCGCATTGTAGACAGCACCAAGAACCGCGTCTTTGGCCGGCATTGCTTTTTCCGCAAGCTGGACGGCAAGCTTTGATCCGTCGATCTGCTTGTCTCCTTCGAAAACCGGATTCTTGAGAACCAGGGCGTCAGATGCGCTGATGGGTTCCTTGAGCTGGATCACCAGGCGGCGCGCGTTGTTTTTGGTAAGATCGTCCGGACTTTCGGCATTGAATACTTTAGCAATCGGATACTCTTTTCCGTCTTTGGTAACAACAGAGAAACCGGAAGCGCCTCCGTCGGTATCGAGCCCGTAGCGGCCACTCAGGGTAACCTGAATTTCGGTAGTGGTCGAGAGAACCGCAGACATAGCCTTCGGCTTGTATTCACGGGCGGCATAGGTATTGTTGTCTCCGGAGAAAATGACAACGGAGTTCGAGACATTCGTATCCCACACGCGGTCATCGTCGCCATCCTTCGTCCAGCCGGCTTTCTGACGGGCAATCATGCCAAGCTGGCCGTCCGACCCGATCGGCTTTATACCAAGATCGGAACCGTCAAGCTTGAAGCGCATATAGCCAATACCGTCTTCCACTTTCCATTCCTGGGTTTTGGGCCAGGCGGCGGAACCGTCTCCGCCGGGAATTGCCCACAGCCACAAAGCCCAAGGAGCATAATCCTTGTCTTTTCGGACATAGAAAATTACCAGTTCATCTTCTTTGGGCTGAAGCTTTTCACTGAGCTTGATTACTTCGGGCAACCCTGCGGGAGCAGCGTTTTCGAACGTACCGGGAGCCGCAGAAAGCGCACCCTTGGCTGCGGTATTGGCAGCGGCCGCTTTCTGGTCTGCAGGGCCTGAAGCGCACGAAAGAGTCGCAAGCAATGCGCCTGCCAGAATAACGGCAGAAACAAGCGCATGTTTTCTTTTCAACATGATTCCTCCAGAAAGTAAAACGGTTTAATTAACCGGTTTAGTTCAGTATAACCGCACTATTACCGATAGTGCAACTTTATTTGGTCAAAAAAGCACAAGACTTTTTTGCTATCGGGAATGGACACAAAGCTTAAAAAAAGACAGACTTGATGACGTTACACCATCCTGCAACGCCTTTTCAGCGTTGCAGGATATCGACCCAACCGGACGGCTTAGACACCGGCACCTTCCAGCGGAGCGACGTCCCATCTCATTCTCGAAAAATTGAAACGGAACCGATACATGCCGGAAGTCGCAGCTGTGTAACTCATATTCGCGCCGTCCGTCCCGCCCCAGTTTTGTCCATCAGGCCACTCTGTCTTCGCTCCGGAGGAGTCGAACTTAAACGTATGTGTTCCGGACGAAAGCTCGATATCGGCGGTCCATACAACTTCGTTTTCTTCTATAGAATACGTCATCGGATTGTATGGCTTCCAGTCATTAAAACTGCCACGGACAAACATCGAAGAACCGGTGCTTTCCGAGTTATACAGCGGAGACGTCGACCCGGAATCCGCAGGGCCGCCGAGCTGGTACACGCGCACAGCATAGGGGCCGAACGACGACACTGTCACGGATGAACCGTCGGCGGAAACGCAGGACGGGCGGCCGACAAGCGTCGATGCGCTCGAATAGCCGGAAAGGGAAAGAACAAGATTCACGTCCTTCTGGCAGTTCTCCAGATTGAACACACAGAGAAAGGTTTCGCCAGCAGACGAATCGGTCAACATGTACGCCGCGAATCCGCGGGGAAGATCGGCCGCAACTCCGGTATCAGCCACAAACGCTTTAACCGCAGTCATCACCCCTGTTCTGAACGCCGCATGCTTACTCCTGAGATCGAGCAGCGCCTTGTGGAGCGCGAGAATCGAAGCAGAATCGCCCTCGGGAGTCACGCCCAGCTCCACGGCCTGAATCGCGCTCTGCGCAACATTCCAATTCAACGGCAGGCGAAGCCTTATATCTTCCTCACCGTATCCAGTCCCGTCTTTTTGCGCGATTTCGTTTCCGTAGTAAATAAAAGGTGTCGTGGGCTGAAGCAGAGACAGCGCCGTGTACAGTTCCAGCCGGTCGCCTTCGAAGAAGGTTGCGGGCCGGCTGGAGACGTTGTCATGGTTGGAAAGAAAAGAGCCGTACCGCTTGTCCGGCGCGCTGCCCGACGCATACAGGCTACCCATCGATGAAACGTAGTCGGTTCCGGAGATGACCGAGTAATACAGACGGCCTGGGAAATCGAAGTCGAACGCCATGTCGAATTCTGCCCGTGCGGCGGTTCCGAAATAGGCGTCGAGCGCTCCCCTATCGTTATTGATCCATGCCTCGCATACCATAAACTTCGGGGCTGCCCCAATATCGGATCCGTATGCGTCTATCACCTCGGAGCGGAGTTCGGCATACCAGTCGTGGGTAGCCTGGGTGTCGGTAAAGTCGTTTGATTCTTCGACAAGGTAGCGCACTGCATCCATGCGCAGGCCGTCGAACCCGAAATTAAGCCAGTATCGGGCGACGTTCTTCAGTTCCTCGCGGACTTCGTGGTTGCGAAAATTAAGATCGGGCATGCCGG
>Ga0116148_1001772_pt1 | contig 22640 bp, 48 predicted proteins | sample AD_UKC055_MetaG_FD_89786 | JGI IMG/M metagenome (GOLD analysis project Ga0116148, IMG submission 89786) | Active sludge microbial communities of municipal wastewater-treating anaerobic digesters from USA - AD_UKC055_MetaG | ecosystem: Engineered > Bioreactor > Anaerobic > Digestate | place: USA... | reverse complement strand
ATTTCAGACCCACCTTTCAACATACATTCTCGGCGTGAAACCGCCGCACAATCCCTGCCCTCACGATCCGCGCAGGTATTGGGCCGCGATTCCCGTCATTATCTGTGCGCCTTGGTTATTACGCAGCGCCCGAGTCTCAGAGCCGACCGTATTTCAGGCAGGAATAGACCCGGCTGCCCGTCGTCGCAAAGTTCCGTTCGCTTTGCTCGGGGGTTGTAGCCTGCGATTGCGGCGCGACAGCATTCAGTTTTCTGAGTACACTCACACGGCAAAAACGCCCGCACAATCCCAGCGCCAGCGCCGCGCCAGGATTGAGCCGACGTTTACGCCAGGGATTCGTTCCGCATATCCCTGCCAATCCACCTCCGCCACATGAGCTTCAGAACTACCCGAATAGGGATACCCTCGCGCCGCAGGTTGCTTGCCCTTCTGATTGTCACCGCAGACTCCTCCTTGCATAATCCGCCATACATAGCGCCGGTCGAAACCAGCGCCATGAATCGCAGATCACTGCGCCTTGATCCACACCGGACAACCTGTGCGCCGAATCTCTCGCGCCAGCGCCAGCGCCTGATGAGGCGGCAACGCTCGCGCCTTCCTGCGCCTGCGACCGTCATGCCAAAAGACTCGCCACAAGACTTGCACCTTTCTCGCCTCCTCTTACCAGGCGGAATCCGCCGGGTTTCTACCCGTCCCTTCTCCCCGTCCCCAAACGCAGGAAAGCCCCCGCCTTTCGGCGAGGGCCTTCCCTTGCAGGTTTGCGGCAGAACTACGCTTCCGACTCGTCGCCGCCCAGAGCGGCCTTCTCGGCGAGGGAAACCTTCTCCCTCTTGCCATGCCGCGTCGTCTTGGTGGACTTCAGGGCCGCCCGCAGGTGGGCGTCTCGCTGGCCCCAAACGGCCTTGCCCGCAGTGATCGCCGCCTCCAAGCTGCCATGGCAAGGTTGGCCGACAACGGCGGGAACATCACGGTACACCTCCACAAGCTTGCCCGCCACCTCACAATACAGGATGTTCCCAGATGCGCGACACACGAGTTCGAACGTCCCTGCCGCCTGCTCCTTGTTCACGACGAAGGAGTCTCCACGGATTGCCCGCCACTCAGTCAGTGACTCGTACACATCAAGCCATGACTTCTCTTGCTGATCCTCCTGCCCCTCCTGCTCCTCTTCAACGACCTCCAACACAGCCTGATTCTGCTCAGACATTAGACTCGCCTCCAATTGTCAAAGTACCCGACTTGTCCCCTATGGGATAATCGTATCCTATCATATCCCCACTTGCGTGTCAACTACTATTTTGCCACCTTCGTTGACCACCCCCACCTATGCCCCTCTAAGAACGCCCCCACGGCCCTCCTAGGCCCCTCATCTGCCCAAACATAGTTCCCCGCCAGGTCCATCTGCTACTACAGAGCTTAGTAGGCCCAGGTCGCCTTCTCTGTGCAACTATTCAATAGAGTCGTTGACTACTAATTGATAGCCGAATCGCAAGCTCGCCCACCACATAGCCCAAGAGCCCCCCTCACCACAACACAGAGAACCCCACCAACACCAACGTACAACACACACCTCCCAGAGCACACCATATAGACATGTATCCAAGCCAGTACACCAGCATACTACGAACGCCAATCGCAGATGGAAGCAAGGGAGGGGAAGAAAGTACCACCGTGGGCAGATGCGCTTGCGTTCGGGTTTTGCAGCGCCCTGGGAGAGACAGGTCAGCGCAGGTCTAATGGCGGAAACTGCCCTTTCCGCCATTGTATCGCCAACAATCGAACGCCTGTTTGGGCCTACGGCCACGGCGAACGGCCACGGCAAGTGGTGAACGGCGCTGATTTTGTCGCCACCCCACCCCTTCGGGGTGTCCACCCCTCCTCCTGACACATATAAGAACCATCTCGCCCAAATCCAGATCATTCTAGCCTGGTTGGGTAGTGAGTGGAGTTACTGTGGTGTGTGTGGGCGTGGTTGGAGCCGGGTGGTATCAATGGGTATGTGTTGGGGCTGTTGGGTTCCTCGGTGGCTTGCTAAAAATTTCGGTGGTCTGCTAAAATACTGACATTGGTTTTGCGTGTTGGGATCGTGGTATCATGCGGGTTACGGTGGGGAGATTGGAGTGATGCAGATGAGGCAACTGACCGACGAGGAGGTGGAGCGGTCGGTGGATGAGTACGAGGTGGGGCACGTCTGAGCATGGTGGCGTTGTACCGGGGCGTGAGTGTGGGGCAGATACGGAGGGTGTTGGTGGGGGCTGGAGTGCGTATCAGGCCACGGGGTCGGTGTGGGGTGGAGTTTCGTCGGGATGTTGTCGAGATTTACTGTGCGGGGTGGTTCCATTGGGGCTCCATATCTCGTTCCCGAACTGGTCAAACATGCTGAGTGTACCACCGTCGTTGATGCGGGAATCAGCTACGATGGGTACTCTCGGGCCTACCCCTACCCGTGCCCCCGGAGCAATATTGCTTAGGCTACGCAGAGTGGTCTCTTCTTGTTCACGCTGCCGTTGCCGATGCACGATCTCGTAGTCTGCCCACCCGGCCACCTTCTCCTTCATGTCGCCGAGACTGTCAGCCCAGAACTGCGTTATTGCCGATCCGTTTTCGGCGGCAACTCCATACCATGCTGAATGATAGGAGCAGGTGCCTTCTGCCAGGTACCCGGCTCCTACAGCCACAGATGGCAGTTCGGCGATGAGAGCGGACGCTGACCATTTGCTCCGATTGTACGGTATCTCAGTCCAATGGATTGTAGCCATGTTGTCTACCTCGTTACCGCGTTCTTGATGAACTCACTGCACCAGCCCTCGGGATGTACTTGTGCTTCTATGGTGTCTTTGGGTGATAGCAGCCTGCAGTATAGACCTATGCCGCTGACAGTGAAGTTGGCGTACTGGCAGGTGCCACAGGAACCGTGGTGTTGGACGATGTAGGAGTCGCGGACGGCCTTCTGGCGGTCAGTCGGCATGAGTGTTCTCCTGGCCGGTTTTGGGGTCTTCGGAGGATGGTGTATGCCAGGGCCTGAGCCGGGCGGGGTCGTACTCCGTGACCCCGTTGTCGAGCGTGACGTGGTTGGTCCGGTTCTCGTCGGTGCCGATCATGTGGATGCTGTGTCGTTCCCACGCCCCACGGTCGTTCCTCCACTCCACATTGAGTGTGGCCCACGGTCCCTGCCCGAACCACATGCTGCCCATGCAGATCATGGTCATGGTAGGTTCCCCGTTGTTGATGTCTGGCAGTTCTGGCATAGCCAACGTTTCCCGATACGAGCCCATCCCTGTTTGATGGCATCTGCCTCCATCTCGTAGCCGTTGTTGAACTCTATCCTGCCCAGTGTCTTGCTGTTTCGCATGACCTCGTGGCATTCGTGGCAGACCATGATGGTGTATGTTCGGCTATCAGTCGTCATGGGTGTCCTTCTGGCAGTCCGGGCAGTACCAGGATGCCGTGTCGTGGTCGAGAACCCACCCACTTTTGCTGGCTTGGTCGTACATCGTATCCTCGTGGTCGAAATTCACTACTTGAGTATACTTGAAGCGGTCGTCCTTGAGCCAGACCCGGCAGTCGTCACACCACATCCTGTGGTGAGTGATTACTTCAGCACCCATGATTGTCTCCCGATGGCTTTTTGTCTGACTGCACCATATTGATCTGCCGTACAATATCGAGGGCATCGAGGACGGGGTTGTCGGTGCCAGGCATCGTCGTCCTCCAGTATCTGCACGTCCTGGGCCGTCTTCTCCACATCCACAATCAGTTCATCGAACTGCGTCCAGAACTTGTCGTAGTCGTCCCTAGACAACTTCGTGTCGGACAGTAGCCACACACAGGCATCGAGCATCCCGAGGACATCACGGGCCTTTCGCCTGTTCAGTTTGGTGCTGAAGTCGTTCATCGTTTCACTTCTCTCCGATGGCCCAGGCCATGCCGTCTTCGTCCACGCTGACCAACTGGCCTACCTTCAGGTTCTTTCCGGCAACGATCTCGTACCCCACCTTTGCTGGCCTCCCGTTCAGGTACTTGTGCAGGCCCTCCTTGAACATGACCTTCTTGCCTGCGGCCACTATCCAGTCCTGTGCCCTGGCTATGAAATCGGGCCAGTATTCATCGTAGTAGTAGGGGGCGTTCTTCTCTGTGCCGATTCGGTACTCGTCAACATAGGGCAGTGTTTCCTTGATGCAGGCCAGTGCTTCGTTCGTCCAGAAGACTGGCTCCACGGACATCCAGGTGTAGATGCCAGCCTCGTGAGCCAGCCTCAAGGACTCGATCCTGTCGGCCAAGGGAGCGGCCCCCGGCTCCTGTGCTTCCCTGTGGAACTCTCCTGCCCACACCATCGAGACACCCAACAGGCCTCTCCCTTCAGTGAGCAGATCGAAGTCTCGGCAGGCCCTAGTTCCTCCCTTGGTCAGGACGGTGAACCTGAGGCCGTGTTGAACCATGATGTCCAGTGCTTGCCGTGTCACCTCGAACTTCATCTCCTCGGGGCAGTAGACATCTCCGAAGAAGCTGAACAGGACTCGCCTATCGTCCCCTGCCCGAGCCATGAGGTCGGCATCGTGTTCCAGTTTACCCAGAATCCCGATACGTGGCACTGGGGAGCAGTGAAAGTCTTCCTTCTTCTGGTGGCTGTACTGAGGGCAGAAGCAGTAGGTGCATCCGTGGCTGCAACCGGACTTCTTGCCTTCGGCATTGCCGTAGAGGTTGCAGGCAAGCTCCGAGTATTCGAGGGCGGGTCCCTTGGGTTCGTAGATGGCCTGCATCGGTTATTGTCCCTCCTTAGTGTGTCTCAGCACCACACATCATACCGCTCCGTATAGTTGGCCGTCAACTGGCAATCTCTCTAACATAGGGGTTGACAGGCACACTACATCTTCGCTATAATAGACGAAACAACACGAACGACTATTGGAGACCATGATGACTACAACTGACGTGTTCGACCATGATGAGGTCAAGGCTATCCTCGGGGCCATCAATCTAGATGGGCCGTGTGGGTTTCGCAACTATGCCCTGTTCCAACTGATGGTCCAGACGGGCATTCGGATCGGGGAGGCCCTGCAGGTCAAGCCTGGTGACATCGCACAGGAGACTTGGGGTACCAACGGGGACCGGGTGACTGTCTGGGTGCTGAGGATGCCCAAGCACATCACCAAGGGCAAGAAGGACCGTGTTGGCATTCCCCTGACCCGAGAGACGATGGCTGCTGTTGACAGGTGGACCAAGTGCCGGGACGAGCTTGGCATCAAGGGCGGTCCCCTGTTCTGCACGATCAGCAGCGGAGAGCGGAAGGCCCACTTTGCTGCTGACGCTGCCCTGGTGCCGGGGGAGCCTCTCTACCGGCAGTACTGTAGTGATGTTCTGAAGCGGCTGGCACGAAAGGCAGGCATCGAGGGCCGGGTTCACCTGCACATGCTCAGGCACACGTCATTGACCAATCTGTATGACAAGACACGGGACCTGAGGCTGGTGCAGACGGTGGCGGGCCATGCCAGCAGCAGGACAACGGAACGCTATACGCATGTCCATCCCATTGCCATCGCGGAGGCCATGCAGGCTATCTGAGTTCGGGTACGGGGATCGTGAGTGGCCCTTGCCTCGGAACACCTGGGGCGGGGGCCACTCCTTTTGAGGGGAGGCGGAACAGTTTGCGGTTGCCTTCTCGCTGCTTGGCCGTCAGGGGCTGTCGGTTGCCGCCCTTGTATGTGACATTGACCGTGCAGCCTTCGGTCTTGGCTGTCTTGAGTAGGCAGTCTACCTGCTTCTGCTGGCACGGATACGAGACGAATCTGACGGCCCCTTCGCGGACCAGTTCGATGCGGGGGTGTCGGCTCAGGTCAACGTCAAAGTCGTGCATTCGGACTCCTGTGTATCAAACATGCCTGCTTGGTCTCCCCAGACGGTCCACCCTTCCCTGGTACTGCGTGAGAACAGTTCCACATAGGGGCCTTCCGAGAGTGCTTCTACCCGTTCGTAGATGTCATCCGGCTTACGGCTGTGTTCCCTAACTGGGCTGTGTATCCACTTCCTGACGGCAGCACTCAACCTCTTCGGGTGGCCCTTCGTCCCGAGTAGACAGAACTCAGGATTGTCGCGGGTCCAGTAGCCACATCCTAGATGCTCGGAACCCGATGGCTTCTCTTTGGTCCACACAAAGCCGAATGTCTTTGGCTTGAAGCCCCAGGCCCACTCCATGATCCATAGGGCCACACCGTTGGCAATCCATGTTCCCGGTGCCCACATGAACAACACACAGTCGTCACCGGCAATGTCTGGCACAGGCAGGCCAGCAATCTCCCCGATTCGCATGGTGTGATAGTGTTTGTCGGGTGAGCGGTCCTTGCCCTTGTCCGAGTAGGTAGTGAACGGCCAGGGCGGGTCGCAAAGTACCGTGCTGAATCTCTCTTGAGGCCATCCGGCCAACTCAATCATTGTCCTCTCCCATCTCCACGTACTCATACCTTCTGTCCAACGGCCTGCCACAGCACAGGCACTTCCCCGTCTCGGGTGTCACCAAGAACTCCTCGCAGTACACACAGTAGGCCCGGAGGGTGACGGTCCCTGTCAGGATCGGGGGCGGCAGTTCGTCTAGGTCGAAGAGGTGGAGGGCTGTCACTTCCAGAGCAACTTCCACTTGCTGGTCTCAGCCTCGTACCTCGGGCAGTTGCCATCGGTATTGACCTGACTGCATCTCTGGCAATGGAAGTACTTGTTCGGCATGACCATCTCCCCGGTCGTGTAGTCCATGTAGGGCTCGAACCTTGGGGAGACTATGCATACATAGATGCCGAGTCCCACATGCTTGGAGTACTTGCACTTGGTGCAGATCGTCATTGGGGCCTCCAGAACAGCCACCACTTACGGAAGTAATCGGGGCAGTCTCCGTCCTTGTTCTTAGACCTCGGGTTACGATTCTGCCCTGGGAAGACAAATCGCACATAGCCCTGTATGGGGTCCCATATCATCTTCTTGTAGTCCCCCGCTCTGCACTCGGCAAAGCGACCATCTACGTTGCTGTGCCTGCAGTCTTTGCAACGGTTCATACCCACATCGCACCTCGCTCGTAGTCGTACTCGTGACCTATCGTCTCAGGATTGAACTCTCTCCCTATCGTCGGGTCGTGTACCCACTCGAATGCCATTGACTTGGACCCGTTCCCATAGTCGAACTCCAGGCAGGTGAAGATCATCGGGCCGGAGGACCAGGGGACATCCTGCACCACTTCGCGGATGCACATGTCCCGGCCCTCAATCTGCAGCAGCGGATGCATGGCCCACTTGCCGAGCATGACGAACTCATCACCCATCCACTTGTACTTGGTGTCGGGCACGAGTTCGTCGAGTCCTTCGAGGAAGTCCTCGGCAGCCTTGGTGAGGCCGATGTACTGTGTCTCCCTACTCATGCGGCCACTCCTACTTTCGCTTCAGGTTGCACAGCCAGTACAGAGCAATCCCTACTGGCAGGACAGGCCAGGCCAGCCCACATAGCATTCCCATCAGCAATGCCATCACGAACAGGATCACCCGCTCGAATGTGAACTCCCCAGTGACCATAAAGTCGTTTTTGAGCATCTGCCTGTAGATGAGGACGGTACAGACCAATGCAGTAATGACTGCCACAACCACACACCACAATGGAAAGACTACATCAGTACCTGGGTAATGATGAGCGGACATCGGCATGGGGATGATCGGCATGGTCAGTTCACTCCCGGCTTGTACTGGGGGAAGTCGTTCATCTCGGCCAACTGGGTCTGTATCTGCTGCACGTCGGACACGAGTCTCTTCAGAAGGAAGTATGCCTGCACTAGGAACTTACTGGTGGCCTCGCTGGTCCCGCAAAGGGCAGGGTCTAGTTGTTCGGCAAGGACCTTCTGCATCTCGGCATAACTGGGGTCAGCCATCTGCTTTCTCCCTCTCGGCCAACTGCCTCTGCACGTCCTGCATGTCGGCCATGAGCTTCTTCAGGATGTGGTACGTCTGCATCAGAAACCGCCTGTGGGGTTCCCCGCTGGCAGTTCTCGCACCGTCCAGTTGGCAGTCGAGCATGGTCTCCAAGTATGTGTAACTCGGCTTAGGCATATTGCTTCACCTCGGCAGCCCACATCCTCCAGCACTCGGCCCCGAAACGAGACCGTCTATCTGACTTGACACACATGCCGTCGTCGAAACGGTCCACCCCAGGCTCGTTCGGTCGAGGACATCCATCATCAGCCACCTCGAACGGACAGTGTTCCAAGATCGCCAACTGAGAGCAGAGTCCTCGATCATCTTCTCCTGCTTGGCGTTGAGTCCGTCGGTCACATGCAGCAAGTGTTCGAGCCGACCAATCTGTCCGTCCTTCTCCTCGATGGTCTCGGCAAGGGCCAACAACTGTTTGTTCATGTGGGAAGCCTCCTTGGCCCGATTATGGTAGCATCATTACCCAACTATCGTCAACTGGCAATCACACAAAGACCCCACCATTGCTGGAGAGGCCTCTGTGCGGTCCTACTATGGGTCTTATGTGCCTACTGGAGTGGGGATTGGGTTTCTACGGACAATCGGCCTCAAAGGGGCCACGGTCTTTCTCTGCTCTGGTACAGCAACCAGCCTCACAGATAGGGTGGTTGGTTCCTCGTCCAGCAACTTCTCGTCTCCGAGAGACATCGGCAGGTCTTGGTCCGAAATTGACCCGAGACCTGTGATGCCTGGGGAGTGTTGGCCTGCATTGTCCTGTATCCCCCCTTGGGGTGTTCGTTCCCAAGTGCCAATGTGACCGCTACCTGCATCATGGCAGTCCTGAGTGCTGCAGATGACTGACACGCCGGATGAACCACTGGTGCTGCAGGTGACAGCAGGGATAGACCATGATTCCCCATAGTACCATACCTTAGGGGAACGGTGCGGCCACCAGTACCAGTAGTCGTAGTAATGGTGGTGATGGTGCGTGTGTTGCTTCAGGGCCTCAATGAGTTTGCCGATCTCGGATTTCTCAATGCCCCTCTTGACTGGTAGGAATGTCACCTGAACTAGCCCACGGTCATTCCCCTGCACAGAATCCCCGTCAGCATCTCGGGCTGCATCGGTGTCGGCCTTTAGGAACAGGAAACGGCGGTTGCAGTTCTCGGGGTGTTCGACTCGGAGGTTGGACTTGGCCTTGATATGGAACCGGCCCACGTCCTTCCCGTCCACATACACCTGGGCAATGCAGTCAACGTCTCGGTAGTTGTGGATGAGGATACTATACTCTTGCTTGTGGGGGAGTTCTACGTGGCCCGAGGGGAGTTCGTTCCCCTCGGGGATGCGGAGTGAGAAATGGTTCAGTTGCATTTGCTTTCGCTCCTTGGGCAGGGTTCTCTGCCATTGGGGAGATTGGTACTACTGCTATCGTTTCATCCTAAAGGATGTTGTAGCCATTGGCATGGGATCAAGCTGGATAACCAGTATAGACATCGCATAGGGTCTGCAGCCCTTCCAGCCGGCGTGGTCATCCCATGCTTCAGTTCGGTATGGTGGGGTTAGTCCGCGTGTTTCCCCTACTGCCACTCCCTTCCATAGGTGAGGGAATCGAACCCTGAGTGCAGCCATACCAAAGATTGTCAATGTGGCGGGTCGGGGAGGGCACGATCCTCCATGGGCATACGATCCCGGCAGATTAGATGTCTGCTGTGTATACTTCCACCACCGACCCGTGCTGCTGCTTCTCTCGCTCGTCTCTCTATGGCAATCTCTGCCAACGCTCTCCCCATCAGCGGGGACAACTTCCGGCAGAAGGCGTTGATCTTATCTTCGCTAGTTCCTGCCCCCCTGGTTTCTCCCCCCCGGACTGTCCTTCTCATCCTTCTTCACAGCCTTCTCTCCTTCCATCCTTGTTGGTTTGTCCTACTGCCAACAATTATAGCAGAAGAAGAAGGTTGTGTCAACAACTACAATGCGGGTTTTTCACAAAGTGTGCAAGGCAGGTCCTGCACATTCAGGGTGTGCAGACTGCACTACCCTCAGTCGGTGGCTTGCCAGGACTCTTGCCTGGTCGTGGTCTGTACCCATAGCCGTAGATGGCAGAGTGGTCGTTGTTCCTGAAGATGTTGACAGAGCCCCCGATGATGAAGCCAAGCAGTAGGCCCAACAGGAACATCAGCACACCCAGTACTGCAGCACCATCAGAGATCGGCATTGGTATCTTCCTTGTCGCGTTGGTCGAGTTTCACTTCCTGAACTGAGTATCCTTGTCGTTCTTCGTTCTGCCATTCCCATCGGGCATACTTGTGGTGTGCCTTCTGGACCCATATCCCTGCCCACGGTTCCCTCATCCTATAGAGTCGGGCCAGTCTCTTCACCTTGGCCCTATGTCTGAGGTGTTGTTCCCTCGTATACAGCCGGGAGTGCTTTCGCTTGGAACTGATTCTCATGCCACCAGTCCTATCAACCGTCACATCTGCCCCCGTTGCCGGAAGCAGAAGTCGCGGCTGCTAGAACTGCCACGTCGCGTAGGCCACCCCACGCATCTCAAGGCCGTCATCATCATACAGCAGTGCCCCGAACCCCACCGTCGAACACCCGGCCCCCAGTGCCCGCTCGAACACCTTGCTCACATTACGCACCACGGGAATCCCATCGGCCTCGGTGCTTAGGCCGATGATACCAGACAACTTCTCCGTGGCATCATCGTAGTAGGGGGCAGCGTCAAACCACAGGTTCGCATCATCGGCAAAGACGATCACCCGTAGACCTGCCCCGATCCCAAGACTCTTCAGCGTGTCGGCGGTCTTGATGACCTCGTACTTCCAGGTCCACTTGCTCTCCATGGAGGGAGTGTCCTGCAGGGCCGGTCCAGCCATGTCACGAACATCCAACTTCCCCACGTCTGCCACCTGGGCATGGCACATCCCCACTACCAACAGTAACATCGGTACTACTAGCACGATCTTCTTCAAGGCGTTCTTCCTTTCGAGCATCATGGCTCGTTTGTGATAGTTGGCATGGTATCCATACCCCATGCCTTCGTCAACTGTGGTGCTGCTTGAGGTGGTCCTCCACCCATTGCATCGCACGTTCAGGTGTCAGCATCTTGCACTTGGCACAGTGTTCTTTGCATGAGGAGATGTAGTGTCCGTCCTCTTTCGCAATCTGCATCTGGGCCGTGGCTAACTCGACGGAGACGTGCATACCGGCAACGAGTGCTGCCATGCAGACGGTGCGGTTGGTCTTCTTGCCAGCGGAAGAGTAGTACCTCAAATCCATATGGGGCCTCCCTTGTAGTTGAGCAGAGACTTTTTTAGCCTCTGTATTTGCGTGAGCGGACTTTTGATCTTTCGGCCCATGATGTCCTCGATGGTCACACCAAGCACTGTTGCCAGTTCGGCAGCGGTTCGCTCAGAGACAGTTTGAGTACGACTCTCGGCTCGGTATATCGTTCGCTTGCTGTATCCTGCTGCTTTTGCCAACTGACTTCTCGTCATGCCTTGCTGTTCGCGGATGCCCCGGAGTCTAGGCAGGGATACTGACATGCTGTGCCCTCTGTTTGGTCTGGCGGTCGTACATCACAATGCTTCCGGCAACGGCTACGTTGAGGCAGAACCGGCTGTCGAACTTCACTACGTGTTGGCACTTGTCGAGAATGTCGTTCGGGATGGAGCCATCCTCAGGGCCGAGCAAGTAGATGGCCCGTTCTGGGTGGCAGAATGTCTCCAGATCGGAGGCCCCGTCAGCCAACTCCACACCAATAAGCGGACACGAGAACGGCCTGTGATTCAGGAAGTCATCTCCGGTCTCGTAGTGGAAGAGAGGAACATGCCGGAATGCTTTCACGGTGTCGGAATGTTGCCTCTGGTATCGTCTGCCAATGGTGAACATGAAGTCGGCCCCGAGGCAGAAGGCCGACCTCCACAGGGTGCCGATATTGGCTGGTGTTTTGACATTGTAGATGCCGATTCCGAAGTAGCCACGGTGGGACAATGATTAGGGCCTCCAATGCCAGATTGGATCGTTTCCCGAGACATCTGGCAGGTACTTTCCGTCCACTTTGTCTGGCCTGACGTATTTGCACATGAAGTCGAAATGCAGGCCTCTCTTTTGGTCAACTCGTTCGACCCTCCAGACAGCCCCCTCCACCTGTTCGGTAGCCCCGTGGTGCCCATATGTGCCCATATACTTGATGGCATCTTCCACGGCCAATGCAGGTCCTTCCTGAAGCAGATATGGAGTGGTGAAATCACAGTTCCACACTCTCTGGCAGAAGATGTTCCATGTCTCCCTATCCTGCTTCATCATCAGATCAAACGGCACGAACGGCTCATGCTGAAGTTCGTAGACTGTGCCGTGGGCTTGAGCCAACCATTCCCCGATGACACGTTCCCCGTCTTCCAGCAACCGTGAGAAGCGATCTTCATTCCGTTGCACCCATACGGCAAAGAAGTGGTGCTGTTCATAGGGACTTGTCCATGCCACATAGCCAGTCCGTGTCAGGGGGATGATATTGCCATCTAGTTTGCAGACGGCACAGTTTGACCCATCAAGTTTCTCGGTCACGATGATATTGTCGTGCTTGTCCCGAGTTTTCTGACAACAGATACGGGCTTGACCATCATGACATTGGTGGTCAGATGGACCCATGCGTGAATTCGGAAGATGGGGGATATGTCCATATGCCTTTATGCCGAGGGGCTTGTCCATGCCAGCCACCATAACACTATCCCCAACTATCTGTCAACCAACAATCTGTCCCCACAAACAGATAAGCCCACCTTGAAGGCAGGTGGGCCTATCCGTACAGCATACGGCGGGGGGATGGTCTGGAAGCGGGGGTGTCTGCTTTTGCTCTGCGGTTGTCTGCTTGACGCTCTCTATTCAGTTGTTGGTTTGTGTTCCCCGCTTCCACAACTACTCTACCACACTATCGGCAGGTGGTGCAAGTGGCATTTTCGAGAATCATGTCGGCCACATTGCAGACCACCAGGGCACCCAGGCTGGATGTGATCGGGGCAAAGTGCAGCCTCGGCTTGCCGTCCTTCTCACCCACTCGGCAGACATCCACAATGCCCTTGCCGAGCATCGTCTTCAGGCACATTGAGCAGCGGTACGGTCGTTCTTCCCCACCACTCAGAACGTACTCACCGTTGACCAGCACGGCCCCTGTCTCCATCCACAACAGACTGGCAGCATCGAACCCCTGAGGGACATCGAGCCACTGGGCCGCGTGGACGGACATGCAGTTCGCATACTGGTCCCCCTGGATGTCGGTGACGGTCCTGAGACATTCTCTACCCCACATACACTTGGCTGAGCCGTGGGCCGGTCGTGTACACTCGATTCTCGTGACCAGTTTGTGCATATGGGGTGAGAAGAGGGCAGCAAAGAAGCCAGCCTTGAGGCAGGGTTCGTGTCGTTGCACTGACACCACTCGGCGGGCTGGTTCGAGGAGTTCGTCGGCCACAATGTCGAGTTCGGGATGGTAGAGCAGCCACTTGTGACGGCAGGCATCGGAGTCGGCCTGGAAGAGGTTGAGGGCCAGTTCCCTGGCATGGTGAGGCTCGATGGCCCCGGACATGAGTTGTTTGGTGAGGTCGGAGTAGGTCAAGTGATATTCTCCTGTCATTTCTGTCTCGGCGGGAATACCGGAAACAGCCACATAGTCAGCGGGAACGTCAGCACAACAAGCCCGGCCACCATCAGGAGCACGGCAAATGGGGCATTGGGAGTGTCCTCAGCAAACTGCTGGTAAGGCCAGAGCCACACCCCAATCCCAATCAGCAGCAGGGCAATCGTCAGGCATACCCAAGACATCCTAGTGGTCTCTCTCGTTGTGATGGACCCACGCTGAGTGATCCGTTCACATTGACACGTCTTCTTTGGATCAGGCTCTGTCATGGTCATTCTCATTCCGAGACGTGACTATATACATGGGGTTCAGAATGTTGTCACTCATCAGGAAGATGAGACCGTCATGTTCATATACCAACACCGGGGCGGGCCACCCCATATCATTACAGCGTGGCACATCGTCCTTGCTGTCAAACGGCTCAGAAGAGATACCAAAATGGTTCTTCAGAACCCACATCACCTTGAATCCATCCATCAGAGTCTCCTGATTTTCCTGACCGCTTCCTGTTCTGCTTTTGTGAACTTCTCCGGGTGCAACACACACTCTCCCAAGACGGCCAATCCTATGGAGTCGTAGACATCCGCGTGTTTCTCTATCCCACCGGGGGTGTCGTAGTCCACCACAAACTCATCGGGGATGAGATGGCCGTATTTCTTCTGGACGGCCACCACCTTGTTGACCCGAGGGGTACGGCCTTTCCCCGTCAGGAACTTGAAGAGTTCGTTCGGGCTGACGGGATAGGTTACGAGTCTGAATGAGCCATTCCACTCGGCATCCTCAAGCGTGTTGACGATTATCCAGTAGAGGGCGGGGAGGTCGTTTGCCTCACCCCTGAAACTTCCTTGCGGGGATTCGATGAACACCGTGATCTCATGTTCGGAGTATCCCGACTGCTCAATGAATGACCGCACCCTCTCGGCAATCAGCATACATCGTCTTCCGTGGTGCCCATCGGATGTTCCCGTGCCGATCTCGATGCAGCGGCACTCTTGTAATCCGGTATTGTAGATGGACGTTCCCGTCCTGCTGAATGATGGGTCAATGCCCACTACCAGGCCCATCTACAACTGCACCCCGCTCTCCCAGCAGTCCTGACACACGAGAAAGCATTCCTTCCTGAAGGGGTAGATCAGGTGCCGAAACTTCATCCCCTTCGGCAGCACCATGAAGCAGGCGTGGCACACTCGGCAGGGGCTATCGGAGGCCGTCTTCGTCCAATGGAGGGACACTCTACGGAGCCAATCGAGCACGGCAGTACCTCCCGGTTAGGATTTGAGGCACCTTACCACCTATCTTACGGACCTGTCAAACGATAGTTTGGCTTGATATGTCTGTTGACTTTAGGCGTGGATGGGTCTATCCTCTACTTACTATGAAGATAGCCTTACACGGAACCATCTGCAGCGGGAAGTCCACCATAGCCAGACTGCTCTCGGAGCACCACGGTTTCACCACAGTCACCCTGGCCTCCCCTATCTACCTTGCTGCTGCTCTGTCCAAGAAGTTACTGACCACCGATGACCTCTTCCCTGTCTCGCTCTATGAGTTCCTGGGCGGTCTCGTGGATGACCAGTTCGTCGGCCCCATCTATCACTGCTGGATGAGACTGGCCTGGGAGCACCACGACCTGCTGATGTCTGACGAGAAGCCCCGTGCGTTCCTGCAGGACTTCGGGAGTCTGGTCCGTGAGTACGATGAGACGGCCTTCATCCGGCGTGTATTGGAGAACGCGGAGGACGAGGCGGTGTGTGACGATCTGAGAATGTGGGATGAAGCCGAGGCCATGATGAACGACGGCTGGCTACTCGTGAAGGTCGAACTGCCCGAGGAGAAGAGACTGGAGCGTGTCCAGAGACTCTACCCCGAGCAACTCGGGAGGCTGCAGCACAAGACGGAGACGGACCTGGCTGACTGGACGGAGTGGCACGGCACGATCAACACCGATTGCATGAAAGATGAAATGCCGGGGCGTGTCGGCAAACTCCTTGACGATCTACGGGGACTCGGTGCCGGGTAGACTCGGCTGCAGTTCGGGGATGACCGGCTCGGAGTAGAACTTGCGGCCCTGAATTCGCTCTTTTTCCCCTCGTTGTACTGATCGCGGACAGCGAGGTACCCCATAACCCGACTCCAGATTTCGCACCGTTGACGTTCCCCGTCTTCAGCCCACACCATCTGTTCCACACCGTGCTTGTCTATGAACGACCTGCTGATTGGCATAGGTGTCCCTCCTTGTTCTTACACCAGTCGCATCGCTTCTCCTCGGGGAAGTAGGACGTGGTGCGGTCCTTCCAGTCGGCGTGTTCCATGCAGAAGTTGAAGAACGTCCAGAAGTCCACTTGCTTGCAGTCAATCGTGTAGGTGCCGTCGTCGTCGTTGCAGGTGCAGGTGGGTTCCGGCTTGTCCAACTCGGAGAGGTCGCAGCCAATGCTCCCCAGACAAGATACCAGCACGTCATGCGGGGTCAGTGTACAGTCTACCGGAATGGATATCTCAGTTTCTCTCCCGAGGTACTTGTAATGGCGTTCCTCAATCCCACTCGGCTTGTGCCAGAAGTTCGGCTCTCTGCCAGAGCAGTACCCACAGTCGTCCTCTTCGCACCAGCAGAACGGGTGCAGTCTCATTACGTCATTCTCGAACCGCGTCAGGTAGGACCAGTGCCCACCGAGGCCGAATCCCGGCTCGTCGGCCAGATGGTTTCTGACGAGAGCCTTGGTGATCTCGATGATGGCATCTTCCCACGGGGTAGCATCGAGGGTCTCGGCTGATCCGGCCACTACTACGGAGATTTCAGACATCCTTTCGCTCCTTTACGGATGATATTAGCATAATCGTATCGCCTAACCAGTCGGGGACGAGACACCAGTAAACGAGTCCCAGTCAGGGCAGATGCTGTCCACGATGAACTCGTCGATTATGAGGTACTCACCGTCACGGTGGGACTTTGTGACTTTGCCATTCAGCACGAACTTCATCCCAAACGTAGTGTCTTTGTTTGCCACTACCAAAACCTCCACCATGGCTTGTTCTCGAAGTCCGGGCAATCTCCTATTGTATTCACAATACTACAAAGCGGGTACGTCACGAACGTTGTCCCCCGGAGTACGGTCCTATGCCCATTAGGTCTCTCCACTGGACTCGTCAATCCAGACACATAGTCTGTTTCCATTGCCACGCATGTCGTTCGTTTGGTGCAGACAGGCTCCCTATACTCCCCCCCAAAGATAGTGCTTGCACTTCTTGCAGATGGTTGGCTGTTTCATGTCACGCATCCTATCAGCATGTCCTGCTGTTTGTCAACTGGCAATGTGCTTTACACCACACTATCCCAGTGGTACTCTCTCCCTCATGCCACCTGACATCATAGACTGGGCCATCCAGCAGACGGACACCACAGGGGTCTTTCTCAGTCTCATCCCCAAGCCCCATATCCTCGTCAATGGTGTGCCCGCAGGTGGCTGCTTCGACTGTGTGGGTGGCATGGTCCGAGTCGCAACTGGCAGGCCCCGGAAAATCTGGTCACAGACTCTCGTACACGAGGTCTGCCACATGCACCAGTGGCGGGAGAAGACTGACCTCTGGAACGCACAGGACATTGGCGGGATAGATGTCGGCAACTTCGTGAACTACTGGCTGACCGGCATGATCGAACTCAACTGGCACCAGCGGAACAGGTACTTCGGCCTCGTCAGACAACTGGAACTCGACTGTGAGATGCGGACTGCGGAGACCATCGGCAAGATGGCCTTCGGCATTGACCAGGCCCAGTACATTGCTCAAGCCAATGCCTACATCTTCTTCCACGAGGTAGCCCTGAGGAACAGAGTCTGGATCAAGCCCAAGTCGCTCACCCAACAGTCCCGTCGTCTGGATGAATTATGCCCCTCGGAATTCCTGCCAGCGGATGACTATGCTGACGTGGAGACGTGGTGTGACCTCCACGATTTCCTGCTGCAGAAGTGTGCTATCTCCCTGCTGCCTTCTTGACCCCTCGGCAGATGCAACAGACCGGCCCCTCACACTCGTCCTCGTTAGCCTTCTTGTCGCACATGGCCGTCGTGTAGTCCCTCCCACACTTCGTCCTCAGGAACTTCCCATGCACAGCATCCACTTTGTGCCACTGCTGGTATTTCGACATCCGTATCCACATGTCTTGATTATAGCTGGTATGTCCCCTATCGTCAAATGCCCTGCCAAGCACCACACTTTCCGGTTGACAAAGTTGTCTAAGTGTGCTGATAATAGTTGGGCAACGTGGCAACGGTGGGGGCCGTCGTACTTTGAGAAGAACTTGAACCGAGACGTTGACGAACTCAGATGTGCGGTGGTAGAGTAAGATAGCCCCTCGTCGGTCATGCTCATCACAAACCAACAGGGAGGTCTGTCTCGTGGTCCATGTATCGCAGGAGTGCCTCATTCGGGGGGAGGTCTCTGAGATCGCCGGGAACTGCCGGAGCATCATGGAACAAGGAGTACAGGTCAAGGGCTGGATGGAGATGCCGTGTGAACTGAGGTGGGAGATTGGGAAAACGGCTGTGCGGATCGCGGACGGTGCCTATGTGAACGGCACGGTCCAGCACGAGCAGTGCATGATGACAGTTGCCAACATCATGGCCGTAGGGTTTCTCATGGGACGCGAGTTCGGGAAACTGGAGGCTGCCATCGGATTGAGTGCCATTGCGGAAGCTGTCCCAATGTCACCCTGCCCCAATCCGACCAAGGAGTATGCCTTCACCGAGGAGTGGGTCGGAGACTAGTCTCAGCATTGCCCTGATCGAACTGCACGAGTTGCAAAGGAGCGTATTCGATGGATGTTCTGCGTGTGCTTGGGATTCTGGCTGGTGCCTACGGTCTGAACGTGTTTCTCGTGGTGTTGCTCGGGGTGAGACCTCGCTGGACGATCTTCGTGCCGGGGCTGCCGTTGGTTCTGGCCTGTCTGTGGTTGCTGCTGTATGCCCTTGCCATCGCGGGAGCCTGCATCATCGGCATGGTCTATGGCACTATCCTGGCTGTCACCATCATCGCCATTGCTGTCAGAGCATTGCCCGAGTTGATGCAGGAAGCCAAACGGTCCCCGGTGTCGGAGGCCGATATGGTGCCGAGGCTGGAGATGGTCTAGATGTGCCCCCTGTCGTGCAACACCACTTGACTTAGCCCCCCATCCCTTCTACTGTGTCACCATAATAATGGACCCGAGCAGTGCTATGAACACCCTCGGGCGTGGCACATCGAAGGAGTGGTTCGACATGCAGATCGATACTAACAAGTTTTGGTCCAAAGTACAAGTCGGCGGGGATGATGAGTGCTGGCCGTGGTTGGGCAGCCATCAATGCGATGGGTATGGTCGCTTCAAACATGACAAGCATGGAGTGAAAGCACATCGTATTGCCTACATGCTATCATTTGGGCACATGCCTATTGGCATGGTACATCATACTTGCGGTGTCAAAGACTGTTGTAACCCTCGGCACCTGACGACAGAAAACACATCAGACGCTGAAAGACTGTTCCGCTATACCAATGTTCGCGGCATTGATGAATGCTGGGAATGGACAGGGTTCCGAAACCGTAAGGGTTACGGACAATGCAAGTCTGCTGGTCAACCAACTATCGGAGCACATCGTCTTTCGTGGATAGTACATCACGGGCCGATTCCGGAAGGTATGTGTGTCTGCCACAAATGCGATAACCCTCCCTGTGTGAATCCACATCATCTCTTTCTGGGTACCATTGCTGACAATACTGCAGACATGATGAGAAAAGGGAGGCATCGCATATCGCCACGGTACGGAACTGATAACCCACGATGCAAACTATCGGACGATCAAATCCGAGAGATATACTATGAGAGGCATGGAGATTCTCCGTCTAGTTTGGCTGCGGAATTCGGTGTCAGTCAGTCACTGATAAGCATAATCCGAAATCACCGATACAGGTTGATGGATATTGCCACTACAGATCAGCACTCACTGTGATTCTTCCCTGCAGGAATGTCTTCGTACATCCGTCTGGGAAGTTTGCGTGGTCTTCAGGGAATGTGACTTCTAACTCGTATGCATATTCACCCAGCCACGATGTGGTCGAAGCAGCGGGGATTCTGACTCTGAATTTGCCTTCTGATGCTACATCTGGTGTAACTGAGGTTCCACTGAATCCAGTCACTGCAGTTCCGTTCTTGCTGATATACAACTTGAGTGTACACCCGGTGAGATTCAGGTCGCTATAAGACGTGGCTGCCTCGGACTTGATCTTGGCGTGCCATGCTTCCTCCAACCCATCGCCCTGCTTGAGTCTGTAGGACTTGTTGTACGGCAGTTGGTTGAATTCAATGGTGACTGTAGCCATCGGTAGGTACCTCAGCGGTTCTGGATGATTTCCCTGTTGTCCTCAATCTGGATGTTCGCTCGACCATAGGTGAGGTCGAGGATGTCTCGGGCCATGTCCACCTGCAGCCCAACCCGGCCATTCTGGATGTTGAAGATGTCCCGGCCATAGTCAATCTGCAGGATGTCTGCCTCGGGGATGGTGACGGCAGAGAACCCGAATCCCTGCGTGAGCAACTTGGTTGACTTGAGACCGTGGATGATGATGTTGGGCATTAGATTCTCGTCCTCGAAGTCGGGGCTGTGGCACTGTCAAGCTCGAATATCATGGCAGCGGTCGATGCATTGGGCCATTTGATCGTCCAGTTCACACCCGAGAGATCGTAGTCCCCGGCAGAGTTGGCCCAGACTTCCTCCAGAAGAGTCTCCAGAGTCTTCGTGCTGCTGTCGGGGAACGTGATTGTGGCCCCCAGTATGGCCGTGGAGATGGCGGTTCGTTCGGCGGTCGTGAGAGCCATCGCATCCCCGGCCACGGACCAGGTGGGACGGAAGGACCAGACCTCCCTGGCCTGCCCCTGGTAGTCTCCCGAAGGAACATCGTAGATCATCTGGTACTGACGTTCGGCAGAACTGTCGGCGGTGGCCTGGTTCCACGAGTAGCCGTAGCTGCCATCATCGCGGTCAGTCAGGGCCTGCTTGTTGGAGGCCTCGATGTCATCGTAACCGGCAAACGTATCCCAGGCATTGGCGGTGAAGTCGTACCACTTGTCGTCAGAGAGTCGCCTGATAGCCACGGTGGCTGTCTGGCCGATCACCGGGTTGTTCGCAGGCGTGTTCTCATCGGTGATCGTGAGCAGGAGTACTTGTGTGCTGCCGGACTTGGCATCGTTCATGGTTCTTGTCCCCTAACTGATACCATCCCATGTTTTCATGTAGGCCTTGGTCTGTGCCCCGATGGCTGCTATGGAGGCATTTGCCAGCCCATTCACGGTCTTGATGTTGTTGCTGACTACTCCCTCCGTCACGGTGGGTACGGGCAGAGCACCGAGACCCTTGGACCACGTTCCTAGCCAGGGGCTTGCCACATCGTCGCTGTAGTAGTAAGCATTGACCGCATTGAAGGGCGGGGTAGTGTCGTCCCACATCCCAAGATTCCAACGTGATGAAGCATAGAAGACCGCATAGTAGCCGTCTTCGGACAGGTACAGGTTGTGGCTGTTGACGGTCTGTGGTGTGGACCGATAGGTCTGGTTGAAGTCGGTTCCAGCCTTGGTGATGGTTAGCCCTGCTGCCCCGAGACTTCCTGTGACCGTCTCCCATCCAGGGCAAGCCTTCGGGCCGGGACTTGTCCCAGGAGTTCCCACCTGCCATGCCACGAGGCTGTAGGCCCAGGACCATGAGTAGGTCCCCTCGTAGTAATAGTAGGCGTTGGCACTGATGCCCAGGTTGTCCAGATTGGACATGTTCCAACGGGAGTCCTGATACCACATCACCCGCAGGCCGTCAGTACTAAGATAACTCGGCAGGCCCCCATAGTCGGCGGACCTTCGCAACCAAGTCACATTGAAGGCAGTTGTTCCGGCCTCCGTAGTGGTCATCTTGAATCGTTTAGACGGTATGGTTATTGACATGGGCCGGGCCTACGTTATGTGTGCGTGATGTAGTCGTTGCTCGGGCAGAAGAACAACTCGTGGGCGGTCTCGCCATAGCCAATGACCCTGATGGCGGCATCGGTCGTCGTCGGCTGTGTCCCGGTGATGTCTCCGGGTGTTTCTGAGACATACATGGGGGCATTGATAGTCATGGTCGGGAAGACCGCATCGGCTCGGACCCATCCCCAGCGGAGAATAGTGGTAGCACTACCGTCGCTGGCAGCAGCCTGTACACAGATGCCGAGGATACCCCTCGCATCTCCATCGGACCCGACTACTATGTTCGCATCGGCCAGTTCCCACCGCGAGTCGGTCGGGTCAAGGTAGACCAAATCCCCGAAGGCCAACGTGGCCCCGGCAGTACCCGCTCTTGTGATGCCACAGTACTTGCCATCGGCAGAGAGGGCTGCATCGGCAATCAGGCCACCGTTTTCCAGCAACTGGATGGGGCCGATGGTGAGAGTGCCAGCATTGGACAGAGACATCTTCTCTGTGGCGCCATCGGATCCACCAGTCCAGATATGCTTCATGGGAGCAGTTCCAGCACCTGGGGCACCATCTGCCTTTATCTGGTAGGACCCTCCGAGACGGAATGTGGCACCGTCACTCTGAGGGGCATAGGCATAGATGGATATGATGTTGTCTCCGTCGGAGACGGTTGCCTGACTGCCGTATGTACCCCTGGCACGATAGCCGGTCAAAATGCTTCCGGTATCAGCGGTGTCGCTCCATGTGCGGGCAGTGAGTTGTGCATTGTCACCGAACGCACCGATGGTACTGGATGCATATACACGTCCAATGGTGGGGTGTTCGGGCGGGACTCCTACCTCAAGTCGGTCAACAACATATCCGATCTCTTCAAGGACACCCGATCCTGCCGTATTCCTGCCTACCAGCCCCGGTGCGGTCAGGGTGTGGCCGGAATTGAGGATGTCGATGTTGCTGAGGGCAGCATGGTCGGTGGTACCAGCCGGGCCGGTAGCCCCGGTAGCCCCGGTGCCTCCCGCTGATCCGGTAGGCCCTGTTGCTCCCGTGGCACCGGCAGCCCCTGCACTACCGGCGGGGCCAGTGGCTCCGGTCGCACCTT
>Ga0116148_1001770_pt1 | contig 22652 bp, 21 predicted proteins | sample AD_UKC055_MetaG_FD_89786 | JGI IMG/M metagenome (GOLD analysis project Ga0116148, IMG submission 89786) | Active sludge microbial communities of municipal wastewater-treating anaerobic digesters from USA - AD_UKC055_MetaG | ecosystem: Engineered > Bioreactor > Anaerobic > Digestate | place: USA... | reverse complement strand
TACACAGGAGTTTTCGACATATCAGTCTTTCCCTTGTAGAGTTTCCACATTTTTTTATTTAAAACAGAATTCCATACCGGCGTGTCAGGGAATTGTTTCATAGATTCCGTGTGCATCCGCGCATCGAGAACGGGACACACAAGAAGCTGGAATAAAAGATTATTTCCCCTGTCTCTCGCGGCCTGTGCTAATGCTGCAGCAAGATTTCCGCCTGCACTGTCGCCGCAGACACCGATTCTAGAGCTGTCTATGTTCAAGCTTTCCGCATTGTTTTTTACCCACAGAAGGGCCTCATAACAGTCCTCGAGGGCTGTCGGGTAGGCGTATTGCGGGGCAAGCCGGTAATTAACAGATACAACCCTGCAAGGGATCTGTTTTGCAAACATTGAAGCAATGCTTTTGTGGTAGCCTATTCCATGGAAAACAAAACCGCCTCCGTGGATGAATACTAAACAAGGAAGTTTCTCTGTATTATTTTTCGGCGACAAAAGATCGACAGAAATAGTTTTCCCGTCAAAACCCGGTATCTTTCTCCTTTCCCACACAACGTCTTCATCGATTTTTTCTACAATGTAGGCAAGTTTTGTAACCGGCTGCGAAGCGAGAAAAAAAAAGGGGTTTAGAGAAAGTTTAAAAGATATTTTTTTAAAATCAGCGTGTACAGGGTAATTAGTCAAAGAGTATTCTCCTTTACGATTCCTTTCCAATACTTCATTACTTCTCCCGGAGCACAGCCTTCATGATTCAAATTCCCCAGCCAGCTGATAAATTCTAACACTTTGGGATTATACTTTATCCTGCTCAGGTTTTGTTTTTTCTGTTCTGTTTGTTGGGAGCCGTCTTTCTCAATTATGTCCGCTTCGATTTGATTAAGATATTTTTCCGCTTCTTTTGCTTCTTCGAGTGCCCGCTGTACAAGGTCTCCGGCGCTTTCGTATTGTTCTGTTCCGGTTGAGGGCATGAGCCATTGTTTGTGTTCTGCATTGCGGTAATCCCGCTTCTCAAACTCCTTTGTAATTACCGGCTGAATCATTGACCGGGGTAGGGAATCATGAGCCCCGAATGCGTCAAAGATTTTTCTCTTTATAGCGAGCGGATCCCAAATAAAGAGCAATACTGTTTTCATATCGTTAAAAGAGGCTTCATACATGCCTTTTTTATAGCGGTCAGGAAAGGCCGAGGTAAAGAGGGCATCAGCTGCCGCAAACCATGCTTTTTCGCCATGCAGCATAATCCGCGGGCTTTGAGAATATTGTACCTTCCCTTCCTGAGGAACAGGACCGAGTGTTGCAAGGGCTGCTTCAAAACGTGCATGACGTATTCTCGAAGGCGGATCGGGATTCAATTCATTGTTAAAACCTATGCTCCAATACACCCATGGGTGAATATTTCTGTCTAAGAGATAATGGAAAACCATTCCTTTTAGAAAGCGGAATGCAAGTGCTCTTAAGGATTCAGGCTCACTGGTGTGTAATGAATTATTTTTTTCTTTTTCATCCTGAATGTTTTGTGCCGATCTTACTAGGGGTCCCAAAACCTCAGAGGGCGGTGCATCATGAAGCCATTCAGCAAAATCATGGGCCCGGGAATTATCAGCTCGTTTTTTCCACGGAACCTGTCCGTAAAAAAAGAAGGGATCGGGACCGTGTGTGCCGAGTGTCTCAGGGCCGGAGAACCCCGGTTTCTCATTAAGAGCTTTAAGGCAGAACTGCCAGTGATCAGGTGCGGCCGGCATGATTTTTAGCCTTTCGTTCAGAGACGATAAATAGAATTCCGCCGATTATGAACAGCACGACAAGAGAAAGTACTCCGTACCTCATGGTGCCTCCTTTCTGTTCCCCGAACGTTTTGAGTACCAAAAGCGATATACCCCCCACAAGGGTCGGTCCCATAACTGCTGCAAAGCGGCCGAAAATGGTATAAAAGCCGAAAAACTCGTTTGCCATATTTTTGGGAATAATTTTTCCGTAGTAGGATCTGGAAAGAGATTGAACAGCTCCCTGTGACGTTGCAACCAGCATGCCCAGAATCCAGAAGTGTCCTACTTTGGTAACAAAAAGAGCATACACTGCAATGCCGCAGTAAATGACCAATGTTGCCAGAAGGAGGGTTCGTGTGCGGAATCGTTTTGCAAGGGAGGCAAAAATAAGCGCAAAAACAAAGGCTGCTGCCTGTATGGCTAAAAGTATGGGAAGCAGGGTTGCCGTTGCATTATCAGCTGTAATTCCGTCTACTGCATTTGATGCAAAGGGAACTGCCATGGCGATGATAGTATGAACCCCGTCTATGTAAAAAAAGTACGCGATGAGAAAAAGAAAAACGGGAGTATAGAGTTTGATATTTTTAAAAGTATGAAACAGCCGTTTAAAAGAGTTTAAAACCGGGTTCGGTTCGGGAGTTATACCGTATTCCTGTTTTACATTTTTTAAGAACGGAATGGAAAAAACCAGCCACCAGATGCCTGTCATGAAGAAGGTTATTCTAAATCCTGTGTACACATCATAAGGAATGGAGAGGCTTCCAATGGTAAGGATGCCGTCAGTAGTGAAACCCGGGATAACCTGAAGCAGTACGATTGCCAGTACAAGAGGAATGGTGCTGCCGCCGAGGTAGCCGAACGCATAGCCAGCAGTAGAAACCCTGTCCATTCTCTCGTCCGTTGTAACATCGACAATGAATGAGTCATAAAAAATATTTGTTCCCGCATAACCTATGGACGCTACGGCATAGGGAAGTAATATCATCCACCAGAACTTGGGGTCTGCAGGATAAAATCCTATGAGGAAGGTAAAGACAATTCCGATGATAAAAAAGAAGAGGAAAAACCGTTTTTTATATCCGCGGTAGTCTGCGATGGTTCCTAAAATGGGGGAAAGAAGAGCAACGCTCAGACTGATAATAGAAACAATAAACCCGTAGATGGATTCTGACCCTTCAATATTTTTTGCCAAAAGCCCGTAGAGCATGGGGAAAATAAAGGACCACACGATTACTGTAAAACACGACTCGGCCCAGTCATAAAAGATATAGGACCATTCTTTTTTGTTGAAAATCATAGAGAACAGTATACTCCAGTTTATGTTTGCCTGCATTAAATTTGTGTAAAGTATATAAAAAAAGCGATTACACCCCGATTTTATGGTGAATTTATACCGATTTAACAAATGTTTTGTACCTTGCTGTCATGACATATCAAACACATGCATATTTTGGAAAAGTACTGTATTCGTGCATACGTGACGTATGGAATGCGGATATCAGTGAAAAACACCTGATTGTAGGCTCTGTTAAGCCAGACCGGTCTTCGATGTTTTTGAGTCACCCTCACTTTTGGAATTATTCAAAGAAGTTTGTGTATAAAAAAATTAAGAAGCTTTCTTCAGTGAAGCTTATACCGGGGAAAAAGAACAAAAAGTTCAGCATGGAGCTTGGAATTGTTCTTCATTACATTGCAGATTTTTTTACAGCTGTGCATAACATAAGTCCAAACAGGGTTTTGGAGCATATGGCATATGAAGATGAGCTCCATAAAAAATTTTTGGAACAGGTAACACCGGAAAAAATTAAGCAGTATGCGGTGTCGGTCAGGATGCTGAATCCCGGAAGGAAACTGGAAAACTGTATTTCAGAACTGCGCATCCGTCATACGGTGTACAGACCTTCAAAGGACGATCCTGACAACGATATACGCGAAATACTTAATGCCTGTTTTTCGGTGCTTTCATTTATAGTAAGTTCTGCTCTTGGAGAAATTGATCTGCAAAAAAAAGCCGTTTAAAAAAGTCTTAATAAAGTACTTTACCGCGTTCCGTCAGGATGCCGGTGAAGTACTTTTTATTTACAGCCTGATAAATACAGCCTCAACTGAAATAGTATCTGCCGGATTTAAGAAAAGATTTGGATTTCTACTTTCCACAGTCCCCGTCCAATGTGAAAAAGTGAAATCATCATCGGGGATTGCAGTAAGTTCTATGTTTTGATCCGGGTAGTAACTGCCGGTAAAATCTTCATTCGTAAGCGTCAGATTATTGAGTTTTACTTTTCCCCCTTGTCCTGTTGAGATGTTTACCTGCACGCTTTTTTCAAGCTTAAAAAAGCCCTCCATGTGTTTTGAAAAATAGAGTGCTCTTTGACTAAAAAATGCTTTTATAGTGTCGGCATTACCCTTCCACCGGTTCATTGATCCGCCTGCAGCCCATGACCAGCGTGCCCAATGCTGCTGCATATCACTCTCGTATTTTTTCTGCATAGCCTCAACTGCTTTTTCGATGGTACTGCTTTCAAAAACTGTATTCATAAGATCGCAGCATGCATTAATCAGCAGCCGGCTGTATTCCGGGTTTTTTAGACACTGCCGCAGTAATTTTGTTGACCAGTCGGGGTTGGGCCATTCTGGACCGTTCGCCTGATTAATTACGTAAAACATATTTAGAGCATAGTGATTCTGTTCATAAATGTTTGTAGAAAACTCTGTATCGTATAAAAGCCACCGCAGCGGAGAAGTATCAGTTTTCCAAAAGCGTATATTGTTTCCGGGCCAGTCTTTATTTGCAATATAAATTTGAACTGCGGTATAAAGAGCATGATTATTAAAATCGAGCGCATCTCTAAAATTTTCCAGAGTTTTTGTCTTTGAAAAGTCTGCCTGCTGAATTTCAGTTATTAGATTTTGGTAGGATTGAAAGTCTTCTTCATCGCCTATGCGCATATCCCCTTTGAATTCATACACAATGCTTTCATCAAGCGGAATGCCGTAATGGTTATAAAAAAATCCTTCGTCATGGGCTTCTCTCATATTAAGAATTCCCCAATACTCCCCGTTTATGTATACTGCTGCCGGCCGTGATGCCTGGGTATCCAGAGGGAGGGCAGAAACCTGCGACTGTATGAGTGCATCACGGAAAAGTGTGTAATTATAATCATTTCCGCCGTTTCTAAAAATAACGGAGCGGAAAAAATCTGCTTCACGGCCGCTACCGTCTTTTGCCCTAAGATCAGGGAAAAGCGGGTAGGTTAAACCGCCTTCCTCATCACCTCTCTCGTAGAAAAAAAGATGAAAAGATTTTTGAGGGCTGGCCCTTGACCAGCCTCCGATAATCTTAAAAACGCTATCTGTTGAAAACCCGCCGTCAGTATCTATAAACTCTGTATAGGCATTTCTCTTCCAGGAAGGACCCCTCTGATTGTAGTTTGCAGGAGAATCCCCCTGATATTTTGCATGAGGATTTTTTTCTCTCCATTCTGCATAAACATCGCCCAGAACATAGATGCCGTCTGCTTCACTCAGCAGATCATCAGGCTCTACCGTAATAAGCGCCGCAGGCATGGCATGAACTTTTTTTATATCGGAAAAAAATACTGTTTGTGTAAAAACATCAGACGGATAACAGCCCTTTTCATAAGCCTTTGCCCGAATAACCAGACCTCTGTCCCCAATAATGTTTGGCGGGTAATACTGTTCGGTTATTCCTCTGTGCGATGTTAATGTTTCGTTGGGGTACAGCGATTTTGAAAGCACAAGACGCCCCTCAAAAACCGGAGATGTAAGATCCGGTTCTGAGCCGTCCAGGGTATAATGAATGATGCTTTGTTCATCTGCGCAGTCGAGGACAAGCTCTGTCCCTTCTTCGCACCAGTACGACGAAAGATTTGACTGAATGGGATTAAGTTTGATTTCCTGTAAAAGCTCATCTGTGTTCGGTTTACGGGGCGTGGGCTCCGCAAGAATCTTAAATGAATCTGGTGAAGAAAAAGGGCGCCCGTATGAAGTGTTTGTCTCAAGAGGAGGAATCGCTGCGTAATCAACAGTCGATCCGGCGGGACTCGAAAGAATTATTTTTTCTCCTGCTGCTTTTAGTTTAAAAGGGGCATGAAGCTCTTTGTCTTTCGAGGCTTCACCGGAGCAGAGTACCACCGCCGATTCTCCCGGTTCAAGACTTACTGACGGAAAAATAAACTTAAAAGGATTTTTATCCGAATCGCTCAGCCCAAAACCTGCTGTATTTACAGTTTTGTCCCCTGTATTGAGTATTTCCACCCAGTCCGGGCTTTGTCCTTTTTTATCATATAAAAACTTATAATTTGACGACATTACCTCGTTAATAACAAGGGTAAGAGGCTGTTGTTCAATGTAAGACAGGGAACAGGAGGCGAATAAAAAAGAAACTGGTACTATAAATCCTAATAATTTATTCATACGTTATATAGATAAATCGCCTTCGGCACTTAAAAGAGAGGCGCTGCTTACTCCCGGAAGCGCAGAAATTTCTGACACAAATAATGTTTTTCTATTTTTTTGCAGACACAGTTCTACTGAAATTTCAATTCTTTCTTTTGAAACAATTTTACTTCTGAGCTTTGTCTTTTTTACCGCTTCATAAAGAATTCTCATAACATCATGCTCGGCACTTTCATTGATGCATGAAAAAACAAACAGATACGGCTGATCAAATAATATTTCCTTTGCCGTTGTAAGTAAAAATATTGTGATGACAATAAAAAGAAGGACTGCTATAAAAAAAAGACCTGCTCCCGTTGTTATTCCGAGCCCGACAGCCCAGAACATATAGGTAATATCCATCGGATCTTTTACAGCCTTTAAACAAAGTACATATTTTGAAACTGATAATTGGGGTCTGGAAGAAAGTGTTAAGATAGATTTTAAATAATCCGGGAAAAATGAGTCATACTTAATTTCAAGTATGGAAAAGCCGGGAGGGAGAATTGGAACACAGAGGCTTTCCTCCGTATAAAAGACCGGCGGCTGTAAAGTCATTGGAGAGGCAGAGGCGGCACAAAGATCTTCATCAAAGGTTATTCTCACACGTCCCGCATCGCCGCAGAAGGCAGTTCTCTTGTAACACACCGCAACAGCAGGTTTAAAAAGAGTGCTTCTTCTAAGTGAATAAAATTTTTCAATACCTGCTGTTTTTTCAGCAGGGAGAACGGAACCTTCAATCAAAGAGAATGCGGTTTCTTTGTCCAGGGAATGAATAGTTTTTAAGCAGGCATCGCCTCTTTTTTTCTTTAGCTCAAGATTGTACACGCCGCCGTTATTGTAAGTCCTGAGACGGTACTTAAAACGGTCATAATACCCGCCTTCTTTTTCCTGTGCACATAAAAAGTCGGGGCTGTCAAAATAAAGACTGATAACCCTATACGACGCACCCCCGCAAGAATTTTTATCGGGCTGTAAGAGATGAGAAATTTTTGCCTTTAGAATTTGTGCATCATGAGCTGATATGAGGTATTTTAATTCGTGCCGCGGTACCAAGGCCATGGACTATTCCTAAAAAAGTAAATTCATGTTAAATCTGTGTAAAGTAGTATGCCATAGATTTACCGGTACGGCAAACAGATTTTTGTCCTTTTCATTGACAATAAAGAAATAAGATATTATATTAACTATAGTTAAGATAATAATAAATTAAGTGTTATAAAATAAACTATAATTAATATTATAAGGAGTTTTATCCGGTGTATTCACTGCTTTCTGATGAAGACATTATGAAGAATCTAGCCTCCCGCTTTGACGCTCTCCGTCTTTCTAAAGAGATAAAAGATGAAGAACTTGTAGAGAAAAGCGGAGTTTCAAGTGTCACCATAAGCAAATTCCGATCGGGCAAGAATATAACGCTTAAAACCCTTATAGGTCTTTTACGCGCCTTAGGAGAACTTGAAAGACTGGAAACTGTCCTTCCCGAAGGAAAAGAGTGGAGCCCTCTTGCCTCGCAAACATCATCACCTAAAAAAAGAGTCCGCAGTAAAAAAAAGCAGAATTCCTCTTTCATATGGGGAGATGAACAATGAAAAATATTGTAGGCGTTTCCCTTTGGGGAACAACAATAGGCTACCTCGGCTATGAACCAGGACAGACTCAGATTGCCTCTTTCGAATTTGACCGCGATTTCACACGATCCGCTATTCAGATTTCTCCTGCAGTAATGAAATATCCTCCTCTTGTTCACAGGTTTGACACTATCAGTATGAAGACATTTAAAGGTCTCCCCGGCGTCTTTGCAGACTCTCTTCCTGACTCATGGGGCAATAATTTAATTGATATGTACTTTGCTCAAAAGGGAATTCCATCAATTGATATTACCGCGCTTGACCGGCTTTTATATGTTGGAAAAAGAGGGATGGGCGCCTTTGAATACGAACCTGCCGAAGAATTTGACAAAAAGGATAAAAACCTCATTCAGCTTGATATCAGCAGATTAAGTGAACTTGCTTCTCTTGTTTTAGAAAGAGATGCAGCTAAAAGGAAACAGCTGCTCGCGCAGGACACAATGAGCGATGCACTGCGTCTCATAAAAACAGGATCCAGCGCAGGAGGGGCGCGTTCAAAGGCTCTTGTAGCTCTGGATAATAAGGGAAGACTTTTTGACGGGACAATATCAGGCAGTGAGCATGAAAATATTCGCTCTCTGTGGATATTGAAATTCGACACAGAGGGAAATAAAGACAGGGAACGCTATGATCCTGAGGGCATGACAAAAGTTGAATACTGCTATTCCCTCATTGCAAAAAACTGCGGTATTACAATTCCCGATGTTCGGTATATTGCAGAAGACAATTCTTTTCATTTTCTTATAGAAAGGTTTGACCGCAGTATAGAAGACGGGAAAATAAAAAAAGTACATTTTAATTCATGGGCAGCGCTTGCGCACGCAGACCGCGACCAGACTGGAAGCCATTCGTATGAGCAGCTCGTTCTTCTTGCGCGCACGCTCGGACTCGGCGATAACGAGGTGCAGGAAATTTTCAGACGCTCTGTGTTTAATATTCTCGGGCGCAATCAGGATGACCATACAAAAAATTTTGCTTTTATTATGGAGCGTGACGGCAGCTTTAAACTCTCCCCGGCCTTTGACCTTACCTGGTCGTATGATCCTGAAGGGCGATGGACGAGGACTCATCAAATAAGGCTTAACGGTAAACAGGATGAGTTTATACGTGATGATCTAGTAGCTTTCGGAAAATACTGTAACTTGAGTGAAAAAAAAGCGCTGGGAATTATAGGTGAAGTGAAGGACGCATTCAGCACTTTTCCATCTTTGTGCAGGGAGTATGAAGTGCCGCGGGAGTTGGAAAAAAGAATTATTGAAACACAGAGGCTGGGGATATAAGACCACACGGATAAAAATCACATATAGGAAAAAACACGGAGTACACGGGCGCTACGCGCATCACGGAGCACACAGAATAGATGAGAAAAAAATATTTGATGAAGATAAAGATTTGGATATCTTGAATATTCTCTCTGCCAAGAAGCAAATTAAGAGTATTGCGTTGTATGTTAAAATATTTTATACAAGTAGAAATTATAGTGATCGCGACAAACTAGATTATTTGAAGATAAAAGATCCTCCTGATCCTTTAGAAGTGCATTATTTTAATGGGAAACCGTATATACAGATGGGTCATGATTTAGTTATCGTTGCTTTTAAGGTAAAGAACCTAAGGTACAATCAAAAAACAATGAAATTGGAATATAAGAAATCCTAGAGATAAGGAGCATCCTATTCCGTTTCTCTTAATTTTGCAAATTTTTTACAATATTTATCTGTGTCCTCGTGTCTGCGAAAAAATCCGGAGAAGAAAACAGGAAAAGCTATCTGTGTGAATCTGAGTTCATCTGTGGTCATAAATATTCCGTGTGTTCTGTGTCTGCGTAAGCAGTCCTTTCATCCGTGTTATTATAGATCCAGGTTCAACGGTGTGCTCCTGTTTTAAAATATTCAATAAAAGGAAAATAAACATGAAAAACGCTCTTTTAGCAAACATCGAAAAAATTCACACTACCGAATTGGGTCTTGTCCGCATTCAAAGAAATCTTTCTCTTATAGAGACTGATATTGTGCAGTGGTGTAAAAGCTTTATTCTGGATCCGTCAAGCCGCATAACACGGCAGGGGAAAAACTGGTACATACAAAAAAACTCTATTATTCTTACCGTGAATGCTCACAGCTATACCATAATAACAGCTCACAAACAAAAATAATCTTTCTTTTGACAGAATCTCGTCCTCATGGTACAATATCGGGTTATTAAAAAATATTTTTTGAAAACTACTGTTTTCTCATATTTTACGAGGAGTAAAAAAGAATGGTTACTTACATTATTCAGTTTTCGTTATACCTTGCCCTCATGCTTGGCATAGGGCTCTGGTCTATGAAAAAGACGCAAAACAATGAAGACTTCCTTATAGGCGGAAGAAGGATGGGCCCTGTTGTTTCAGCGATCAGCGCCGGTGCTTCCGATATGTCAAGCTGGCTTCTTCTTGGTGTTCCCGGTGCAGTTTTTGCAGGAGGCCTTGTAGAAGGCTTCTGGATCGCACTCGGCCTAACAATCGGAGCCTATGTTAACTGGCTCATTGTTGCAGGCCGTTTCCGCTACCTCACAGAAAAGTATAAAGCCTTAACACTTCCCAGTTATCTATCGAGCCGCTTTGAAGACAAAAGCGGGCTTTTAAAGGTTGTCGGAACGCTTGTGACGCTCTTTTTCTTTACGCTCTATGTTGCCTCCGGTCTTAAAGGCGGAACACTTTTATTTGCTCACACCTTTGGAGCAACAGAAAATGCAGCCTTAATAATTACAACCCTTGTTGTTGTGTCCTATACATTCTTAGGCGGCTACATCGCCGTCTGCTGGACAGACCTTATTCAGGGTCTTTTAATGTGCACGGCCCTCATTCTAACAGCCCTCTTTGCCTACTTTGCAATAAGCGGATCCGGTGTTTCTATAACTGATATTAACCCCTCAGCGTTCAGCCTTAAAACCGGCTGGATCACAGCTGTGTCCCTCATGGCCTGGGGATTCGGCTATTTCGGACAGCCTCACATTCTTGCACGGTTTATCGGTATAAAGGACGTTGCCTCTGTTCCTAAAGCCCGCAGAATCGGCATCACATGGATGATTATCAGCCTGATAATGGCTATGGCGATCGGCTTAATCGGAATAGGCTATAACAGCCTTTTCCCCATGCAGGGAGTTTCAGGGCCCGACGGCAACTCTGAAAGAATATTCCTCGCCTTAACAAGTGCTCTTTTTCATCCATTGTTTGGAGGCTTCGTTCTTGCTGCCGTTCTTGCAGCCGTTATGTCCACTGCAGATTCCCAGCTCCTTGTGCTCACCTCATCTTTAACAGAAGATCTTCCGTTTTTCAGTAAGTTTGCAGAACAGAAAAAAGCATGGGTCAGCCGTTTGGGTGTTATCGGTTTTGCACTGATTGCCTTTTTAATTGCATTAAATGACAAGGGCAGTATACTCGGCATGGTCGGCTACGCATGGGGCGGGTTCGGTGCCGCCTTCGGACCTGTCGTTCTGCTGTCAGTATTATGGAGAAAAGTTACGAAATGGGGTGCGGTATCCGGAATTGTTACCGGCGCGCTCACCATCTTCCTTGTTAAAAACTATATAAAAATTCCCGGGGAATATGTGTATGAACTCTTACCCGGTTTCGTACTCGCTTTCATTGCCGTAGTTGTTGTAAGTTTGTTTACACAAAAACCTTCGGAAGAAGTACTCAAACACTTTGATGAGGCTAAAAAGGCAGTAAAATAGCAAAAAAAAAGTGCTATTCTAAATACCCATTTAAAATTTGTTAAAGAGCCGCTGTACAAGATGCAGCGGCTCTTTTTTATCTGCAGGGGAGAAGAAGGGGAACACGGATGCACGCAGATTTACAAGGGGTAAAGCAAAGCAGCGATTGACACAGATAGGAGAGCCCGCAGGCGGGATGTATAGAAGACAGGATAACAGGATTATCAGGATTTTCAGGATTAATAGGGTTGAATACTTTTTTACTTGACGGGTAAGTCTTTACAAATTGAGAATACCATTGACAATTTGTAAGAGCTAGAGCTTCCTTCTTCGTGCAGCATCGTGTATGCTGGAGATAAAGAGCTGTCGCTTCATGGTATAAAAATGCATCCATGGAACAGCCGGTTTTAGGAGCTAAAATGACATTTAATAAGAGATTTGTAAAACGGGTTTTAATGTGCCTTTTAGGCGTATTAATCTGTTCATTCAGTGTGGGTATGTTTAACCTTGCAGCCTTTGGGGTAGACCCCTTTCAGTGCTTTGCTCAGGGTTCGCATTCCGTTTTTTCTCAGTACATGAGCTATGGAACCTACTATGTAATTATCAGTTTAATAATGCTTGTAATTATTTTCATCTGGGATAAGCACTATATCAATTTGGGGACTTTCATAAATATGTTTTTAACCGGATACATCATCGATTTTTCATATGGGTTTTTAGTGTCTGTTTTTCCCGATCCGTCTGTAGTATTGCGGAGCGGAATGCTCATTCTCGGCGTTCTCATTTTATGTTTCGGCTCTGCCTTTTATATAACAGCAGACCTCGGCGTTTCGGTGTACGACGCAATTGCCCTCATCCTTGCAAAAAAGAAAATAAAAATTAAAACCTACGTTCTTCCTTTTAAATGGATTCGTGTTGCGACGGATTGCCTTTGTGTTGCGCTCGGCATGGTATTCGGCAAGATGCCCGGAGCAGGAACGCTTGTTACCGCTTTTTTCATGGGGCCTGTTATCAGTTTTCTAAATCACAAGGCTGCCGAGCCGTTTCTTAATTGGAGAACTCCGCTGCTGGAAATCGTACAGACTGAAGGGGATGCGTGAACAAGAGTGAAATAGAACGAACGTTCGTTCTATTTACTTAGGGCAGTTGAACAAAAGCTCTTTCATCCTTGCGGTGAAAGAGCCTTTTTTTATTTTACATAGACTGATAACAGCTCGTCCCTTATAGGTTTGTAGTGGTCATCAATAATGCCGAAATCCATTTCCTTGTATGACCATATTGCAGAGCCTATGTTATTTTCTTTGAAAATGGTAAACACATCTTTAAACCAGTTAAGACTGTCCTCTGCCGGTGCTCTGTCTATGACGCCGAATTCTCCGCAGTAAAGCTGTACTCCGTATTTCGCAGCAGCAGTTTTTGCTTCCTTTACCATTTCGCGTATTAAAGAATCGCCCATATTTTTTTTATCTGCATCGGTAACGTCTTTACCCTTGTAGCCTAGAGGCTTGGAAAGTTCAATAAAGTATTCCATGGTACCGGGATAGTTAACGTCCCTGTCCATGATGATGTTGGGAACCCACGGAGCTTTTTGGTGCGTAAAAATAAGCGGCTCATAAAAGTGGAAGGTAAAAATAATATTTTCATCCAAAGGCTTTTCAAGGAGTTTTACGGTTCTTGCGCTGTTCCACTGAATGCCTCCGTAAATAATCTTTGTAACAGGAGCGTGTTTGCGGACAGCAGATACTGTTCTTGTAATAAGTGAATTCCATAAAGAAGCAACTTCCTGTTCGACAACTTCATTTAAAAGCTCAAAGGCAACATGTGTGTACGATCCGTACTTTTTTGCAACCTTTTCCCACAGCGATACAAACTTTGTCTTAAGTTTTTCATCATTAAAGAGCGAATTCTTTTGCGTATTTCCTGCGTCGTTAAAGTCGTAGCCTGCAGCCTTGTGAAGATCCAGTATCAGATTAAGACCGTATTCAGCGCACCACGAAACCATGTTGTCCAAATAGACATAGCCTGAAGGTTTATCGCTGCCGTCAGCATTTTCTATGACATTGTAGTCAAAAGGAAGGCGGATATGGTCAAAGCCCCAGCCTTTAACGCGCTCAACATCTTTTTTGCTTATGAAGCTGTCGTACCTCTCTTTTGTGTGATTACACTGAGAAAGCCATCCCCCGAAATTTATTCCCCGTTCAAGTTTCATCCTTACCTCCAAAAGCTAGTATCAGTATAAGAATACCTTCTGAAACAACAGCGGTATAGTAGTAAAATAAGAAAAATAGTGTACAATTACGTTTAGTTATGAATTTGATCCCTAACGATGCTGGTACCGATACAATTTCTCAAAGAGAAGAGCAAACAGAAATCACTCAACACGAGGAAGATGATAGAATTCTTTCCCATAAACTCTTTTTACAGCGGGAGTATGAGGTTTCACACCTTGAGTATGACAGGGAGATGGATTTCTACGAAGCGGTAAAAGAGGGCGATCTGCAAAAACTTGAAAGTATTATGCTGCCTCTTAAAAATGAAAAGCTCGGGAAATTGTCGAACAACCCTTTGCGGAATTTGAAGTATCACCTGGTGGTGACTGTCGCAATGATCACGAGGTTCTGCATAGAAGGCGGGCTCCCCTCAGAGACAGCCTACACACTGAGCGACATAAGTATTCAAAAGGCAGACGCAGCACAGACAGAAGATGAAATACATGAGCTTCACCGCCTCATTGTGTTTGATTTTGCTTCCAAGATGAAAAGCCTCAGAGCCCTGGGCGGCTATTCGCGTCCGGTGATTAAGGCAATAGACTACATCTATGATCACCTTCAGGAAAAAATTACACTAACTGATATTGCCTCCTCTTCCGGCATGCAGAAAAATTACCTATGCGCCTTATTTAAAAAAGAAACAGGCTCAACGATATTTTCCTATGTTATGAAGCTCCGCATAGAAGCTGCATCCAACATGCTTACATTTGCAGATTATAAACCGGCCGATATCAGTCAGTATTTTATGTTTTCTTCTCACAGTAATTTTATAAAAGCTTTTAAAAAAGAGACTGGCTTTACGCCTGCACAGTACAGAAAAAAGTATTACCGAAAACAGTGGGCAAAGAGCACAGACCCGTCTTGACTATTATGCAGAATTCTCTTCATATAATGCATGCGCAAAAAGCTTAAAAAAATCTATCTTGAAATAACGAACGTGTGCAATCTCAAGTGCGCCTTCTGTTCACCAACAAACCGGCCTCCTCTTTTTTTAAGCCGTGAAGAATTCTGCGTAATACTCGAAAAAATTGAGGGGCAATCTGATGTTCTCTATCTTCATGTCATGGGAGACCCGCTTCTGCATCCGCAGCTCGGCGAGTTTATCACGCTCGCTTCCGGTAAGGGTTTTGCAGTGTATCTCACTACAAACGGCACTCTGCTGTCCTCTAAAGAACAGGAGCTCATAGAGTCAAGCGGTTTGGAGCGTATGCATATTTCTCTCCAAAGTCTTGAACAGTTTCCCCTCGATGAACAGCGGCCCCGCCTGGAAAAACTTATTGCAAGTGCACAAAAACTTGTGTCGTATAATAAAAATCTTCTTGTAAACCTGCGCCTTTGGACAGGCGATCAGGAAGAGTTTACTTCGCGCATGGGGTCGTATCTGGAAGAAATTTTCGGCATGAGTGAAGGCGAGGTGATGAAAAAACTATTGCCCTCAAAGGGCATCTTTTTAGCTCCCGGTATCGCCCTGCATCTGGCACAGACATTCGACTGGCCCGACCTCTCGCTCCCGTCTGCTGGAGAAAAAGGATTCTGCATGGCTCTCCGCGATCAGGCGGCAATCCTTTGTAACGGGACTGTCATTCCATGCTGCCTCGACCGGAACGGGGAAATAAATCTTGGTAATATTTTAGGTTCTTCCAGTTGGGAGGAAATTATGAACTCCCCGCGCGCGCGGAATTTGTATGAGGGGTTTTCTCAGCGGAAGGTTGTCGAAGAGCTTTGCAGACACTGCTCGTATAGGAAACGGTTCGGGTGAGCAGGGGGGGGGGGAAGGTTAAAGATTTATGAAGATTTTTGAAGCTGCTTCTGCTGATTTTGCCTGACGTACACGTTCTGCTCGTAAACTTTTTTCACACGCAGCAATATGCCTAATTCGGTCTTTTTCTACAGCTTCCTTAGGAAAGGTTTTCCCTTCTCCGATTCCCCGAATTGAGTTTTCGAGTTCATCAGTCAGTCTGTTTTTCAGCTGTTGTGCCATTTATTCCACACTCCTTTTAGATTATGCCTTAATGCCTTCATTTTAAAGTTTATTATGGGTTCCCGCTTTACCCATGCAAAACCATCATGATAAAAGCTTGCCTCTTTTAACCAATATAACAACACAGAAGCTAGAGAGTTACCGCCAGTGGCATCGATTAAGATTAGCCCACTCACTGAATCCTCATTATATGCTGTTTTTTCGTAAATTTCACAGCACCAGATGAATTTAGGAAGAGCTATATGTAGCAGGTAAGACTTAAGTCTATCACTCAGTCCGGATTCTTGCAATATGAACTCCTTAAATGAGTGACCTCCAGTCAAGAAAAGGCGAGTAATCCATTCTGAGCTGAATAGTTCTAGTCCAACCTGTGAATTATTGAGAATATCCGAGACTAAATCATAGCAGTGAGCTGCATCCAGATGCATATGTCTCTGGAGGGGTACAATAAAAGAAGTAATTTTCATATCTTTAAAACTTGAATCAGAATAATTTGATGCGGGATTATGAATGTCGGCAATACTATAGGGAGGCAAGTTATCGTCTATTAGTACCAATGAATGTCTAAACATCGATACATCGATCCATGTTTTCTGAGAGGTCTCTCCCCGTATAACATCATAATCCATTTCTTCATGTCCTATTGCAATTACTGCATGTCCTGCACTGTTGTTTTGCAATGCAATAATTACTGGTATGCCCGATTCTATGTAAATACTTAGTAGCATTAAATCCTTATCATTTAGTTCATTTGTGGAAGGGTTTAAATCTGCATACATGAGGCAAGGATGCCCATTAGCGTTTAATCCGTTTGCTAATTCCTGCACTGTAAGACCCTGAGAAGGCATTTGTCTATGGGACATTATGGACGAAAGACTATGAAGAATTTCCGAAGGTAATAACGGTTTATAATGCGGGTATTTTGTTCCGTAATATTCAAGCATACTCCATAGAGAGCTTTCTGCGCAGGAATGTGTTTCTGTGTCCTGTGCGGTATGGGGAAATCCCATTGCTTGTAATTTTTGCCCGCAGAGACTAACGTTTATTTGTGTTAAACAGCATACAAAATTCTGTTTATTTAATGCTTTTGGGGAAATAATGGAGCGCCCCATAGGAAAACGGACTAAGGGACGAATAATAAAGAAACCCAAGTAGGTTTCTTTTAGTTTGTCGGAAAAGGTGTTCGAAAAGAATTGTTCACGTGAAATTTCGCTTTCAAATAAATGTACTCGTAGACAATCTCTTCCTAAATGCTCTAGTTTGGCGGAATGGTATGTATAATAGCTGTCCCGGTAGTGTTTATCAACGTATGGGTATTCAATGACAAAAACAATAGTATCAATAAAAACACTGAATAAGTTTGATATAAGGCGTGTATTAATTTTTTGATTACCACAATAATCCGGATTTTGAAGAATCTGTGTCAATGTTGAAACAAGAGTATCTTTCTTACAGATTTGAATATCTACGGTAATTGCCAATATCTCCTCCTATACTTTGTACCCCTTTATCACCTTATTCCCTAGATGGTTTTTAGATTTTTATCCTACCCTGTAAATATTATCATTATGCCACGAGAGGAGTGCTTTGTCCGGACGGCATTCAGTTTTATCCGGCAGAACCTGAAGTTTTTTTCCATGCATTGCATAATAGATTTTACCGTTGTTGTATTCCTCTTTTAGGGAACGGCTTACCTCAAGAGTATAATCAGTGGTTATTGTGATATATCCAGAATCATATAATTTATGAAGATCTGATCTGAGCAGAATTCCGTTTGAAACTGAGTGAGGCCCGTTTTCACTGAAAGGTTTTATATGTGCAGCTTCAAGAACAGGAAGGGTATGTTCTCCGGTAATTGCACATTGGCGGTTGTAGGCATCAGTAACAATGACCCGGAAGGCGCCTTGACCGAGGCGGACGCGGGAAAGAACCTGTTCTCTATAACGAGGTGTATCACCAAACTTCCCGTTAGACAAAAATGCGCTTTTATCAAGTAAAGCTTGTTCATAGAATTTATATTTTTCAAGGCGCTGTTCGACTGCATTCCAAAGCCTTGCGCCATGTATGTCATCGGTACTATAAGTCTTACCCTGAACAATACTGGCACCCCAGTCCTCCGGTACAGGTATCCAATCCTCTTTTGAAAAGAAAACAGGATTTGTCAATATTATGCAGCCGATTACAGGATTTGCTTCGGCAGGTTTATTATTTTTTTTTCTGTAGGTAAGAATTTTATCGCGAAAATCAGTAAATGATCCACATCCGTTTCTCTCTAAGAAGGCATCCCATGCAATCTGGATAGGCTGAAAAGTATGAGCTGAAAAAAAACCAACGCCTCCAATAGCATTATAAGGGGATTTAAGTTTGAAAAGAAAGGGAGCCCCGGGTTCAATAGCTCTAAATTGTTGAAGATTCCCGCTCGGCTGCCAAAAGTTGATATCCTCATTATGCCGGCTGCTGAGAAATGTATACCATTGTGTATCGGTAACTCCTGCAAATAATTTCATACCATGTTCAGTATAGCATAGATAAGAAAAGTACTGTGAAAAAAAAGTGCAGCTCGCGCGTCTCGCAGCGGGATGAATAGAAATCCTCAGACAATAATACCAAACTGCGCTTAGCGCGGAAGCACTTTTCGCCCAAAAAACGCATTGATGTCGAAAAAAAAGTACTCCCCCGTGCGTCTTGCAGCGGGATTGATGAATTCCTTAGACGAAAGTCCCAAACTGCCCAACGCCCAAAAAAAAAGTATTTTAATGTAGCAAAAAAAGAGCAGCTCGCGCGTCTCGCAGCGGGATTGATAAATTCCTCAGACGATAATACCAAACTGCGCTTAGCGCGAGGGCGCTTTTTTTTGCGGCAGTAAATTTACTTATTTTTCACTTCATAGCCCATTTTCTCTATCGCTTTCACAAAGTCATCTATCGATGCCTTTCCCTCGTCATAGTCAAACTTAACCTTGCTTGCATTAAAAAGCACCTTTACACTTTCCTTGTCAGCTCCGGCCGTTGCCTTAACGGCATTTTCAATTTTTTGAGCGCAGGAAGGGCATGTTAATGTTTCCAGTTGGATACTTGCTTTTTTCATCGTTGACTCCTTATGTATTCCGTAATTTAAAACGCAGTAAACGCATTCCGTTAATTATTACAACCAGTATACTTGCCTCATGAACAAGCATACCTATAGACATGTTCATCCGCTCGCTGAAAAAAACACCAGCAAGCAGTACAAACACAACTCCGACTGCAATAATAATATTCTGCTTCATGTTTCTGTCAATTGCCTTTGCCAAACCAAGCGCATGGCTCAGTTTTGAAAAGTCCGAGTTCATCAGTACGACATTGGATGTCTCTATTGCAGCGTCGGTCCCGTTTCCCATCGCTATACCGATATCTGCAAGCGCAAGGGACGGGCTGTCGTTTACTCCGTCGCCGACAAAGGCGGTAATACGGCCTTGTGCTGTAAGCTTTTTAATAAAGGCCGCCTTATCCTCGGGGAGCATGTGCCCGTGAGCTTCGCTCAGACCAAGTTCATCTGCAACAAGATCCACAGTACCCTGATTATCGCCCGACAATACAATGAGGTTTTTCACTCCCATTTTTTTAAGACGGGCAAGCTCTTCTTTAACGCCCTTTCTAATCTGATCCCGTATAGCAAGGAGTACTTTTAACTCCCCGTCAACTGCAGTGAGGACAAGAGAGTTCCCCTGTTTTTGAAGCCTTTCAATATCAGAGCGCTGTGCATCACTAAGACTGATATGTTCTCTTTCTAATAATGATGCGTTCCCGACAATAACTTTTTTCCCGTTCACAAGCGAAATAATTCCGCCGCCCTTCACTGTATCAGTTTTATCAACCGGATACATTCTGATATCCCCAAGGAAATCAACAACAGCCTTTGCAAGGGGATGGCTGGATTCTCTTTCCACGCTTGCAAGAAGTGATTGTACCTCGTCAATTGCTGCTTCGTCATACACGATCTGCTCTGCGACACGAGGTGTCCCTGCTGTAAGGGTTCCTGTTTTATCAAAGACAATGGTATCAGCCTTACTGAAGTCCCCAATCACCTCGCTGCCTTTAAAAAGAACGCCGTGCCGTGCGCCGTTGCCTATGCCTGCAACATTCGACACAGGCACTCCTATGACTAATGCTCCGGGACATCCTAAAACGAGGATCGTAATGGCAAGTTCAATGTCCCGGGAAAATATCCACACTATGAGCGCAAACAAAAGGACTGCGGGAGTATAATATTTTGCAAAGCGGTCAATGAACTTTTCAGCAGCAGACTTTGAATCCTGTGCTTCTTCTACAAGTTCAATAATTTTACCAAAGGTTGTATCTTCTCCCACGCGCTCGGCAATAATTTGCAGTGTCCCGTTTTCCAAAATGGTTCCTGCAAACACGCTTTTCCCTTTTTCTTTTTCTGAAGGTACCGATTCTCCTGTTATGCTTGCCTCGTTTATGTATCCTTCTCCGCTTAAGACTGTACCGTCGACCGGAACCTTGGCTCCGGTTTTAACAAGAAGAATATCGCCAGGACTTACTTCGTCTACGTCCACTTCTGTAAATTCCCCGTTATCCATCTGTTTTAAAGCGGTAAGGGGCGCCATTTCTGTGAGCTCTTTAATTGCAGATCTCGTCTTATTTAAGGTGCGCATTTCCAGATACGAGCCGAATAAAAAGAGAAAGGTTACTATTGCAGATTCTTCAAAGTTTTGTATAAAAAAAGCCGCCGTAACCGCAATGGTGACAAGAAGGTCTATGCTTATAACCTTAACCCTCAATGCCTGAAATGCCTGAATAGCAATCGGGGCAAGTCCCAGCACAGAGGCTGTTCCCAAAGTCCAAAGCATAACCGTTTCGTTATGAAAAACAAGTCCGCTTATAAAACCAGCTGATATCAGCACTGCACTTACAAGCATTATGTAATTTTTGTTTCGTAAAATAAATCGCTGCATTCAAAAGCCTCCCCGTATCACTCAGAATAGGATGCGTCGAGAGCGGCCAGCATAGTATACACCGCTTCGTAGGTTTCACACACATCATTGGGAATCCTGTAATTACCGGTAATTTTGCGCAGTTTTGCAAATTCCTCTGATAATTCATGTTTGTCAGAAACCGGCTTCTGCATTATTTTACGCAGGTCTTCATATAGAGACGCAACCTCATAAAATTCAGGATGAGTTTTTCCGTGAACCTTTGCAACAACAGGTACATACTGTTTTAAAAGCGGACCGTATTGTTTTACTGCCTCTGAAAATTCAATCTTATTGGTCATATAGTCCTCCATGATTACACTGCCAGATTTTTCAACTATAAGATACTGTTTTTTCTTGGAAGTGTATGTTGTATTTACAACAGAGTTGTTTTGGGGGGGAGGCGAAAGAGGATGTTTTGACTTTTTTTCTACCCGAGAATCTCCTGAACGCGTCCGACTAAGCCCGATTCGAGCCGTACCTTTATGCCGTGCGGATGATTCGGGCTGTTTGTAAGAATATCCTGAACAATTCCTTCGGTCCGTTTTCCCGTTCTTTGATCTTCTTTTAATACGATCGAAACTTTTAAACCAGCATGAATCGCACTTCTCATTTTTCCATCCATTTCAGTGACTTCCTTTATCATTCTATTTTAATTGCATAATATCATTATATACCGATTAAAACAGCTGTATAATGTCGTGCTGATGCTTATCACGATCAAGTCCTGGCGGCTCCAAATGATGAGCCAAGGGGGGCTCCTTGTGAGCTTATGGGACTCGAGTTTGTTGAACAAACTCGGCAAGCAAGGAAAACAGGATGTTTGACTTGCTTAGTGATGCGCCAGGGAGGGCGCCCTGAGAGGTTACGGGACTCGAGTTTGTGTAACAAACTCGCTAAGCAAGGTAAACAGGAGGTTTACCTTTTTTTTAAAATATCTGCAAGGTGAAAATATAACCCCATTAACACGAAATCAAGTAAAAGAATCTTTGGATTTAATACAACAGGATACAGGAATATCATTTCATAATGCAGAAATATAAAATCCCGTCATCGCCTTATTGAAATAAGGCTGATACGGGAACGATTCAATGCCCGTCCGGTTTTTTTTACAGCCGGGTTTTTTTCATCGTTTTTCCCGCATCGCCGAAAGAAGACCACAGATCGCCCGAAAGCCAATGGGGCGGGTTATTTTTTTTATCGTAGTTCGAGCCGAGGTACATGGGGGAATTCCAGATCTTTCCCTCGGGCGAACGCGGTATGTCGGGATGAAGCAAATTGAAATAGGCAATAACGATTCCGCGCGTCATGCTTTCGTGCATATAACTGACCGTACCGTCCTCATCGACCTTCATGACGAGACCGACATGCGTGAGCCCGTCATCGGTGAGAATTCCGTTTTCGTTGCGGTCGTAGGTATTCGACCAAAAAATAATATCCCCGGGTTTCGGCAGCTTGAGCTCATGGATAGCAGCCCAAAAAACCAAACTCTGATACAGCCGGTTTACGCCATTTCCCTCATACTTCGAAAAATCCTTTTGAATATCATAGCCCGCGCTCCAGTAGACGGCGCTTATCGTCCCGATACAGTCGAGCGTAAACGACCGATTGTTTATTACAACCTTGGCATTCGGCTTTTGTCCGAGTAATTCAGTCGCCTTGGCAACAATGTTTTCGCGGTCCTTTTGCTCGGTATCAGGCTCGACAGGTATAACAGACACAATCGGAGCAGGAGGGGCAGCGACCACAGGCGGGGGAGGAGGAGAAGCGCACGAGGCGGCGACCAGGCACGAAAGGGCAATCACTATTTGATATATATTTTTCATTCGCATAGTATAAACCCGAAAAAGAAGGAAGTGAACTGTCTGATAGGAACTGTCAT
>Ga0116148_1001758_pt1 | contig 22750 bp, 20 predicted proteins | sample AD_UKC055_MetaG_FD_89786 | JGI IMG/M metagenome (GOLD analysis project Ga0116148, IMG submission 89786) | Active sludge microbial communities of municipal wastewater-treating anaerobic digesters from USA - AD_UKC055_MetaG | ecosystem: Engineered > Bioreactor > Anaerobic > Digestate | place: USA... | reverse complement strand
GGTCGCGGGCAGCTCCTTGTAGGCGTCGGCGAAGGCGGACTTCAGCATCGCGTCCACCGAATCGGCGAAGGGCTTGGCCCCGATAGCGGAGTCCGCGAACAGCGTGCCGCCCCGCTGGAGGAACTTCTTGAGCCGCGCGATCTTGTCGGCTGACAGGCCCGGCTCGCCGCTGCCGGTCATCCACAGCACGGAGACGTTGTCGGGCACGTCCTGGGCCAGGTCCACCGCCGGGACCTCCAGCACGCCGAAGCTCAGCGCGTCGGCCAGCACGTCGCTCAGGCGCCCCAGCGCCAGCGGGCAGGCGGACCAGCCGCCCTCGTGCTTGACGCGGGCGATGACCACGCCCCGTTTCGGGGCGGGTCGCTTGGGCGCGGCGGGCTTTCTGGCGGCCAGGCGCCCCGGCAGCAAGCCGGCGGCGCTGTAGTGGACCAGGTTGCCGGCCAGTTCGAACAGGCCCCGCGACTTGGCCAGGGCGTTGCGATGCCACGCCTCGGCCAGATTCGACGACACGATCAGCACCCGGACGCGGGCCGAGTCGCTGATGGCGATCACGCCCGGGGGCTTCTCCTGCACCTTGTAGTGCAGGCTCCAGAGCGGGTGGGCGTCGTCGAGCGGGACGGCCTGCATTTCGTACTTGCCCAGCAGCGAAGTAAAGAACGCCTTGGCCTTGTCGGCCGACGGCGCCGCGGAGACCAGGATCGTCCCACCGTTGAGGACGTAGTCGCTCAAGGCCGGCGCGGGCAGCGCGGCGAAGTCGGTCTGGGCGGAGGCGGGGATGTAGAGCACGGGGGCCTCGCCCAGCAGCGCAGATGAGACGGACTTCATCTCCACCCGCTGCCACCCCACCGGTTGGCTCTGCCCGGCCGACATCCAGGCGGCGAAGTTGGCGGCGTCCAGAGGGTGGTCCTGGTCCAGGTCGGCGCCCTCCAGGCGGTTCATCGCGATCGGAGCGCCGCCCCGCAGCAGCGTCAGCAGGGCGAAGCACGTCCGCACCACGTCGCTCTTGGCTTCGGCCGACGCGTGCAGGGCGGGCTCGGCCCAGCCGCCATCGCTTCGCTGGCGAGCCAGCAGGATAGCGGCGGTCTCCGGGTACCAGTCGTGGGCGCCGCAGGTCCTCAGGCCCCACGCGCCGGCAGCGCGGGCGAGCTTCCAGTGGTAGAAGTACACCCACTCCTCGCTCTTGCTCCAGGCCCACCCGGGCATGTTGGCGACGGAGAAGTTCTTGCCCAGCCAGTCGATGCCCTTATAGGCAGCCGCAGGAGAAAACGCCCGGGCGTCGGCGCCGTTGGCGGCAAGCCGGGCGCCGATGGCCGCATAGCAGGCCAGTCCGGCCGCTGTCATCGACCCGTGGCTGGTCCCCCGCAGACGGATGATGTTCTTGCCGGGCGGCTCGTATCCCCAGCCGCCGTCGGCGTTCTGGCTCTTCTCCCAGAACTCGCGGGCCCGCACCCAGACCTCCGGCTTGACCGGCGCGCCCGCCGCAGCCGCGTCGGCCAACGCCAGCACCGCCATCTGCGTATTGGAGGAGTCGGTCCAGTCCTGGCGGAGCTTGGTGGTCGGGTGGTCCGGACCGTAGCCCCACCCGCCGTTGGGCATCTGCAGGTTCGACAGGACGGCCACGTCCTTCTGGAGCGCCTGGGCGTACTGGGCCTGGTCCAGGCGGGCGTACACCATCACCCGCACGGCCCGCACGTACGTGGTCTGGGGGTCTTCCTTGGCCAGCGCCTGCAGGGCGGCGGTCAGCACGGGCTGGCCCACGTCCTCGCCCGCGCTCAGCGCCGTCAGCAGGACCAGGGCCTCGACCCCGCCGGAGTGGCGGCGGTCGAACTGGGTATCCCAGCCCGCATCCTTGCGGGCGGTATAGATGTACTTGAGGCCCCGTTGGACCGACTGCGCGATCTGCCCGTCGCTGACGGCAGCCGGGGCAGCCGGCGCCCGACCCGCGACTATGGCCAGCGCCAATGCCGCCGCGACGATCGCCTCGCGGAATCGCTTGCTCACACCATACATGCTCAGCCCTTTGGGGGATCTACAGTCAGCCCTGGGCCCCGCGCCGTCGCCGGCACGGGACCGGGACTACTATATCAGAACGGCGGCAGTCGCGCCAATCATTGTCGATGAACGATTATCGAATGTCAGATTTGCGCTCCCGTTCGTTGCCATACACATCGCAAGCCTGTAGAATGTGTATACGAGGTGCTGGACATGGCCAAGCGAACGAACGTGGTGTTGGACGAAAAACTGGTCAAGGAAGCCAAGCAGCACACCGGGGCTGCCACGACCCGGGAGGTGGTCGACCTTGGATTGCGGGAACTGGTGCGGCAAGGCAGGCAAAAGGGGATTCGCCGACTGCGAGGAAAGGTGGACTGGGTAGGCGATCTGGACGAGATGCGGCGGAGCCGCTTTGAAGAGTAAGCCGCCCTGGGGCGGAAAGGCACTGAATGATCCTGGTCGACTCCAGCGTCTGGATCGATTACTTCCGAGATCGAGACTGCGCACAAGTCCAACGGCTGGAGAAGGCGATGGATGCCGGAGAGCAACTGGCCGTGTGCGGCATCATCCTGACCGAGGTCCTCCAGGGCATTCGCACCGAAGGCCAAGCCAAGAGTGTGATGCTCGAATTGCGCCCGTTGCGATACCTCCCGCTTCGTCGGTTGACGTACATGGAGGCCGCGGCGCTCTATCGAAAGGCCAGATCACGAGGACTGGTGGTGCGGAAGACGGCCGACTGCGTCATCGCCGCCTGCGCTATCGCCCACGGGGCGGAGATTCTCACCAGCGACGCCGATTTCTCCAAGATCGCCGCCGTCAGCAAGCTCAAGTTGGTCAGGGTGTGAGGACGGTCCTCGCAGGCGCCATTCCTGTTCGCCTAGGGCTTTCGGCTCACTATTTTCGAACCGCCTGGCGGATCTCGATGAGCCGCTTCATGACGTTCGAGCAGTCGCCCTTCCAGGTGTTGGTGCCGAAGCAGTCGTGGAGCTGGCGGTAGAGGGCGTACAACTCGCGGTAAACCGCGTGGGCGGCGGGATTGGGCTTGAAAACCTTGGGCTTCAGGCCGGTCATCGCCGCCTGGGCGGCGGCGAAGTCGTCATAGCCGCCGGCGGCCTTGCCCGCCACCACAGCGCCCGCGATGGCCGAGCCCAGCGCGCACGTCTGGGCCGACCGGGAGATCTTCATCGGCCGGCCCGTCACGTCGGCGTAGATCTGCATCACCAGCGGGTTCTTCTCGGCGATCCCGCCGCAGTTGACCACCTGCTCGACCTTGATGCCGTACTCCTCGAAGCGGTTGATGATGGTCAAGGCGCCGAAGGCCGTCGCTTCGATCAGGGCGCGGTAGATCTCGGCCGGCGTGGTGTAGAGTGTCTGTCCGACCAGCAGGCCGGTGAGACGCTGGTCGACCAGGATGGTGCGGTTGCCGTTGTTCCAGTCCAGCGCCAGCAGGCCCGAGGCGCCGCCCTTGAGGGCGGCAGCCTGCTGCGTCAGGGCCTCGTGGCTGCCGGCCTTGCCGCCAGGGCGGATGTAGTTGACGAACCAGTTGAAGATGTCGCCCACGGCCGACTGCCCCGCCTCCAGGCCCCAATGCCCCGGAAGGATGGACTGGTAGACGATGCCGCACAGCCCGGGGATGTCGGCGATGGGCCCGGGCGGGGCCACCATCATGTCGCACGTGCTCGTGCCGATGATCTTGACCAGCGTTCCGGGGGCAATGCCCGCCCCGACCGCCCCGAGGTGGGCGTCGAACGCGCCGACCGCCACCGGGATCCCCGCGGGCAACCCGGTCTTGTCGGCCCACTCGGCGGTCAGCCCGCCGGCCGGGCTGTTGACCGCCTTGGCGTGGTGGGGCAAGTGGCTCCACAGCCGCCCCAGCCGACCGTCCAGGCGCGACAGAAACTCCGCGTCCGGGTACCCCCCCCACTCGTCGTTGTACATCGCCTTGTGCCCGGCAGCGCACACGCCGACCGTGAGCCTGTCCGGCGCTTGCGTGCCGGTGAGCATGGCCGGGATCCAGTCGGCGATCTCGACCCAGGAGTGAGCGGCCTCGAAGACCTTGGGGCTGGTTCGAAGGCAGTGGAGGACCTTGCTGAAGAACCACTCCGACGAGTACCGCCCGCCGCAGCGGGCCAGGTACTGCGGGCGGATCTCGCCCGCCAGACGGGTGATCTCTTCCGCCTCGGCCACGGAGGTGTGGTCCTTCCACAGCCACGCCATGGCCGCCGGATTCCTGCCGAATTCCTTGCGGAACGCCAGGGGCATGCCCGCGGAGTCCACCGGCAGCGGCGTGCTGCCGGTCGTGTCCACGCCGATGCCGATCACCTGCTCCGGCTTGAACGACTTGACGCTCTTCCTGGCCGCGGCCAGCGCCGACTTGATGGTCTTCTCCGCTCCCACGAGATAGTCGCCCGGGTGCTGGCGGGCCAGGTGCGGGTCGTCGCTCAGGATCACCCCCTGCGTGCCATGGGCGTAGTTCCACACGGCCGTGCCGACCTCTTTGCCGTTGGCGACATTGACGATCAACGTGCGGACGGAATTGGTGCCGTAGTCCAGGCCGATCGCGTACTTGGGCATAGTCAGATTCCTTTTTGCTGTGCAGATTCTGCTCGTGAGCGGTATCGTAATTCCCCCAGAGGACAGAAGCAATCCGCATTGAGCGGCCCGCGTTCGGCGAAGGACCTATGAAACGAGCCAGCACCAAGAAGCCGTCACCCGCCAAAGGGAAGAAACCGTCATCCGCAGACGCGGATCAGACGCCCCCCGACCCCCTCGTGTACTGCACCTTCCGTTGCCCGCACAGCGACTTCCCCCCCGCCGACGCCGCGGGCATCTGTCGAACCATGGCCGCGGTCTACTGCAAGAAACTCAAGACGCTGGTGGACAAGAACACCCCTTGTCGTTGGAGGAAGAACCCCAAGGTCCGCGGGTAGGGCGACCGAACGCGCCAGCTTGCTTCTTCGCAGAACCGCTTATTTCCCCAGTTCGATCCGCTGGCGATGGTCCCAGATCTCCAGGTACTTGCGGGCCCCGCAATAGGGCGGATTGATGTTGTTGTCGGGGTCCTCGATCAACTCGGTATGCCCATCGACGTAGCCCGTGCTGCCGGCGTTTTCGTGACGGACGCCCGCCACGCCTTCGCGGTAGCGGTCCGGGCCGGCATAAGGCCAGAACAGCGAGATGGTGCAGCCGTAGTCGGCCCCGCCTGAGGTCTTGACGTTGCTGTCGGCGACCATGAGGCACAAGCCCGGCTCCATAACCTCGCTCATGCGCGTGTCACGATACATTGGGATGTTCGTGCCATCGAGCTCCCCTTGCCGGTTGAGCTGGTGCGAGCCGCCCAGGAACCACATGTTGTACCCGTAGCCGTTATGGTGCCCCGTCCAGGCCCAGTCCCCCTGGGCGCCGTAGTCGATCTGCTTGCCCTCGATGGCCGGGCATCGCCCCAGTCTCTCCCGCGAGCCGTACGCGTAGACCGCGCTGAGCCACGTGTTCTCCACGTTCTGGTCGATCTGCCCTCCGCCGTGACACGTGGGAAAGATGTTCTGGTGGTCGGCTGTGTACGCGAGCAACGCGATCGCGTACTGGTGGAGGTTGTTGCAGCATATCACCCGTTTGGACAGGACGTGCATTCGTCGGACCGAGGGGCTGAGGATGGTGAGCAGGATGCCGATGATCGCAATGACCACCAACAACTCCACCAGGGTGAATCCGCGTCCTTTTTGGCGCGTACTCATAGGTCGCCGTTCCACGGAGTATCATAACACTTCACCTTGGTCCAGACAAGGCCTGCAGGAAATACCATACGGTCCGGGAGGGCCCGCGGCGGGTGGAGAGAGAGGCTGGGCGCCTGGCGAACGTTCGCTCTTGCAGGAAGGCGTCAGGCACGACGCGCGAGGGACGGGCGATCTTCGGCCACGACACGGCGCTCGCTGCCGCCGGCCAGCCGCTCCAGCAAGGCAAGGTACTTCCCCGCCAGCGCCTGGCGGTCGTAGTGGGCGGCGGCGTGACGGTAGCCGGCTTCGCCCATTGCTTCCATCCGTCGCGGCTGGCTGCGCAGGGTGTCGAGGGCCTGGATGAACGAGTCGGGGTCTTCCGGCTCGGCGAACAGCCCCGCCCCCGCGCCTTCCACCAGCCGGCGGGCCACCCCGTCGATGGCCACGATGATCGGACGCTTGCACGACATGTAGTCGAAGACCTTGTTGGGGTAGACCGTGCGGAAGGTGTCGTTGCGCATGAGCACGGCCGTGCACACGTCCGACGCGTTGATGAAGTCGGCCACCTGCTCCTTGGGCACGCCGTCGTGGAAGACGACGTTGTCCAGCCCGCGGCGGGCGGCGTCGGCCTGGAGGTTCGGCTTCTCCATCCCGTCGCCGACCAGCAGGAATCGCACGTCCGGGTGCGTGGTGCGGATGCGCTCGGCGACGTCCAGGAGCTGGCCCAGGCGATTGGCCCGCCCGTGGGCGCCGAAGTAGCTGACCACGAAGTGCCCGTTGAGGCCCAGGCGCCGGCGGACGGCGTTGTCCTTGGGGCCGGGCGACATGAGGTCGAGGTCCGCGCCGTTGGGGATCATGCTGATCCGCCGGCGGGGCACGCCCTTCCGCTCGACCAGGGCCTGCTCGAACGCCGGCGTCAGGACGTTGATCCAGCTCGCGCGGCGATAGGCCAGTTCTTCCAGGCGATAGCTCAGGTAGATCAGCGGGCGGCTCTTGAGCACTCCCGTGTCCACCGCGCTTTCGGGCCAGAGGTCGCGGACCTCGAAGACGGCCCGGCAGCCGTGCCACAGCGACAGCAGCCACATCGTCACCGCCACCGTCAGCGGCGGACTGGTCGCCACGATCACGTCCGCCTTGCCCGCGCGGAACATCCCGGCCAGCGTCGAGGAGAAGGCGAAGCTCAAGTACGCCCAGAACCGCCCCAGGAAGCTGCGGTTGTACGACTCGCTCACGTGACAGCGATAGACGGTCACGCCGGGACCGTCTTCCTCCCGCACGACGAACCGGCCTTTGTAGGCCGGGGCCTTGCGCCCGGTGGCGTAATGCACCATGCCGGCCAGCACGGTCACCTGGTGTCCCCGCTCGGCCCAGTAGCGGGCGAACTGGTTCCATCGCGACCCGCCCGAGTCGTCCTTGCCCAGATAGTATTGGTGAAGGACGAGAATGTTCATGCTCCAACCTCCACGCCGGGAGCCATCGCCTCGGCGGTCATCCCCTCCTCCCATTCGTGCTCATAGTCGTACTGCGCCAAGTCCCAGCGGGCCTCGCGGTCCATCCGGCGCATGCCCGACAGGACCACGCTGGAGACCACCGCGACGAACATCGCGATGTTGCTGGGGCTGGTAAGCTTGCTCTCGAAGAAGCCCGCCGCCAGGTTCGCCATCACCAATCCCAGCATCAGGCGGGCCAGGTCGCTGATGTCGCTGAAGGGGCTCCTCACGATCAGCCGCAGGGCCAGCACGCCCATCAGGATGAAGGCGCCGGTATAGAAGATGATGCCCACCAGCCCGCCCTCGAACCAGGTGGAGAGGTACGCGTTGTGGAAGCCGAACTCCAGGCTGCTGCTGCCCATTCCGTTGCCCAGCCAGGGACTGGCCAGACACAGGTCCACTGCCCGGTCCCAGAGGTCGGAGCGGCCGGTGGTGTCCAGCGTGAGGAACCGCCGGTGGATGAACTCGGCCTGGTCGGGCATGAAGTTCAGGACGACGGCGACCAGACTGACGCCCAGGATCAGCAGCAAGGTGGCGATGGCGATCTTCTTGAACCCCAGGCGCGCCAGTAGGGGCAGGCAGCCTACGAACCCCGCCAGCGTGCCCGTCCGCTGCCCGCTGAGGATGCAGAGCATGCCGGTGCAGACGGCGATGAAGATGCAGTACCAGCGCCAACTCCGTAGATGCGGACTCATCGCTCCCCAGACAGCCGTCGGCAACAGCAGCCCGCCGGTCAACACGAACAGCGGGGCCGAGCTGCTCGCGCCGGAGAACCGCACCCCCTGCCGCAGCGAGCCCAGCGAGACCAGGCCCAGCATCACGTACAATCCCCCGCCCAGCAGGAACAGCTTCAGCAGGCGATACACGTCATCCAGGGTGCGAAGGTGGTCGGCCGTCGCGGCGGCCATCGGCAGCGTCGCCACCAGCATCAGCAGGCCCGTCTGAATCGACCACAGCGCCACGGGCGAAAGCGGAGCTGTCAGCAACCCGTAGGCGGCGTACACGCTCAGCATGACCGCGGGCAGCCCGGGCAAGCGGGCGCCACGAACGGCGGTCAGGGCGATCAGCAGCATTACCACCCACCGCAGCAGCGTGCTGCCGGCGTCGATGGCGGGAACGGCAAAGCCCGAGAACATGAGCAGGAACAGGTACGCGCCCAGGAGGATCATGCGCTTGCCCGTGACCGCCAGGGCCAGCAACCCCAGCAGCAGCGCAAGGACGGCCACCAGCCCCAGGGGGCCGGCACTGTCCATGAAGCCCGAGATGCGTCCGAACAGGTCCATGCGCAAAGCGCAGGCGCGATGCCTGCTGTTCTTTTCATCGGACGGGCAAGGGCGGCATGTGAGTAGCGCCGCCTGGCAGTCCGTTGAAGAATGGGCTTTGTCGCAAGGGCGCGGCATTTTGCCGAGCACCCAGGAGCGGAAGCGAGGGCAAATCCAAGCGATTTGTCGAGCTTTCGCGACGCCGGAGCGCAGGCAAAAGGCCCGCCCGCAGCAGAAGCGGCTACTTCAATGGGCTGCTAGATGCGGGAACAGAGCCCCTGGTCGAATTCGGGCATGGGTCGGCGGTCGGCAATGCCCAGGCACAGCTCCGCCAGCCGGTCGGAGGAAGCTTGCGGGCGATACGCCTCTATCCGCCGCCGCCCGGCCCGCCCCATCGCCCGGGCCCGCTCCGGTCGGTCCAGCAACTCCTTCAGACGGCGTTCGAGGTCGTCGCGGGACTGGTTGGCGAACAGCAGGCCCGTGGAGCCCGGCTCGACCAGCATCCCCGCCCCCACCGTTTCGCTGCAGACCACGGCCAGGGCGTGTTCCATCGCCTCATTGACCACCGCGCCCCATCCCTCGAACCGGCTGGGCAGGACCAGCACGTCGGCCGCCTCGTAAAAACGCCTGAGGTCCTCGCGCGGGACCGCGCCGGCAAAGACGACCCGGCCGCCCAGCCCCGCCGCAAGGGCTTGGGCCTCTAGCGTTTCGCGCTGGTCGCCCGCGCCCACGAGTGTCATGGTCCACTCCCGCCGCGCCAGGTCCGGCCGGGCCAGCGCCTCCAGGAGCAGGTCCACCCGCTTGCGGGCGGACAGGGCGCCGACGTACAGCAGGGCCAGCGGCCCGCCCGCCCGTTCGTCGTGCCGCGGTGCCTCGGCCACCGGCTCGACGGCGAACGCGAACCGCCAACAGGTCCAGCGGTGCGCGCCGGTGGCGCGGTAGTCCTGGGCGGCCCTGGCCCCGCCGACGCAGAGCAGGTGCATCCCGGGCCAGTCGCAGGGCAGGCGGAGAAGGGTCTGTGCCACGCGCTTCCACGCCGGGCGGCGATGATGCTCCAGGAACGCCTCCGACCACAGGAGGGTCGGCCTGCCCGTCAGGCGGCGAACCCAGTGATGCAGCGGCAAGGTGCGGAAATGCTGAAAGCCGGGGAAGATGACCAGGTCGCAGCCGGCGACGGCCCGCCAGTACGCCAGGCGGTCGCCGCGGCGCCTCCACGGTTGGAGGTACGGTGAAGAGGCGGGCAACTCCGGCCAGCCCAGCTCCAGGCGGGCAGGCGAGAGGGGATGCAGGCAGGCCCGTGACACCCGCAGGTCCGAACGTTCCGCCAAGCAGTCGTACACGCACGTGATGTGCGGGTTGTGAAACGGTGCGACCGCGAGGACGGTGATCGAGCCCGCCTCGCCCTTCGTGGAATCCGTGCTATCCACTGGCCTTGACCACCGCATGGACGATCCGCTTGCTGGCCTGCCCGTCGCCGTAGGGGTTGTCGCCCCGGGCCATCTTCGCGTACGCCTCGCCGTCTTCCAGCAGGCGCGAGGCCTCGTCGGCCAGCCGGCGCCGGTTCGTCCCCACCAGCTTGGCCAGGCCCGCCTCGACCGCTTCCGGCCGTTCGGTCACCTCCCGCGTCACCAGCACCGGCTTGCCCAGCGTCGGGGCCTCTTCCTGGATGCCGCCCGAGTCGGTGATGATCAGCGTGCTGCGGTCCATCAGGTACACGAACGGCAGATACTCCACCGGGCGGATCAGGTGGACCCGCTGGCAGCCGTAGAGCACCTCGTTCACCGGGCGCTGCACGTTGGGATTCAGGTGCACCGGGTAGACCAGCACCGTGTCGGCGTGACGCTCGACGATGTCGCGAAGGGCCAGGCAGAACTCCTCGAAGGGCCGGCCGAAACTCTCCCGCCGATGCCCGGTCACCAGGATCAGACGCTTGCCCTCCAGGCGCGACAGGTCCAGGTCCGGCACGCTCGGCGGCTCGCGCCGCACCCGCTCGCGTGCCAGCAGCAGGGCGTCGATGACCGTGTTGCCCGTGACGAAGATGTTCTCCTCGCGGATGCGTTCCGCCCGCAGGTTCTCGGCTGCGCGACGCGTCGGGGCGAAGCACCATCGGCAGATCGGGTCCACCAGGCGCCGGTTCATCTCTTCCGGCCAGGGCGCCTGGAAGTTGTAGGTTCGCAGGCCCGCCTCCACGTGCCCCAGCGGCACGCGCTCGTAGAAGGCCGCCAGGCCCGAGGCCAGGCACGTCGTCGTGTCGCCGTGCACCAGCACCGCGTCGGGCTTGAGCTGGGCCAGCGCGTCCTGCACGCCCGTGACGACCGCGGCCGTCACCTGCGCCAGCGTCTGGTCGGCGCGCATCAGGTCCAGATCCACGTCCGGACGGATGTCGAAGACGGTGAGGACCTGATCGAGCATGTGACGGTGCTGGGCGGTCGCCAGCAGCGTCGCGCGAACCCGAGGGTCCGCCTTCAACGCCAGATACACCGGGGCCATCTTGATGGCCTCCGGCCGCGTGCCGACCACCACGACTATGTGCCGCGCGTTCATGACTCTTTCATCGGCTGGCGAGGGGGAAATCTGAACGAGCCGCTACAAACGCCGCCTCCGAGTCAGCACGCTGTGCATCTCCAGCAGCCGCCAGTTCATCGCGTGCAGCAGCACCCCCAGGAAGACGCATCCGCCCGAGAGGATCAGCAACCCCATGCCGATGACAGCCGACGCCAGCGACTCCACCCGCCCGGAACCCACGTACTGGGCTACGGGCCCGGCCAGGCACAACCCCGCCGCCACCAGCAGCACCAGCGCCAGCGAACCGAAGAACGTCAGCGGCTTGAACGATCGCAGCAGGCTGAAGATTTTCCACACCACCCGCGTGCCGTCGCGAAGGGTCCGCAGCTTGCTGCGGCTGCCCTCCGGGCGGGGGCGGTAGGCCACCTCCACCTCCACGATCCTCATGCGGTGATAGAGCGTCTGGATCGTCATCTCCGTCTCGATCTCGAAGCCCGAGCTGACCACCGGCACGCGATCCAGCACGCGCCGGCTCAACGCCCGGTAGCCGCTGAGGATGTCGCTCAGGCGCGAGCCGCTGACGGCGTTGACCAGCCGGCAGACCAGCCGATTGCCCGCCCGGTGCAGCGGGCGAAACGCGCCCCCTTCAGCCGCCCGACGCGCCCCCACCGCCATGTCCGCCTCCCCCGCCGCCACCGGCGCGATCAGATCCCCCACCTGCTCGGCCGGGTACGTGTCGTCGCCGTCCACCATCACGCAGATGTCCGCGTCGGCGTGCTCGAACATCGCCTCCACCACGTGCCCCTTGCCCAGCCGCCCCACGGCGACGACCTCGGCCCCGTGCTCGCGGGCGACCCGGGCCGTCTCGTCGGTGCAGCAGTTGTCGAACACCACGATCCGCGCCGCCGGGAGCTGCACGCGGAAGTCGTCGATCACCTTGCCGATCGTCTGCTGCTCGTTGTGGCACGGGATGAGCACGGCAATGTCGCGGGAGCGGTCCATGCGGAGATTGTCAGTTGTCCGTTGCCGATTGTCAATTGAAGCGAGCGGAAGATGCCGGCGTCCCTCGGCCGCACCGCGGGCCGTCCGCCCCCTGGCCGACACTGCCGCAGAGACCTGCCTGGTTCCGAGAGCTTCGCTCGGCGCCTTGTCGCCCTGCCGCCCACGCGGTAGAATACACCCATCTTCGCCAGCGTAGCTCAACGGTAGAGCACCGCTTTTGTAAAGCGGCGGTTAAGAGTTCGATTCTCTTCGCTGGCTGTTTGACAGGAGTTGCCACGAGCGGACAATCGCGGACTTTCCGCGACAACTCGCGGGTTTCCGCCTGGTTTGCGGCTGCACAATTCTCCAGCACCGTTGCCAGCGGATGACAGGGATTGACTCCAATGGCCTACAGTCGGGCACCGATTTCGGCACTGGCGGCACTGAACTCGGCACTGGTGGCACCGGTTTCGGCACAAGTATTCCTGTTGCTTGACGGTGCCCGGCTTGGCGCTGTGCGGGTCGTTCTGCTTGCTGTCGGTGAAGAGGTTCTTACCCAGGTCGCCCTCTTAAGGGCACCCAGCGCGGCGTCAAGTACATCCTATTCGGCCTGGAGCAGGCCGACCGGAGGGACTGTGGGGGCGCAGGCTTCCGTGACAACGGCGAAGTGCCCCACCTGGCGGAGTTCGGCAGAAAGGCCAGGCGGTGGAAGAGGGGCGGATACAAGACCGTGACCTACGCGCCGCATCCGTTCATGGGACCGGCCCTGAAGAAGGTCGCAAGACAAGTTGGCGGACATTTGGGCCGGCTGCATGAAGTGACGAAAATCCCTGCAGCCCCCGAATCCGCCACAAGAACAAGTGAACCACGACATTCATCATAATCTGACATCTGTGCTCTGATGTGCCCACCTAAGGCCGCGATCGGTATAGCCTATTCTCTCTCCAAATACGATACCAACTGGCAATGCGCGCATTGTATGCTGCTATCACTTTGAACTCCGGCATATCGTCTGTGGGGGTAACGATGCAGTACCCATAGCCTTCCCATGATTTCACTTCTTTGTTGCAGGTAAGGGCAATTATCTCACGAGCAATGAAAGCCTGGGATAGCTTGCCCTTACTCATTCGGATGTCGGCAGTTAGAACAGCATCAACTCCGTAATCGGCGAAAGGCATGAGATGCGGAACCGCCTTGGCATCTCTGAGCTCGTATAGAAGAACAAGGCACCCGATTACTTCTTGATCGTTCTGGCTAGTTAATCCTCTAACTAGGTAATCAGTAGCACGCTTTCCTTCTTGGCGAAGTTTCTCGTCAGACTCAGATACTATTCGCGGGTCAGAACTTCCCAGTCCTCGAACCCACACGGCCATCTGCTTCTGATGAGAGTCGCAACAGCCGCATACACACCATAGACATACGGTTATTCCCAGAAGACAGAGCTTGTCCCGGTCAAGGCGTTGCCTGTTTCTGGGCGCCGCCGTTTGTCGTGTAGATATAGTTGCCATAGTCTTTTGTGTCGCCCTCCAAGAGATGTGGCCTGATCAGAATACCATCGGACCCAACCAGTGTCCGGATTCCGCGACTTCCGGCCGTGATCGTCGTGCCAAGATCTGCCGCAATGATCTCCCAAAGCGGATCAGAAAAGGTATCACGTACGGCACAATTTGTAAAAGTGATATTCCTAGTGTAGCCGCGGATTATCCTTATATCAGCAGTATTGTAGTCCTTTTGAAAGTCCTTGATATATGAAGATCCCGGCGTCTCCGGGAATGGGAATATTTGCAGCACGCGCAATGGGTCGTTTGGATCGTCCATGTGCGGTCCTGCTTGCGGAGACCCGTGCCCAATGATCAATACCTTTATCGCGACTTTTGTATCCTGTTTCGTCGCCAGCTGTTTAGACCTTGTCACGATAATATCTGCTAAGTCCTTCACGGAAGCGGGCTGCTTCTTGGCAAGCTCAGTTTTAGGATGTGTCTCGGCGTATGTTTTAAGGTTATTCTTGAGGTAAGGATCAATCATCCTGGACGTAACTAAGATGATAAGATCGTAGTCATCGGGCAACACGAAGTACTTCTGGGAACCCAAGGTCTTGACGGCAAAACTCGCCGGCTGTGTCGTGGGTTGCTTGGGCTGAGAGACAGGAGTACCGGCTAGCCCATAGGGATCGGCGCGGATGGTCGGCTTGGAAGAAACGTATTCGTATAGATTCTGTCCGTCTGGATAGCCATTTGTTTCTCCCGGCAGAGGATCGCGTTGCAGCCACACACCCACGGTCGGATCATATCCCATGATTCTCTCCTTCCCGGAAACCCTTGATGACGATTGCTTCTTTCGGTCGAAAGACCGGCGGCGACTTCAGCACGCGGTCAAACTCATCCGTCAAGATTCTCTTGTCGGGACGGGGGATCTTGTCCCAGCCTTCCCATTCGCGGTAGCTGTTGGGCGCTTTGCCTTCGGCGTGAATGTGCATCTCCCCCCTGATGGCTTCCATCATGGAGTAGAAGATTGGCGGCTGGAAAGGGCCCAGCCTGTGGGCGTGAGCGTAGGCGACGATGGCGTCGAGCAGCAAGCCTCGATCCCGGAGGCAATGGCCGCGCGTGGCCATGAAAATGGCTAACTCTTCTGCAGGGTCAAGATTCCGCAGGTAGAAGCCGAGGCGGACCTCGCGGGGATTAACGGTGTACCGCGCCTTCATGTAGTAGTCGTCGGGAAGGCTGCTGAACCCCTTGCCGCTGCCCTCAATGTTGAAGCATTCTTTTCCGTCCCGTGTGGCCCAGCGATTGAAGAGGTGACGCTTGGCACAGCAGACGTATATGGGATAGCCGAGTTTCCGCCCAACGGCCGCATAGAGAATCGGGAGATTGGCACAGGTCCCGCCTTCGCCTCGCAGGATGCCGTGAATGAACCCTTCGCCCGAACTGTTGAACTTCTCCGTGTTGATGCAGTCGGGGTTATAGCGGACGCCCAAGTCCTGCTGGAGCACGGTAACCATCATGCCCGCCCGCCAGAAGGCTTCCGAGTTCCTGTACTCGCTGGCATTATCTTGGAAGCGGTGCAGGTTCCGTTCCGTCTCTTGCTTGACATGCTGCGCCCATTCATCTAATTTCTTGAGGCAGGCGTGGATGTTCAGGTCTCTCGTGTCGGGAAGCCCTGAAGCGCACAGCAGGTTGAGGAACTCGATCCGCAGGCGAGCTATCTGCGGCGTCGAGAAGAAGAGTACCTCGCCCAAGGTCGGAACGCGTATCTTGTCCGGAGTGGATTCGGCTGGCACGGCTTGTGACGCCCGCAGCGAACGACGCCTGTAACGATTGGACATATAATCACTCCCCGCCGCGCCAATGCTTCGACACGGTGACTTTGGAGAGTATCCACCTGCGGCGACATCGTTGTCAAGAAGAACTCCAGGAAAAATCCCCTCCCATGCGATTGGCTATCGGCTTTCTGATATACTCCCCGCTCCGTGGTCGCGAAGACATGCTCGAATACGACCACAACGGGTTGAATCGAGGACGGTTCTGCCGTGGCCCTCTCAGTTACCGCCCGTTCGTTCCCGTCGCACGCTGCTCGGCGGCTTGGCGCTGAATGCCAATGGTCGGCAACGTCTCTACCGCCCCCGCCGTGTCGACCAGTTGGAGATGCGTGTAGACGTTCATGGTCAACCGGATGTCGCTGTGCCGCATGAGCTCTTGGGCCATCCGGGGCACCACGCCAGCCTTGCTGAGCAGCGTCGCGAACGTGTGCCGCAGGCTATGGACGTCCACGGTCCGGCCATTGATGTCGGACTTCTCGATGCGGGTCTTGCCCGTCTCCGGGTCCGTCACCTCGCGGGCGAGCCCGGCGTCCACCAGGTCGCGGTTGAAGATCTTCACCAGGTCGCGAGGCACGTCGAACGCCTTCATTGTCGGCGGCAGGGCCGTTGGCACTTCCGTCCGGTGATCCTTCAACGTCTGCATCCGGTACTGGGCGAGTTTCTCATCCAAGTGCCGCCGAAGATCCTCGACCAGATCGGCCCGGAGCGGCAGATGCGCGCTCTTCCCGCTCTTGGCGTTCTTGGCCGCCAGCTTCGCGTAGGGCTGCTCTGCGTCCAGGTACAGGTCGGCCACGGTGAGGCTGGCGAGTTCCCCCTTCCGCAGACCGGTGTAGACCAGCGTCTTGTAGATAAGAGCCCGCTCCCGACCCAGCCGCACCAGCTCGTCTCGGACGGACTGGCGAACCTTGGCGACCTGCTGACCTTTGCGGGCGCCGCGGCGGATCAGCAGGGCCTCCCGTAGTGGCCGCGTTGCCGCCGCATCCAGCAGGGCGCCAAGTTCCTCGACCGTAAGTGGCCGGCGTTTTCGCCGGTCTTCGTCCATCGCGACGCCCGGCAGTTCCGCCAGCGGGTTGGACACCAGCCGCCCGTCCCGCGCCGCCCACTTGCAGAAGGCGGTGAGCGTGTTGCGATACTTCAGGATGGTGCGGGGGGCCTTGCCGGCAGCGTCCGTCTGCTGATTCAGCCACTTGGTCATCCGCTGCTTGGTGATGTCGCTGATCTTAACAAGCCCGCACTCCCTCACCAGCCGGTTGAGCTGCTTCTCCACGTTGTAGCGGTGGGAGACGGATATCTTTCGCCCGCGGATCGTCTTGGCCTTCAGGTAGTCGAGGTAGTCGGCGATGTGCTCGGCGATTGGAAGGTTTATCTGTCTTGCCGCCCGGCCCTCCTCCGGGGTCAGGATGCCGGAACGGACCTTCTCCACCTCGGCCAGCAGGTCGGCCAGAACCTGCCCGGCCGCCTGCTCGTCGGTGCAGCCGGTGGACGCCCGCTTCTCGTTGCCGTCGGCGTCGCGGTAGCGGGCGTACCACGGGCCGGCCTCGTGCATGATCTTCTTGCCGTCGGCAGCCAGCGGGGCCTCGTGGGACCGACCTCGCTTGTCGGTCCACTGGGCCACTTGCTTTCCCCGGCGTACGACAATTCTCGCCCCCTCGGGCATCGGAACCGGATAGATTTTGCGGTACAGCGTTGCCATGTTTGTCCTCGTCAAGTAGTCCGTTCTTGGGGGGACATGAGGGCAGTCTTCCGGCAACACATCAAGGCAAATCCTCCGGTTCAGTCAGGATAACTTACTCTTGCTCAGTCATTTACGATGCTTCGGGCAACCCGATGCTATCCAGCTATCGATGGCGGAACTGCTCCACCGGACCAATGTCCCCAGCCGGCACGGCGGCGGAATTCTTCCAGCCTGGGCCAGTCGCCGGACCGTCCTCGGCGAGCACTTCAGTATGCCTGCCAGTTCATTCACGTCCAACATCGCGTGGACGAGAGACAGATCTTGCTGATGTATTCCCATGCGATCTCCTCGTCGAGCTTCCGGACGGGGGTTATATATGCAGCCCAGACGGAATCTGTCCGCGCCCATGTCAAAACATCCTGCAACGAGATGACAGGAAACCCCGCCGGTTCAGTCGATTATAAGAATGCTAACACATTCCGAACATTTTTCTTGACGACATGGACGACCGTATGCTATCTTTCCGCCCGTGGGCTTGGAGGCCCACAACTGGGCCAGGGACTTGCCCGTACTCAACCGTAACCTTCTGTTGCAGGTAGAGACACCACGCCGCTCACCACGACGTGCCAACGGTTGCCTGCGGGAGAGACCATCATGGATCGACTCTCGCCGAATCACTTGCCGCCATAGGCGGCCCCCGCGTTCTCAGTAGCGCCTCGTTTGCCGGAACCGTCCCAGAACCGCTTGATGGTTGGATTGCGCATGGACCCTTTCGATCTCGCAGGATGGCTCGCCACCCTTGTCGCCTTCGTCGGCGTGTGGCTGAACAACAAGCGCCGCCGGGCGTGCTTCGTGATGTGGCTGGTCAGCAACGCCGCGACCTTCGCCTTGCATGCGGCCGCCTCCATGTGGCCGATGGCGGCCAGAGACGCGATCTTCTTCCTGATGGCGATCCACGGTTGGCGACTCTGGGCGGCAAAGCCGGTCGCAGGATGAACGACAATCATTGGTGCTTTCTTCCATAAAGGGAAATCTGTATGTGCCGAGAAGAGGAACGTCCCAAAGACCGACAGGAACGGCGCGTGTGGAAGTCTCAGCTCACGCCGGCTCGCCGCTGGCTCGTGGACGCCATGCGTGAGGCCGGGTTCGCCCAGATCAAGAACCTCGTGATCGTCAACAAGGAGCCGGTGATCAAGCCGGCGCCGAAGGTCAGGCGCCGTCGCAAGCTCAGCGGGCCCGTGTATCGGCCCAGCCCCGCGCCGGCCGGCGATTACCTCTTGAAGGAGCAGATCGTGAACCTGTTCCACCAGATTGACAAGATCGAGAACGGGGTCATCACGATCGACGTTCGTGACGGGCTGCCTTGTGAACTGATCGAGTGATGCTCTTCGACGGGCCGGCGGTCCACAGGGCCGCCGGGCGTCTCGCCGTAGATAGTTTGAACTAGCAGACAGGCCAACATACTGACCGCAGAGAGCGGAGGGTGTTGGGTGTCGCCAAAGCGATATCCAACACCCTCCCTTTTTTGCGCGGGTGGCGCAGGCGGTCTGCGCGCTTTGAGCGGCACCGACCCTTCCGTCTCCGGTCTCGGAGACGACCATGGGTTCCCACCTGGTGCACGCCGAACTCACCACGCCGTACGTCCGCAAGCTCCTTTCCCTCAAGGCCCGCCAGTTGTGTCGCAAGCGAGGATTCAGCCGCTGTGATCGAGAGGACCTCGAACAGGAACTGACCGTCCGCGTCCTCAGGCAGGCGTCCAAGTTCGACCCGTCCCGCAGCAGCGCCCGCACGTTCATCGACCGCGTGGTCAGGTCCGCCGCCGCCATGATCGTGCGCGAGCGAACCTGCCCGACCCGAGGGGCGGGATGCCCGGCGCTGAGCCTGGAAACCGCCCGCGCGGACAGTGGGCGTGGCGGCAGAAGGCTGGCGCTGTCCCAGATCGTCCGGGAGGACCACCTGCGCCTGCGCTGTGGCGGAGAAGTGAACGACCCCCTGCGCCAGGTGGAATTGTCGGAGGACCTGGCGCCGGTGTATGCGGCTCTGACGCCGCTCCAGCGTAAGGTTGCCTCCCGGCTCGGCGACCTGCCGGACGCCGCCCTCGCCCGAAGCCTCGGGATCTCCCGCCGCCAGCTCCGCAAGGCCGCCGATGCCATCCGCGAGCGGCTGACGGAGGCAGGTCTCGCGGAAAATCCGTCGGCGCCCGGACAGATTTCAAAAAGCTCGCATATGTAACCAGCACCGGAATGGAAAGGGAACACATGCAAAGCTCAGGATACCGTTATCAGTTCGCCAGCAAGGCCGACCTGGCCGATGCGCAGGACCTGCTGAGGCTGGCCGCCTTGGCGGCCGGAGGAATCTTCGGTCGCGCCCGCGTCCGCATGGACGCGCGGTTCTGGGTGGACGAGTCCATCGACGTGCTCGTCCTGGACGCATCCACCGTCGTCGGGCTGATCATCGCCGCCATCTTCACTTCCTTCATCGATCACAGCCGGGTGCTGGGCGGCTTCGACGTTCGCCGCGTGGAGATCCAGGAATGAAATCCTCGCGGGCAACGCTCTTGACCTCGACCAGCCAAGCGGCGTTGCGGAAGTGCCCGCGGCTGTACTGGATGCGGTACGAACTGGGTCTGACCAGGGTCCGCAAGGCCCAGCCCCTGCGTTTTGGCGCGGGCTATCACAAGGGCCTGGAGCTGTGGCGGGGGCTGTTCGGCCAGCACGTCGCCGGCATCCTGGAAACAGTGCTGGCCGAGTACGCCGTCGTGCTCGAGTGGGCGGACCCGGTGGAGTGGGCCGTGGAACGCGAGACCCTCCGGGCCCTGCTCACGGGCTACTTCTGGCGGTACGGCAACGACAACCTCACGTTCGCCTCCGTCGAACAGGCGTTCGGGTTCCCGCTGCGCAACCCCTCCACCGGCCACGCCAGCCGCCGGTTCAAGCTGGCGGGCAAGTGGGATGGCATCGTCCGCCTGAGCGACGGCCGGCTGCTGGACATGGAGTACAAGACCAGCGGCGAGGACATCTCGCCGGACGCCGATTACTGGCGGCGGCTTCGGTATGACGGGCAGATCAGCCTGTACGTCCTGGCCGCCCGGGCCAAAGGCTATGACGTGGCCGGCGTGCTGTACGACGTGACCCGCAAGCCCACCATTCGCCTCCGCCAGAAGGAGACGCCGGAGCAGTATGGCCAGCGTCTGCTGGACGACATCGGGCAGCGCCCGGACTACTACTACCAGCGCCGGGAGATCCCGCGTCTCGAGGACGACCTGGCTCGCTTCCAGGCCGAGACGTGGCAGTTGTCGCGCCACCTGCTGGACCTGCGGAAGCGCGCGAACCGTCTGGCCGACCCGTCGCTCGCCTGGTTCCGCAACATCAGCAAGCTCACCTGCGGCCAGTGCGAATACGCCGACGTCTGCCTCAACGGCATGCCAGTCGATCCGGCCTGCCCTCCCGCGGGCTTCCAGATCCTGGCTTCTGTCCATCCTGAGCTGGAGGAGGAAGCCAGATGAAGCGGTGTTGCACATGTCAACAGGTCAAACAACTTTCAGAGTTCAACAGGCACCTGAGGAATCGAGATGGCCATCAGAACATATGCAGAGCCTGTCAGAAGGCCGAGTATCGCAATAACCGCCCGTCGAACATCGCTCGACGGAGGAATTACTACCTGACCCACAAGGCACAGGAAGACCGCCGCATAGAAGAATGGAAGCGGAGAAACCCAGGCAGGGTCAGGGCCATTGCGGCCCGGCGGCGTCAGCGTCATCCCGACAGAATCCTCGCTCGATATGCCGTTGCGGAGGCGGTTCGGGCCGGACAATTACAGTCGCAGCCCTGCGAGATCTGTGGATCGAACAGTCATCTCGAAGCACATCACCCTGACTACTCAAGGCCGTTGGAAGTGCGATGGCTGTGCCGTCAACACCATGTTCGTATCCACCGACACCTGAAAGGAGCCTGAGCCCGTGGAAGCCCTGACCATCGACATGCTCCGCATGGACGGCGGCACCCAGCCCCGGGCGAGGATATCCGACAAGATCGTCGCCCAGTACGCCGCGGCCATGGCTGCCGGCGCCGAGTTCCCCCCGGTGGCAGTTTACTTCGACGGCACCGACCACTGGCTGGCCGACGGTTTCCATCGCGTCCGCGCCGCCCGGAAAGCCGGCATGGCACGGATCGCCGCCGACGTGCGACAGGGCACGTTGCGGGACGCGGTCCTGTTCTCCGTGAGCGCGAATACTGCGCACGGCGTGCAGCGCACGGCCGGGGATCTTCGCCGCGCCGTTCTGCTGCTGCTGGCCGACGAGGAATGGTCGCAATGGAGCAACGCGGAAATCGCCCGCCGGTGCGCGTGTTCGGAGTCCTACGTCCGCAGCCTCGGTAAACACGTCCGCCGGACATCTTCGCACAGTGCGAAGATGCGCACCGTTACCCGCAAGGGCAAGACCTACAAGCAGAACGTCGCACGCATCGGCAAGGCGACGACCAGGACCGGGGCCAAGGCGGACCCGCCCGCCAAGACCCCCTTCAGGCCCGTACTGGGCCTCAGTGAGGCGCCGCCGCCCATGGTGCCGCTTTCGCTGCCGCGCCAGAACCCGCTGCTGGCGGCCAACACCCTCATCGAACTCTTTGACACACCGTGGCTGACCGCTCTGGTCGAGCGGATCGCCGGCCATTTGCACGCAGCCAATACAGGAGACAGCAAGTGATCAGTGAACACGAACCGTACTGCAGCATCATGGAAGTCACGCCCTCGATGGCGGCCCGCTGGCTGGAGGGCAACACGCACAACCGACCGCTCAATCAGGGGCACGTCGAGCGTCTGGCCCGGGAGATCACGGCCGGGCGCTGGCGGCTGACCCACCAGGGCATCGCCTTCAGCCCCGGCGGCGTCCTGCTGGACGGCCAGCACCGTCTGTGGGCCATCGTGATGGCCGACGTGCCGGTGACCATCCGGGTGTTCTTCAACGAGCCGGCCGAGAACGTGGAGTACCTGGACGGCGGGCTGCTCCGCAGCGCCGCCGATCGGATGAGCCTCAGCGACCGGTTCGGCCGCAGCATCGACCGCAAGCACCTGTCGGTGTTGCGGTGCATGGTTCGCGGCCTGGACCCGCACCAGCGGCTGTCCTACGGCGAGGAGGCAGACCTGCTCGCCTGCCACATGGGCGCGATCCGTTTTGCCCTTGAACACCTCACGATGACCGAGCGGGCGCGGGGCGTCGGCACGGCCGTCACCCGCGGCGTCATCGCCCGCGCCTACTACAGCGTCGACCACGCCAGGCTGATCCACTTTTGCATGGTGCTTCGAACGGGTCTGGCCACCGGCCCCGGCGACGAGCCGATCATCATGCTGCGCGACTACCTGGTGCAGTCCGAGAAGGGCCGCAACTCCCTGGCCGTCGTCCGCGAACAGTACGGCAAGACCGAGCGGGCGCTGAAGGCACACCTGACCGGCGAGACGCTCGCGAAGCTCTACGCGGTCACCAACGAGCTCTTCCCTCTCCCCTCGAGTCAATCCAACTAACCCCGCGGACTTTTCAGGAGACAGTGACATGACGACAGCACCGACAACACGGCCCGCCCCCAGGCCCCCGCAACAGTCGCTCGCGACGCAGCCGCCGGCGCAACCAGCGCCCCCCAAACCCCAGGCCCCGGCCCGCCGCCAGGTGACCTTCGGGCCGATCCCGCCCCGCGGCCAGAGCGCCGTGCTGTACGGCTGCGGCGGGTGCGGCAAGACCACCCTGGCCTGCAACGCCCCCGGCCCCGTCGGCGTGCTGGACCTGGAGCGATCCCTGAGCGTCCTGCGCCCCCAGTTGCCTGCCG
>Ga0116148_1001749_pt1 | contig 22799 bp, 25 predicted proteins | sample AD_UKC055_MetaG_FD_89786 | JGI IMG/M metagenome (GOLD analysis project Ga0116148, IMG submission 89786) | Active sludge microbial communities of municipal wastewater-treating anaerobic digesters from USA - AD_UKC055_MetaG | ecosystem: Engineered > Bioreactor > Anaerobic > Digestate | place: USA... | reverse complement strand
CTGGAGGGTTGGGGGATAACCACGCACAGGGCGAAGGCGTTCTCTCCGACAACTGGATCGACTGGATCAGCTCCCCCAGGGCATCACCGTCGATCAATTCCATGCGGTTCGCCCGGGCAAAGTCCTGTGCCTCCGCCGTGAAACGCCCCGACGTAACCATAACGCCTGCTGGGCCCCTTCGCTGGTGACAACGCCGAGCAGCTCGCGGACGGGCTGGACCCCGACCTTGAACGCCTTCCAGTGTTTGCACTGGACCAGCGTCGCCTGCCCGTCCTTGCGAAGGATCAGGTCGATGCCTCCGTCGCCGGCGGGATTGCCGGTTTCGGTTACGGCATAGCCTCGTCGCCGGAACGCCTCCCCAACGTATTGTTCAAACTGTCGCCAGGAAAGCTGTCGGATAGATGCCTGGTTCGGATGACTATTGAACAGCCGCCGGGTCCAAAGACGCCTGATCCGCGCCCCCAACCAGACCAACAGCACAAACCCCACCAGCAGTGGCGTGATGACCTTCTTGACAAGGATCGCAAGGGGGGGACCGATCGCGAGCCCCCCAGTTGGGCGATCCATGAGGGCTGGCAGCACCAGCCATCCGACGATCAGTATCACGCCGGCAATCGCCGGACCGAGCCAAACCGGACCGATGTTCACAACATCGGCGATTACGTCCAACAGGCTTTCCTGTTTCCGTCGTGCCATCCATCTCCCCTTTACTGAGGGCGACGAGATGATACCAGGCACGTCGGTGCAAGGCCAGCATCCTCTTGTGCTCAGATCAGGCCGCCTCGCGATAGTAGCTCCGGAGCAGGCCCCCCAGCCGCTCCCGGCACAGGACGGGCCCGTCACGGGGGCCGGGAGATTCATCCGTCTCGACCGGCCTCCGGTAGTCCAGCCCCTTATGCGGGCGCTCCTGATTGTAATGTTCCATGTACTGCTCGATGACGTGCCGGACGTTCCGCTCCCCGAACAGGACCATCTTGTCCAGGCACTCCCGCTTGATGGTCCGGACGAACGACTCGGCGAATGAATTCAAATTGGGCGACTGTTTGGGCAACTTCAGACACCGCACGCCAGCCGCCTTCAGCGTCTCCTGGAATCTCTTGGTGTACAGCGGGTCGCGGTCGTGGATCAGAACCCGTTTGCCCTTCAGGAAACCCTCCTGAGCGTCGGTCAGGTTCCGGGCCCACTGGAGCATCTGGGGCTCGCATGGATCGGCGTGGATGCCTGCGACCTGGACCCGCCGGGTGGAGATATCGATGACGAAGAAGACCAGGTAACGGGTCAGCCCCTTCAGCCCCCAGGCCTCCACCGTGAAGAAATCGCAGGCGGCGATGCTCTCCCAGTGGCTCTGGAAAAAGGTCTTCCAGGTCGTCTTGGGGGGCTTGTCCGGATCGTCCAGGAGCCCGTGGTCCAGCATCACCCGCCGGACCGTCTGCCAGTGGACCTGGTAGCCGAGCTTCTTCAGCTCGCCATACATCCGCCCGTAGCCCCAGTCCGGGTTCTCGTCAGCCATCCGGAGCACCAGGTCGCGGATCATCCGCTGCTTCGTCGGTGCCGGGCCGGGCTTCTTCTTGCGGCCAGTGGCGTCGTACTTGCGGGCGATCAGCCATCGGTGCCACTTCAGGAGAGTGTCCGGCGAGAACAGCGTGCCGAACTGGCGCAGCATGTCCTTGCCAAGTTTCATGGCCGCCGTCGCCAGGCGGCGCTTCTGGGCGACGTCCAGGATGATTCGTTTGCGGCCGAGCTTCTCCCGCAAAATGCGGTTCTCTTCCCTGAGATACTCGATAACCTCCTGTTGCTGCCGGTTCATCCACCCGGCAACGGCCACCAGGATGAAGTGCCATGGTGTCCATGTCATGGCTGAACATGATAGCGAGGGGGCCCATCGTTGAAAAGTAGCTCTCCCCCCTACCCCCCCTACTGACTGACCTGGACAACCGGGAGCCGACGCTCCATCAGAAGCCGGGCGTCCACGAAGAACTGCACGGTGTACACTCCCGGTGTCGGAAATCTCACCCCAGGCATGAGGGCGTCGGCCTCCGCGACCGTCCCCTGGTCCACGACGTTCACCGACGCCTGCTGCTCAAACAGCGGCCCATGTTCTTCGTCAACGTCAACGATCCGCACCTTGGCTACAACCTGGCCCCGCACATCAGTAAAGGCGACATAGGTGGCCATCATCGCATGCACGTATGGGAAGTGCGTGGCCCGAAGTTCCGAGAAGCACCCCAGCAGCGTCCGCTTGCCCGTCAGCGGGTCGCGGTGGATCATGTCACAGAACACCATCGCCAGAGGGTAAGCCGTCTGCATTGCTCGCCTGCTTTCCGTACCATAAATGGCTTTGAGGCGCACTGGATACTGCGGTTGGCCAGATTCGCTGGCCTTCTTCAATGTTAAACGCGGTTGTGCGTCCTTGCTTTCTGATCAAACCGGCGATTATACTCCCCCCACAAGACTCTCGGAACGTACCCCTGCCTCGGGAGTACCACACCTGTTTTCAGAACTTCCGGAATCTGTGGTCGTCCGACTGCCTTCTTGTGTTGGAAGCGGCGCATCACAATAAGGATTGCCATTGGCACATGACGACGCTATATTCCCTTACAGCGTGAAGCATCGGAATGCTTTGAAACACACAATCGAAGGGTGCGGGACATGTGGTCCGACAGGGAAACCGAACAGGACTGTTTAGGCTACTCGAGCTACGTTGACGTGCTGGCGAACATCTGCACGCATAAGGATCTGGCACCACTGACACTAGGGGTATTCGGTTCCTGGGGGAGCGGAAAGACAAGTCTCATGCGGATGCTGAAAACCCGTCTCGATACCACCTCCAAGCAGACCGGCACAAAGACAATGTGGTTCAACGCATGGAAGTACGAAGGCAGAGAAGAGGCGCAGTCAGCCTTGATCCACGCTATCATCGCAAAGCTGGAAGAGGACAAGACGCTAGTTCAAACTGCCCTCGAAGCGGGACGACGTTTGAAGAGTGGTGCTGGCATTCTCAAACTGGCCAAGGCCGTTGGGAAAAGTCTACTGACCATGACTCCAGACTTCGACGGATTCGTGGATTCATTCAGCAAAGAATCCGAGAAACTCGCCCAGACCATCGAGCAGTTCGACGCCGACTTCGAGCAGTTGCTCAGCAGCGCTAACATTGGTCGAGTGGTCGTGTTCATCGACGACCTTGACCGGTGCTCTAGCGCCAAAGTTATTGACACCTTCGAAACGATAAAACTATTTCTTAACACGCCGTCATGCACGTTCGTGATAGGAGCAGATGCGGAACGGATACAAGACGCCGTTGGGGAGGTCTACACAGTTGCAGACAAGCAGCGGCGGAAGGACTACCTGGAGAAGATCGTTCAGATTCCTTTCAGCATTCCACAACAAAGTGTTGACGACATTACCTGTTACGTGGGCATGTTGATTATCGGAAGACACATCAGCTCACCCGCATGGGAGCACCTTAGCGCGGAGCGATCGTCTTTTTATGACGCCAGCCTCAAGATGTGCGACGCCCTCTGCCGATGGCCTGAGCGCAACCATGTTCACTTCAGTGATGCCAAGGCAGTTGCGTCTGAACTGGAAGAGGTTTTACCATATGTCATCACGCTTGCAAGGGGTCTAAAAGGCAATCCGAGACAGATCAAGCGATTCCTTAATATTCTCGCGTTACGGAGGCAGATGGCAAAGGCCAACAACCTTGGCGTGACTCCGGGCCTGCTCATAAAGATTGGCGTACTCGAATACGCGTGGCAGGATTTCTTTGATAGCGTGGCCGATACTGTTGATCCTGCAACAGGACATAGCGCCCTGCTTGATGAGATCGCAAAGGCAGCAAAGGATCACAAAAGCGACACTCTGGAGTCCAAACTCTTGGCCGAATCCATGGGCAAGGCAGGCTTAGTGGAATACTTGATGGCCGCCCCTGCCCTAGACGGAACCATCGATCTCAGGGATTATCTCTTCTTGGCCCAAACGTCCTTGAGTCGCGGCCAAGTGCTGGCTGTCATGCCTGCGGACGAGAAGGCTGAGTCACTGGCACGGGCTATAGAGGGTGACGACGCACTGAGAGCTAAGGCCGCAGCCCAACAGGCCGCAGCCCAGGAACCAGCCATAGCATCGGCAATTGTCCGGAGGCTGGTATCTGATCTTCAGGGGGCGAAGGAGGCAATCAGCAAGGTGCGGATCATCGGTGGGTTGGACATCTTGTGCCGCAAGCACTGTGACCAGTACCCCGTAGTGCTCAAGGTCCTACCCCAGATCGATCCAACGGGTAATGACGCGTTGGCGCTTACAGGCATTACCTTTCTTCGGAGCGCTCAGTCTGCAGGAGTCGAGATTCCTGAGGGGATAATCGATCGTTACGAAAAAGCGTCGCCGCTGGCCGAGGCATTCTCTGGAAGCCGGCGCAACTCGCGGAAGCAGGAGAGATAGCGTGGGTACGTCAAAAAGTCTCCCAACGCCGAGTGGAGGCCCGTGGACTCCTTTGAAAACAGACGTGTCTGACTTCCTTGACGGGGGTAAGACGACACCGTTTGAGATAGTGGGAGGAGCCATTAGAGCTGCGGGGCTTGCGCCCCCGCCACCAGGCTATAGGTCGGCAGAGCGCGGAGGAGGTGGAGGCGGCAGCGGTGGCAGCGCCGGTGGATCTGGGATCTCGAGCAGAACCGGACGGCGTTCCGGCAGGACGTCCGTTGCCCGGGCTGTTGCGGGGCTGGCAGGATTCGGCGCGGCCGTTAGGGACTCCGGCTTCCAATCTGGTCTTCATGTTCTTGGGTTGGACGAACTCCGCGGACGGTCTACCGCTGAAATCATGGCGACCATCGCCGACCATCTTACGGAAGGGATGGATGGGCTTCAAGGAGAGTTGCTTCGGACAGCACTGCGAGAGGCGATGTTCGAGGCTGCAGCGCTTGGGGGCGATCCCGATCTCACGGACATCGCGGCATCGCTTCAAGTTTACTTGTCTTCAGCGGGGCCTGAGGGGCTTGTGGAACTCTTCCTGTCTCATCTTGTTTTCGACCGGGTATGGTCAGCAGTCGAGAGCCATGTGAACGCCCGTTCCGACGGTAACGGGACATCTAATGCCATGAGCACGGCCGTGCATGGAGCTTGTCAAGCTCTCGTCCGGGACTACATGGACGAACTGCGGGATAAAGGACTGATGGGTAGAGTCGACTGGTTTGGGCGTGCAGGGATTCGTATAGGGCAGGAGATTGCAGCTCAACTCGAATCCCGCTTGGCGGCGCTATAGGAAAGGACCACTATGAAGGCTGTTCGCTACGTCGGGCACAAGGCTTGCCATGATCCCGAATATCACAACCGCGTCGTGGCCCCAACAATGGCCATCGTTGATACGTTACCCAAGGGGGCGAACGTCACCGTCAAATTTGAACTCGATGGCAAGCCTCTGATGGTGTTTATGGCTCCGCGTGCGAGGGACTTCCTCGACATGGCTGTGACCGTGTACATTATCGATGAAATGGCGGACAGGTCCCAAGCCGCGGACTTTTGGTCTCGCAGATTTGACCTGGTTTTTCCAGTACACTCGCCGACCATCTGGCAGTCGACAGCACCGTTACTGCGCCGGACGCTGCACACACTCTCTGGAGATGCGTATGATTGGGGCTGGCCTGAGCGCGGACCTATGCCCAAGCCAAACCGTCACAAAAGACGGTTGCCCAAAGGCTTCGATGCCGTATGCCTTTTCTCGGGGGGCATGGACTCGTTGGTTGGGGCGTACCAACTCCTTGCGACGGGCCGGCGGGTGCTGCTTGTCGGGCATCAGGCCGACAGTATCACTGCCGCAGCCCAGAAGTTACTGGCGAGTAAGTTGCAAGACCTCTTTCCCGACCAACTTCGCCTTGTTCAATCACGCGTGGCCCGGTCCCTTGCAAAGAATCAACGATTCTCGCTACCTGACAAGGTCGAGGATTCGCACCGGGTGCGGTCATTCCTGTTTCTGGGCCTCGCTGTCACTGTCGCGCAAGCCGCCGGTATCAAGGAAATAGTCATGCCAGAGAACGGCCTGATCGCCTTGAATGCCCCGCTTCAACCATCGCGAATCGGATCACTAAGCACGCGAACCGCGCATCCGCTGTTCCTGTCACAGTTCCTCGATTTCCTGCTTGCATCGGGCATCTACAAAGGACGATTCAACAATCCGCTGTTGTACATGAGCAAGACTGATATTCTTGAAAAAGCTGATGCGGAGCTGAAGTGCTTGCTGCACCACTCCGTGTCCTGTGCCCATGCAGGCGATGTACGATGGCTCAAGATACCGGGGATTAAGCATTGTGGTTACTGCGTGCCTTGCCTGTACCGCCGGGCGGCTATGGCTAGCATCGGGCTTGATCATGTCGGGCATTATGGCGTAGATGTACTGAGGAATCTGAAGGACCTTACACCATATAAGCAAGCGGACTTCAGGGCCCTGATGGCCTTTGCTCAACGAGTGAGAACCGCTAGCCGTACTGAGCGAGAATTGATCGTGCTCTCGCATGGTGCATTTTCCCCCGACCTCGGGGCGAAGCTCGGGCCATACCCAGCGATGGACCTATCCCCATGGTCGGAGATGCTTCTTCGCTGGGCTGAAGCATTTTGGGACTTCGTACTAAGTCAGGCATCAGCAACCACCAGGCGCATTGTGGGTGTCCGAAGGGCAGTTTCCAAGGATTCCAGAAGATGAAAGCGATCTCCGTAAAGCAACCTTGGGCGAACATGATCGCCTCCGGACAGAAGACGATCGAGACACGGGTCTGGGCGACTGATTATCGAGGCCCAATCCTCATCGTCTCGTCCAAGTCGCCAAACATATCGCCAGCGGGATGCGCCTTGGCGGTTGCCGACCTCGTCGACTGCAGACCCATGTCAAAGGCGGACGAGACGGCAGCGTGCTGTCCCGTCTACCCCAAGGCCGTGGCGTGGGTACTGCAGAACGTGCAGGCAGTCAAGCCTTTTCCGGTCAAAGGACAACTCGGGCTCTACGAAGTTACAATAATCGCCATCGAAACGCTCGACAAGTAGAAGCCTCGGCGGATTTGCATGCCAGAAAGCCTGTTACAACAGGGGGATCGAGGCGCGCTAGGCATCGATCACGTCACAGAGTCATGTCGGCGACATTTTCGTGCAGGCGGCATAGCTCCGGATCACTGTCCAGCAAGCTAGGCTGCGGTGTTCTTCTCGTCCGGCAAAGGCCTCAGGGACGGCAGGTCTACGCCCTTGTCGATGAACCCCGGCCAGGCCCCCAGGAGGTCTGGGACGCGATATCTTTTCGGCTGGCCGTGCTTGTGCGGGCCGACCAACGCCGGGAGCGTCACCGTCCCATGGCGGGCGGCGGCCAGCAGGGCTCGCTTGCGGTACATCCGGTTCTCCCGGCTGCGGGGTTCACAGTACCTGGCCATGAACTCGTCCAGTTCGATTGCATCGTCCGCCGACGATGCCTGGTCATCTGCGGCCGCTAACTTGGACGACGGAACCTTGGCGGAAGGTCCCTCCGCATCTGGAGCGGGGGCAGCGGGCACCGTGGCGCCCGGTCTGGTGATCGGCACGAGCGGGATAGTGCCCAGCCGAATGTGGTCCACCTGGCCGGCCAGAAGCTTCTTGATCACGCGATCCAGCGTCCGGCCAGCCGTCCGGAACGGCTTGCGGACGAACGTGGCGACGCCACGGCTCCGCATGTCGGCCGCCCAGCGAAGCTTGTCCTCCTCCTCCACGTCGGGCATCGGGTTGAACAGGAGGATCACCGGCGGGCGCCCTGTGATCCCTACGCTGGTGAATTTGTCCATGAAGTTCTCGGCGTTCTGCCGCCGGGGGACGTTTCCAGGGCGGGCGGGCACCTCGTCGCCCAGAAGGACGCACGTGTAGGTGTTGGCGTCCAGCAGGCGGGTTGCCTCGGCCAGACTCGTGGCCACGTCGTACCTATGCCCGTGGATGGTCAGCACCTCGTCAATAGCCTGCAAGGTCTGCTCGTCATGTTCGATAACCAGAACGTTCACTGCCTTCATGACCGCACCTCCATGTCTCCCGGGTTGCCCCAGAGCCACCAGCCGTGAATCGCCATGAGGAACAGGGCGCCGTCTCGAGCGGCCAGCGACCACATGCCCGACAGCGCGTGAAGGCCGAACGTGATCGCATTACTGATCAACCAGAGGGCGAAACATGCCCGCCGGCGCTTGTTGTTCAACCACACGCCTGCCAACGCCACGGCGGTAGCTGCCCAACCCGCAAAGTCAAAGGGGTCCATGTACTCTCCTTGAAGGGGAGCTTTGGGTTTCGATTCAGAGGAGACGCTCTCCCAGCAAGAGCTGGGCAGGTTCCACGACAACGAGATCAGCCAGCCAAGCCGATCAAGGCGGGGGATGGGTAGTCTTCATGCGGGTTACTCCCGCAGGCAACCGTTGGCACGCCGCGGTGAGCGACGTGGTGTCTCTACCTGCACCAAAAGGTTATGACGGTCACTACGGGCAAGTCCATGGCCCAAGAATCAGTGTCCATTCCAACAGGGGGAAGCATAGCATTGCCTGGCGAAACGGTCAAGAGGAAAAGTACGGAATGTGTTCGGTATTTGTGTAATCCTTTGCCACCAGGCGAGATACCTCCATCAAGTCGTCCCATGGGCCTGTCGCCTTTTCCATGTAAGACAGGTTCTTTGCAGAGGGCATCTGCGGCAGTCGGGCCTTGCATTGCACATCGTCCGCCCGAAATGCCAGATCATCCGGTCAATTTCACCGGGTGAGTAGCCAGCCCCCGGCCAGCCAGTTCTGCGGGCCAGATTCAACATGAGGCCGTGAAAGAACAGATATCCTGGGCCCTTCGATACGTCCGTGGTGATCCGTTGGTCTCCGTAGCCGTGCAACAGCAACCCGGTACGAGACGAAACACGGATGACATGCAGGTCGATGGCCACGAACCTATCGGACAGCTCGCTCAGGGCCAAGTCCCTGGTCTTGAAGCTCACATTCTTGATCTTACGGAAGTCGTCGTCCTGGAAATCCGTTTCGTAATGATCCTCTGCCCGCCGGATGTACTTCTCCCAACTGAAACCCCTCGCGGTGACGATATCCTTGGCCGCCATGATCACAGCAGCGCCATTTTCCGGTCCCCAGCGGTAGCCCGCACTCTTGAGTGCCTTCTTGGCGTTAGCCGTAGTTACGGCATCGTAGTCTGGGAACAACTTTTCGAAGGCCTGCGCCCGCCTGAAGGCGGCCTCGCCCACCATGGCACGTTCAAGAAGACAGTTCACAAAGCCGGTGAAGATCGCGATGTCCGGCCTGCGGCGGTTGTCCGCCAACTTCGCCCTATAAAGAGACCGCCACTCAGCGATTGACCGTTCCACTCCGTTCTCGCGTGTCCGCAGGGCGGCAATCGCTGCCAGGACGTCATTGGGGTGCGGGATTGTGACGTTCGTCATCGATCACCTTCTGCAGTTAATCATCTTTATCATGGTGGGCACCTTGGGGAACGCTGAGTAACCAGGCCTTGTGATCCCATCTATAGGAAGTCCGCCAAGACAGTCACGACAGCGTCCGTGAAGACCGGGTCCTCGTTCTCCGGGACGACCATCCTGTCACCATTGAATGCCGTGGGCAAAAGCCGCCGCAGTTTCTTCTCGGCCCTTGGGTCGATCTGCCAAATCCGCTCATCGCTCTCATGATTGCGGTTGCTGATGCGCATTATCCGTCCCGGAGCATCGGCCGTATTGACTGTCATGGTCTTTCCCCCATATAAGAGACGCAGCCTCGAATTGCCATACCGGTCGTGAATCGCCTGCTGCAGATGCCGGTTGCCCTCCCCGCAGAACGGAAGGAACTGCTCGAACCGTATGTGATTGCCCACACCCTCCGCTTCCCCTTCATCTTCTCCTGCCTCACGTGGCCCGCTACCCGACGCTGCCGATCCGCTTCTCTTCCAGTAGCCGATATCGTTAAGGTGCTGTGTCCAAGCCACCTCCAGACTGACAGCAACATCCTCCGGAATTAGAATGCCGGATTTTTGGGTGCTCCAATGAGCCCCGCGCAGATCAGATTGGTCGAGCCTCGGCCTGGGAAGCAGACGCCCTTCGGCAGGAAGCAGTAGGACATCCCACGTCAGGTCAACATACGTCCGTGTTTCGCCGGCTGCGGCTCGGACGGCATCGTAATGCGGGCCAACCTTGGCGATAGATGTCGCCGCAGCTGCGGCCATGATTCCACGAGGATCAACTCTTTGACGAAGCAAGAAGAGCCTGTCGCCGGGCCGGATCTGTGCTGACCCAGTAGACCAGCTGTCGTCCACCTTCTCGCCCAGCTGTACACGCGCCGCAGATTCGGCCAGGTAGTCCCATTCCCATCGCGTCGGATTCCAGGTAAGCAAGTACGTCGCCACTTCGGCCTCCATCACATGCTTGTAGTCACTCGCGAAGTTGCTGAGCCATGAATGATCTCCCGCAGTTCGTTCGCGAGAGCCTCGCGGGCCCATCGCTGCGTCAGATCGCGGTTCAGATCGACAAACGCCACGCGGAGCCTCTTTGTCTCGTCACCTGCCACCCTGTATGCCTTGGGCGTGACTCCATCAACCTTCGGATAGAGCAGGACATTATCGGGCGACTCGAAGCGGTAGCAGTAAGCAAACATCTGGTAGAGGTCCGCCTGCGAAACACCGTTCTTGGCGTCCTCGAAATCAGACTTCAGGCGTTTCCATTTGGTGTCGATGAGCAGCCGTGTCTTGCCGTTCGCGTGGTCGATGATGATGTCCGGCTTCAGTCGAAACTTGGGCTTGTCATCCTCCGACCGGAGAAGCCATTCCCACTTGTGCCGGGCCTGAATATGCACCTGGCCCCGGTTGACATCAATGGTCTCAGCGTGGCGGAGCATGAACTGGGCTACGAATTGCTCATACAGCACTTCCATCGGGAACAGCAGGCTGAATGTTCGTGTATCGCCAAGGCTGGGAGCAGGCGAAGTCCCGAGAAGAACCATTCGGCAGAACGCCAGCAGAGATGAGAACCGTTCCGCATCCCTGTTCATGTGGAGCCGGTCAAAGTCGTGGAGCCGGACTGGGTAGCTCTGCACGTCCGCAAAATGAACCAGTGCTTCACGCAACCTCTGCTGCACGACGTTCTGGCCCGTGACCGCCAATAGGCGGTGACAGGTAGCCTTGAAGATGCGGTTTAGCGGCGTGTCTGGGACGAACTCTTCGTATTGGACAAATGTCCGCTCATCATGGACGGCGTTGTGACGAATTTGCTGAGCAACAAGGAGCTTCCCCCGCATGAACACGGAGTTCTCTTCCCGGGTGACATACGCATGGTGAATTCCCTTTCGCAGCTCGCCCAAAAGCTTCTCCACAAAGACGGCGATCAGGGATTCCAGCAGCGACATTCTCTGGGGCCGAAGCCCCGCAATCCCGCGATAGTGGGCCGGAATGCTGCCTGTCAAGGCAAGCATGTAGAGAAGGTTCCCTTGCGCCAGGTATTTCGCCTGGTCACTCGGCCCGAACGTGTCTGCTGCCAGCGGCGAATGGTCGATCTTTGGGAGAATCTCGATGGTGAGGCCGGGGACCTGTATGACTCCGACCTGATTCGTCGCCCCTACGTATTTCAAGTGATCCCAGTCAAATACACAGGCGCCCGTCAGGCGCCCGTGCCTCTCGTCAAAGGCTTGGAGCCTTCTCAGCAGGCGGCCAGGAAGGCTGGAACGCTCCAACCGTCCATATTCCGGCATTGAAATGGCTTTCACGGGGTGGCGCCCTCGCCGGCATCCTCGGATCGGATTTTCAGGAAGTGCTTGAAGAACGGGGCCAGTCCGCTCTCCTCTGCGCTCAGAAACTCCTGGCTTACTTCATACCTGAGCCGGTTTTCGTAATCCTGGTGGTCGGACCCCGGCATGGCGGAAACATTCAAGAGCGTCGCAGAGATCATTCGCTTGCCGTTGCCGCCGAGAGGTTTTCCGTTTTCAGGGTCATACGGGCAGCCCAAGACCATGCAGAGCTTGCTCCAGTCCTCGTAGAAGTACTCCTGCAACAGCGGAATGACCTTTGTCAGGAAGACATTGCGAAGGCCGGCCAGATTCCGGATCCCCAAGAAGTAAGAGTGGCCGATCTGGTGGTCGCGATCATACAGGAACTCAATTCTCTCGTTGAGCGTCGACAATACGGTCGCCACATCAACACCGGATAGCTCCCCGACGAGCTCACGAACCAAGGAGATATCGGGCATCATCTCCTTGAACTCGAACCGGCGCCGCAGAGCAGTGTCCATGAACGCGATGGAGCGGTCGGCCGTATTCATCGTCCCAACCACGTACAGATTGGATGGCACCCCAAATTCCTCCCCGGAGTACGGCAGCGTCACTGTCAGAGCATTCTCGCCGCCCAGCCGTTTGTCCGGCTCCAGAAGGGTAATCAGCTCGCCGAGAATCTTCGAGATGTTGCCGCGGTTGATTTCGTCAATGATCAGCACATATTTGCGAGGCCGCGACTCCACGGTTTCAGCGAGGAGGTCACGCAATGCGTCCATCTTCAGGACGCGCGGACGAAGCTGGTACAGTGTCATTTCAGAGAACGCCACCCGCAGAATTCTGTCGTAGGGCAGACTGTCATCGAACACTGCCAGCCACTGGACCGGTCGCATCTGGACGTACTCCTCCAGGTCGGGCCCGTCCCATCGTCGATACGGTCCGGCAACCTGCCCTATGGCGCGGAACTTCTTGTTCCCATCAGTCACGACGACCAAGTCCCCCTCTTTCATCTGGTTCTTGAACCTATCGACGGCGTCGACGTGGTAGTTGCCGTCTTTGACATCACGGACCTTCTCTTTCAGCTTCTCTTTGACGGATTCTCTGGTGTCGCATCCTGCGTAATCCAGATACTCGCCATACCCGAGAAGAATGCAGTTGTTGTCCAGGCACTTGTCGTATATCTGGCTTTTCTCCCGGCTATGCCCAAGAGACATCTTCCACACGGTTCGGTCGGCGGGATCGATCTTGCCCTGCTGGGCCCTTTTCGAATGGGAAGCCCGGGCAAGCGTGCAGAGGCGTTTGAACACGCCGTCGCGGCATTCGAATCGAACGGCCGCTCCGCTCTGAGCATCGTCATCATCCTCTCGGGAAAGGATCGGCCGCAGTCCTTCGACAAACTCTTCGTAACCGTACGATTGGTGAAAGGTGACAAAGGCTATCTGGCTATCCTGCTGGAGCTCCTTGAACCGTCGCACTGTGTCCTCCCGCGTCTTCGGGAGCGTCCCGTCGCAGATCTCGACTGCCTTCGCCACGGAGAGATACGTCTTGCCGGTGCCTGGGGGACCAAACAGAATCAGATTCTGCGGTAAGCTACCTGTGTCGGGCTGCCCGACCGTCATGAGGTCGCCGGCCAGGCCGAGAAGGAGTCTGCCGGCTTCATCGGATAGTGCAAAGAGATAGCCGTCATTGATCCTGCCGCTGGTGTCCATTGGGGCCTGGGGCTGGTTCAATGAACCCAGTGGATGGGCAATCGCCTCCAGCGGAAGCAGGCGCTCGAGGTCTTGGTACGCCAGATCAACTCGCCAGCCATCTTCAAATGGAGGATCAGCAAGGCGATCTGATCGGCTCGAGTCCGCCAGTGCAGTGGATACGGCGCGTAGCTGGCCAAGCGCATAATGGAATACCCTGTCCCCCTTCCGTACGGCAGACACGCTTGGCGAGCCATCTCGTGACGCTTCTTCGGATCGGGGAGACCAGATGTAACCCCCGGCTCGCTCCGCATCCCACTTCCTGCCGTGATTCACCCACCAGTAATTGCTTTTCATCTCACTACCTTCCACCGTTGATCGAAGATAACGCGCCACGGCTGGCGGCACGATCGCCTCCAAGAGGCCGCGTGTCTCGCGAAAGGCCGACATGATCTCGTCGGCGATTCTCGTCTTCTCCGCAATGGCTTCCGAGGCCGTCATGGTTCGCTGTATTCTGATCCCGTGACCTTGTCCTCGTAACTGCCCAAGGACAGTCTGAAGGGATCCAACATCGGCTGCGGCTCGCTCACTGCTGTCCCGCCAGTCATCGACGACAGCCTGCCACTCGGGTCGGCTCAGCAATGACTGCAAGTCCGCCTGGAAACCGGGATCGGAGGCCAGTTTCGCCTCGAACCTGGCCACATCCAGATCCGGGTCGAGCTTGTCCTTCCGGACTATATCGGGCGTGGGATGCTCGATGATCAGGCCGAACGATAGGGTCTTCTTGGATGTGCTTCTGCTCAGGAAGAAGTGGGCTTGGTTGCTCCAGGTCGTCCGCGGCGCCTCCCGCGGATGGAACCAGATCAATCTCAGGTTATCTCCGCGTTTCTCGTACGGGGTATGGAAGAAGCGGACTCCGAACTCCTTGTCCAGGAGCGGCAGAATTTCGTCCCAAATGTGCGTGCCGCCGTGCTCCGGCTTCGTCACATAACGGTCGAAATCCGCCCGCGAGAACGAAAATGCCATAGTTCAGGTTCCCTTTGTGGTGCGATTAACGCCGTCAGGCTACCGCGCCATACCGTTTCGTTCAAGCGCCGCATTGGCGTCCATCGGGGCGCTGGCAATAGGGTTGCGGCCAGAGCGATCACGTCGCCCGTCGCGGCGACAGACCCGGCCAAGGCTGTGTCGGCAAGACCTGGGCGCCATGGGTTGGCGGTCAAGTAGCTGCGTCACGGACGCCCACCGATGTAGTCGTAGATCTCTCGGGAGTTCGTGTCCAGGCAGAAATCCCGCCGGTCACCGGGCAGGTTCGCCGCCCGGACGAGACCAGCCAAGACCGTCTCGACCACCGTTCTTGCCTGCTCGAACTCGCCATTGGACCCATCGTGCATGGCCTGGCGAGCGTTGGCGATCCGTTTGACGGCGGCCGCCAGCACCTCGGCCAGCGGCACCGTAAGCCTCTCGTCCGCCAAATCCAGCAGATCCAGAGCGTGCCACACCAGTCCTCTTGCACACGCGACGCGGCTGTTGTTGTCCATGTTGTCTCCTGTCCGGTTCACAGCATTGTCCGAACAGGCGGTGACAACCCTATGGCACACCCCAAAAGGAAATCTGCGGTAGGGCAAAAAAAGCCGCAGCAGTGTCCCTGGACCTTCCAGAGGCGGTTCCATGGTCCGCTGCGGCGACTGGCCCGGTTTTGCAGTCCGTCCAGCCGGTCAATTGGCATGTCGTGACCACGCTTGCGTCGGCTTCCCCGGATGGCCACAATGCTTAACATGAGATACCTGCGAATCCCCGCGTTGGCCTTGGCACTCTTCCTTGGGCTGTCGTTGTTCTTGGGCTGCGGACAGCCGACCCAGCAGCCATTGGCGACAGTTCAGGCGACCATCAGCAAAGGGCACCGTTACGCCGGGCTGCCGATCCCCCTTCGCGGCCAGGCGGTCAAGGTGCTGGAGAACACCGGCTACACCGTCGGCTACTGCGAGGACAGCAAGCTGCCCCTGTGGGCCGCCTACCGGGTGTTCCGCGTCGAGAACCCGCAGACCCACACCAGGCCAAGCCGGTTCCTGGTGGACGAGCGAACCACCAGCAGGGTCAAGCACGAGGACTACACGAACAGCGGCTACGATCGGGGGCACATGGCCCCCAACTACGCCATCGACATCTCCTGCGGCCAAGCGGCCCAACGCGAAACGTTCCTGATGAGCAACATCTGCCCCCAGCTACCGGCCTTGAACCGGGGGCTTTGGGCGAAGCTGGAGATGCTCGCGGCGAAGGATTATGCCCAGCGCTTCGAGGAGATCTGGGTGATCTGCGGGCCTGTGTTCAGGGGTGCGAGGAAGAGACTGCCAGCGGGAGTGGTCGTGCCCGATGCGTTCTTCATGGTCTTCCTGGACGAGGAGGCAGACAGGCCACGGATGCTCGCTTTCCTGGTGGCGCAGAACGCGAAGGCGGGGGATGAGCCGGCTGCTTCCATGGTCAGCGTAGACGACGTGGAGCGGGCGGCCGGGCTGGATTTCTTCGCTGAACTGGAGGACCACCTGGAAGGCAGGCTGGAGGCGGAGCGGGGGGCTGGACTGTGGTGATCGTCAGGCCCGGGACCGGATCGTGATCACGCCGGGTGCTCAGGAGGATTTCACGGGCAACTGACCGGTGGATGACTGGTTGGATCCCTGACAATTACTGGTTGGCGACCTGGCATTGGCGGGATCGCGGTGCGTATCGTAGGCCCAGCACACGATCTTTCTGGAGACTTGCTCACCGTCGTACGCCAGGCATAACGAGGCTTCCGTAACCAGGCTTTCGTAAGTTAGTAACTCGTAGAGGCATCTACAACCGTCTACAGGGCAAGATATGGAGGTCTGGCTCCCTCGTCAGTTGGACAATAGGAATCGGATTAGTGTCCGAGACAGCTTTGCAGCGTTCTTGGACTGGCATTCCCATACAACTAGCACTTGCCAGCCGAGTTGCCTGAGGGAAGCCCGCACCCGCTTGTCCCGCCTTCTGTTCCTGTCAAACTTCTCCTGCCAATACTCGCGACGGGTTACCGGATGGTTCCCGGCAACGCTGCACCCGTGATCGTGCCAGAAGCACCCGTGGACGAAAATGACTTTCCGGCGGGCCGGAAACACCAAGTCCGGTGATCCTGGAAGGTTGCGCACGTGCAGTCGGAATCGAAATCCAAGCGAATGGGCCATCCGCCGCACCGCCAGTTCTGGGCCGGTATCCTTGCCCCTGATCTTGGACATCAAGGCACTACGCTCTGACGGGGTCAAATGATCCATCGGCGTTAATCCACAAGCTGATCGCAGAAGTGTCTCGCGATGAAGAACATCCACTGGAGTTGGCCACGCTGTAGGATGCTCACGTTGTAGTCCTGGGGAACTGAAGCAAGCGAGGTAATCTGGCCCAAATCCTGGATCGTGTACGCGTGCCCAACGGCATCGCTCTCGCCTCCCGTTACTCCCGGCTGTACGCAGGCACGGATCATTGCCGCGCATAGGGAAACGAAGCATTGAGGGCCACCCATGTAGTCCCACCATGCCTTCCCGATTCGGACACTGGCCGTGGCCTCGATGCCGTCTCTTGTGAATGCGCAGTCATACCGACCATGCGGCGAAACCGTGATGCTGCCTTGAGGCAGCTTATCCTCAAGGTTGCGCAAGATGTGCCAGTCCTTCTTCATGGACATACTGTGGGTGCCATAGAGCACACCAAATGTAAAGTCGACCTTTTTGACGCCAGCTTCTGCCGCCCATGACGTTGAATGAGCAATGATCGCATCGGCGAAGTTCTCGCTCATCTCATCGTTAAGGCATTTGGGACCACTCTTCAGTGTGGCGATCTTGACCGTATCGCCAGCGAGCTTCTTCCCATCGATTGCTGAATTCACAGTGTGCATGTTGCTGATTACGTTTGTCCATCCATACTGCTCAAGCATAACTGCTTCGACCATCTTGCCAGCGGAAGTCTCCATGGACGTAAACAGCTTGGCAGGCAGGATATCTGCCTCAATTTGGCTGACCCTGCTGTATCCTTTATGCATTGCATGGATGAGCAAGACGAACGGGTTGGTGCTGAACTTCTGGAAAACGGCGTCCTCCAGCGGGAGCCCCCCGATGTGCAAAGCGACTCGCCGACGGAACTCGTTCTCCATGGCCAGGATCTTGTTCACAGCGTCTCGGTCGGCGTCGATTCCGGCCAGCATCGCCAATAGATCTCGCTTGCGGAGAATCGTACGAACAGTGCGTGGCAGCCCTGGATGTCTTCTTCCCATGTCTGTCCCTGTCTTGTTGGGCACCTGCGAGCGACTTATTGCAGCCGACGCACCTTTCGCTTGGTCTTCGGGGCGGAATACGACGCGTCACCGTTCTCTTCGCCGTCGTGCCAAACGAGCGTCTGTCCGTTCTTGAACCACTGCCGCGTCCTGACATGAGACTGGACGTAGACAACGCGGTAGCTAGGCGGCGGGTTGGTGCTGGGGCGCCACTTGTGTTTGGCCAGTTCGTCCATTGCCCTGGCGATGACATCGCCAGCGACTCTGCCGAGACGCGTTGGCACTGCGTTGCCCACCTGTGCATATTGCTCTGCCAGCGTACCGGCGAACTTCCAGTCGTCAGGGAACTCTTGGATGCGTGCATACTCCCTGATGGACAGGGCTCGTGTCTGGACGGGGTGGCATAGGGCCGTACTGGCATGGTTGGGCATCGTGACCAGCGTGGGGCATGGCAAGTCGAATGACAACCGTCGCCACCATCCCGACCGGCCGCCCTTGGCGAACCACGCCTTCCCCATCGATTCCCGCTGGATCTCTTCGGGCAAGCTTCGCCAGTTCGAACCCGGCGGCACCATGGCTAGGAAGCCCTTCTTCCTTGGGCTGAAGTCCAATACGGCGGGTTCATCCTCGCAAAGCCCACTGAGGGCATCTCGGAGGGTCGCCCAAGGCTGAAGAGGCGTCGGTTTGTCCTCAAACAGCGTCCGCGATGCCGAGGCGGCTTCCGATCCGTGCGTGGGGTCAGGGAAGTTCACCATCATGTTGTACCGGTTGCCGATGAACAGGGCACGCTCCCTGATCTGCGGAGCCCCGTAATTCACGGCATTGACCTCAAAGCAATCCATGTGGTACCTGGCGTCTCCGATAGCCTGCAGGTCTGACGCGAATTGCCGCACCACGGAACCGGGTTCCTCGTCAGGCGCCAACGGCTCACCAGCCTTGCCCTTAGGCCGCTCAGCGATCTTCCGATGACGGATGGCGGCGGACAGCAGGCCCCTGACGTTCTCCATAAGGAAGAAGCGGGGTTTAATTGCACCCACGAACCGCAAGAACTGCCACAGCAGCGTCCCGCGCGCATCTTGCACTGTGCCTCGGCAACCGGCTGTGCTGAACGACTGGCAGGGCGGACCGCCGACGATCAGGTCTACCTCGCCAGCCTTAAGGCCTACAGCGTCGAGCACCTCTTCGGGGCTCACGTCCATGATGCTCTGCTCGAAGACCTTGAGATTGGGGTGCAGCAGTCCCGCCTTCTGGTTCAGCCTGATGGTATCACAAAAGGCAGGCACCTTCTCCACGCAGGCGACGATACGGAACCGCCCGGTGGATTCCAGCCCTAAATCGAGGCCCATGCCACCAGAAAACAGCGAAATCACTTTATACTGCTTCGGCATGGCGAGCAGTATAGCCCATTCGCTGCGGTGCATCAAGGCGCTTCATCGACGAGCTTCGGTAGAAAGTAGTCGTCATCGACACCCCAAGCTTCCGCCATATTAGGCCGGCAAACTTTCTGATACAATCTCTTCCCGCGATGCCAACCAGCAGCCACAACCAGCGGCGCAGCCCAACGGAACCAGACATTCGCTGCCTTGTGGAGCGTGTGACGTTCCACAGCGACGAGTCCGGCTTCTGCGATCTGCGCATCAAAGCCCGCGGGCACCGCGGCCTTGTAACCGTGGTCGGCACGCCCCCAGAAGTACGGGCCGACGAATGGTTTGACGTTGCTGAAGCAAGGGCTGCTGACCACCGATAGTGATCTGCCTCAACAGGAGATAGAGAAATGAACTGCATAGCCTCGTTGCTCGACCCAGGGACGCCCGATGGAGCTGTCTTTAGTCAAGTGCTTGCAGGCATCCTCTTGCTTGCGATCGTCGCCGTCCTGGGCTGGGTGCTAGGGCCCTTGAAATGGCTCTGTTCAAACCGACGGCTCAAGAGATTCATTGAGTGTCACCAGTTCATGTTCGTGTTTAACCCGGACAACCCTGAGCAGAAGAGTAAAGTCATGACGTTTCTGACAAACGGCGACATCGGCGAGGGGCGCAATAACAACGAGTATATTTGGCACATGAGGCGAGGATGTCTAGAGATTCTCGGCAGCGATGGGGTGTTGTATAGTCGCTTCCGTCTCGATTTAAGTACTGGCCGCATGACGCACACCAACGATGCCGACACCAGGTCTATTCGGAGACAGTACTTCGAGGTGATCCCGCAACGCGTACCACGACCCAAGCCAGGAAACGGGACGGGCGGGGTAGCTGCTGATGGGCAGACTGATCGCCTCAGCCGGGGTGGATAGCCGGGGGAGGCATGCTTCGCGGGTCTTGGTGTGACCGCACATACGGGTCGGCGATGCGTAAACCTCGCCTTGGCAATTGTGAATCCAGTGGTACGCACCTTTGCTGCGAAAGTCCGCACGCAGCCGGTGATTTCGGTGCCATTGGGGCTGACGGGCCAGGGAATATGCCGGCTCCCGCCGATGGGACCGGCGGCTGGCCGCAACAAGGCGCACCAGAAACTCCAGTATCGACTGGACTTCCTGGTGCGGGGCCGGTATCTGTCTGACCACTTCCGTCCTTACGAAAGGAACCAGGTGATGCCGAAGTCGAAACTATCGTTTGTACCGCTTGCTGCACTCCAGAAGGAGATCTCCCGCCGTGAAAAGCTGCTGCCGAGGCTGATTGCCCAGCGCGACGATCTGGATCGGCAGATTGCGGAATTGCAACGACTTACCGCGACTGCCTCCAGTGAACCGGCATCGCCCAAGATGGCCGCCAAGACGAAACCCTCGCGCCGGGCTCGGAACAAGCTCAGCCTGGGCGACGCGCTGGCTGCCTTTGTGGCCGGCAAGCCGAAGGTCAGCGTGGCAGAGGCCGTGCAGGGCGTGCTGGACGCGGGCTACAAGAGCAAGTCCAAGAACTTCCGTGCGGTCGTCAACAGGCTGCTCCTGATCGACAAGCGGTTTAAGAAGGTCGGCCGGGGCGAGTTTGCCCTGAAGGCGTAACGGCGGAGGAGCGCGGCGGCCGGCTCTTTGGCCGATGTTGAACGAAACCCGCCTTGGCGATCGTGAAGCCGGCGGCCCTCACCTTGGCCGCGAAATATCCACACGGGCAGCCGGTGATTTCGGTGCCATCGGCGTTGACGGGCCAAGCGAACCAGGGAGGCTCGATGGCCTCCAGAACCTCGCGAGTCGTTCGCCACAGCCCGCTGTGGAAGGCGTCGGGGGGGTCGAAAGCCTCCTCGACTTCCGTCTGGTAGATGGCGTTGGCCACGTCGGCGTCGGCAAGCAGCAGCGGCGCGGTCGCGTTGATGGGCACGATGTCGGCGTCGGCGAAGAGCAGGTGGGCGCCAGGACCAGACATCTGCAAAGCCGTGGCCACCGCCCGGTTGTAGACGCATGACGACAGCCGGGGGTGCTGGACGTACGCGATCCGCTCGAAGGGGATGTGGGCCACCTGGACCAGCCACTGGATCAGCTCGGGCCGGACCCGGAAATCCGGCATGCAGCAGACGAAGGCGCGGGCGTTGTCCGGATGGTAGATCATGCGACCCTCATGATCCAGGCCAGCACGTAGTACGGTGGGATGTGCTCAGATTCGTTGTGGCTGAAGTCGGTGTCGAATGAGATGGCCATCAGAACGGGGACCTCCCAGCCGCTGCCGGCACAACCCGGCGTGTCCATCGGCGTGAAGCTGTGGGTGTCATGGCTGTGCTTCTTCGTCCCCCCCGTCCCACCCAGGGCGCCGAAGTGCTCGTCGCCCGGGTTCTGGCCCACGATGAACCGTCCGCGCAGGTCGGGCGTTCCATTTGTCCCGTCACATAGCTGCCAGCCAACAGTGGGCAGCGTTCCGCTGAAGGCCTTGACCGAGCCGATTTTCTCGTCCAGGTAGTCACCTACGCAGACGGCCGTTCCGGAGGCGTCGAGGGCGTAGGGCAGGACGGCGTCGGCTGGAACGTTTGGATCTCGCTCGCTCCCGCAACGGGGCAGGTAGACGCGGACGGTCTCCGACGTGTCGGCATTCAAGCCGTCCTTGTCGTCACACGGGTTCACGTCGACGTAGCTGCCGTTGCCCTCGGCGTTAACCCAGGCAGACGCGGCCTTGCCCCACAGCAGGCCGCTGGCTGCGTTGTCGCCCAGTCGGACGACGCCCCACTGGGTGCCCGTGCCGGGTTTCTTCCACAGGATGAAGGCCGAGCCCGACGTGCCGGTCTTGAGTGTGGTCATAACATCGCCCGCGATCTCCGCGTGCGTGTCGCCCTCGGCCTGGACGTCCAGGCGGCAGACGGTGATCCCCCCCGCCACGGCCCGGCCGATCTCGCCCACGTCGATGGCGTCCAGCAGGACCACGAACTTGCCCAGGTGGGTCTGCTCGTCGGGCTCGCTGCCTTTCAGGCACACGCGGGCGCGGGCCTTGAACTCCTGGAGATTGTCGGCAGGGTCCACGACCACCCCGTCGATGCCCAGGATGTCATACTGCGAACACGCCTGTGCCGAGTCGTTGCGGACGCGAACGATCCCGCTTTGGAGCCAGGCCCCGCCGCCCTCGCCGCCAAAGGTCATCTGACGCTCGCGGACGTAGGCCACGGCCTCCGTGACGGCGTTCCAGTCCGTAGCGGCGATCCGGAGCGGCTGGCCTTTCTGGACACGGTTCATCGGATCCTCCGTCTACAGCCCCAGGGGGGCGAAGTCGCCCGTCTCGAAGACCTTCTCCACATGGGCGCCCACCGGCCTCTTGCAGATCCGCTTGGCCGTCGCGTCCTCGGCATCGGCGTACTCCACCCAGAGGTACTCCCAGCCCTTCTTAGCGGCCACGGTGATGTCGCCCACGGCGAAGTTGGCCTTGTTGGGGCTGGCGGAGAACGAATAGACGTAGTCCATGCTGCCGTCCTCGCCGACCTGGCCGGACTCGGCACCCTCGAACAAGCACTCGCCCGCGGCGAGCGTGATGGTCTGGCCAGTGACGGTGTCGGTGACGGTGAACTGGGCGGCGTTGACCTTGGCGGTCAGGCCGTAGATCGCCCCCAGCGACGGCAGGCTATCGGAGGCGAATCGCTTGGTGACCTGGAAGTTGAACACCGGGGCGGGCAGGTCCACGCCCTCGACGTTCTCGCCGTTGTAGCCGATGG
>Ga0116148_1001731_pt1 | contig 23019 bp, 14 predicted proteins | sample AD_UKC055_MetaG_FD_89786 | JGI IMG/M metagenome (GOLD analysis project Ga0116148, IMG submission 89786) | Active sludge microbial communities of municipal wastewater-treating anaerobic digesters from USA - AD_UKC055_MetaG | ecosystem: Engineered > Bioreactor > Anaerobic > Digestate | place: USA... | reverse complement strand
GCTTGCTGTTGACAAAATCGAGGGCTATGGTATGATTTACCGTGTTCAGGGGGCGTAGTGTAGTGGTTAACATGTCGGCCTGTCAAGCCGAAGATCGCGGGTTCAAGTCCCGTCGCTCCCGCTAATGCCTAACATCCCCGGTTGGCATCTGGATGTTTTCATCCGGTGCTGACTGTTAGGCAAGGCGCAAGCTGTGGGGTAGAGAGAGCGAGCAACCTCAGGGTCCAATTGAGGGTTGCTCGTTTTTTGTTACCACGAGCCCGGCCATGCCTGGACTGCTCACCTGCTAATGATCGAGTGGGGAATTCAACTTCCCCACTACTGTTGATATTATACCATTAATGTCTGCATCTGTCAAGACGGGACTAGAGTAAGTCGTGACATACAAAGCAACATCACGCCCCTCTACACTGCGACCATCTGCCCCACTGACGCTGAAACCGCAAATTGACCGTATTCCATTTCAACCAGCCCTGGAATGCCACGGAACAACGCAATATACGCCGCCTTGGGCACCAATCGCGTAATCCGTTGCTGCCGCAGGTCATAGTACACGATTTCGAGCATCGTGTTGCAGATTTCCTTTTGCTCCTCCAACGTCGCCTCGTCCCAGAGATCACGCAGCGTTTCCAGATAGAGGCCCGCATCCATAATCGCCGTATCCTCCGGGATGACCAACGTCGTCAATTCCCGCTGGATCACATCACGCTCCTGGGTATACTGCTTTTCCGTGATCACACCATCGGCAAACGCCAACCCCAAACGCTGCAACTTGCCCTCCAGCGCGGCCTTGCGATCCAGCATCTTCTGGCGCTCATCGCCGCTGAGTAAGGCGTCCTGAATCTGCGCCTGCCAATCCTCCGGCAGACGCAACTGGCGTAACACCAACCCAATCTGCTCCTCAACCAATTCCGCTTTTACGGGTGTGCCAGAGTCCTCGCAGTCCAAACCCCGGGTCCTAGACATATCGCGATAATAACGATACTCCCGCGAAGATTGTGCGCGCAAGGTCTCCCCACAGCGATGACAACGCAGTAACCCGGCCAACGTGTAAACCTTGAAAGAGCGCGCATAACGGCGCGGCGCCAGGTTACGCTTGGCGCGCATCTCCTGGCACCTATCGAATAGCTCCTGACTAATGAGCGCCTCGTGCTGCCCCGGTAATAAGTCTTCCTTATACTTGATGTACCCCAGGTAGAACTCGTTCTGGAGAAAATCGCGCACGCTATCTTTGGACCAGGCGCGATTGGTGCGTGTAGGGAGTCCAGAGGCGTTCATCAGTTCGGCCACATCGCGGTCGGATTTGGAGCCAGTCGCATAAGCCTCAAAGGCCTTACGCACCAGATCGGCTTCTTCCGGCACTACTTCAGCCACCCCAGATTCAGAGGGACGATAGCCAAAAGGCAAGCGCCCGTTATACAAGCCTTTAAGCGCGCGCTGTTTCTTGCCCTTCTTGGTCTCCTCGGAAAGATTATCCAGGTACCATTGGGCGAAAACGGCCAACATGTGGAATTTCGCCCGATCAGCAGGATCGGAGAAGTCAAATGCCTCGGTCGCTGAGCAGATGAGGATGTCGCTTGATTCCAACTCATGGAAGTACTTTAAGATATCGGAGATCGAGCGTGAGAAGCGATCCAATTTGTGGAACAGAATCACTTGTACCCGCCCGGCATAGGCATCGGTCAACATCCGTTCAAAAGCCGGGCGTTTATCACTAGCACCAGAGAAGCCTTCGTCCACATATTCATCTACAACAGTCCAGCCACGCCGCTCGGCAAACTCCCGACAGATGCGCAACTGCGCCTCAATGGAGTGCCCCTCCGCCTGCATTCCTTCACCAGTGGAGATACGAGCATAGATCGCCACCAGATATTGCTGGTTCGGATCCATCGAACGAGCGTTGCGACTGCGCCTGACTTCACGTTTAGGGCGATAGGAACGTGGCATTTCAATACCTCCGCAATTGGAATGGCTGCGCGCCATGCCAGGAATCGCGCAGCCGAGATAGCAATCCGGCTTGCACCAGGGGACACAACGCAAGATTCTCACGCACCGATAGGATTTCAGCTCCACTGGCGCAGATCGTGTTTAGATAGTCCCATTGGGCTCGATGTCGCATTATGCGATCGCTGGAGTAGACCACGATGTAATCTACTTGGCCTGCGATGCAAGCCTGTTCTAGCGCCGTCAAACCTGGAAAGGCGTGGGGATATTCACACGAGACTTTTAAATCTGCAAAGCGTTGTGTGATACTGCCCCCATGTTGGGTGACAAAATCAGCACAGCTGTCCTCCTGCATGACCCGGCCTATGTCGGGTTCCAGATTGAGGCTGCGAGTATAAAGCGCAACGCGACACTCGGTCAAAGTAAATGCTTTCATTGTTCTGCTCCTATTATACTCTGTTGCTACGAGATCTTGTAGTTACCAGGAGCCGCGGTCTCCTGGTAATCCCGGATTATTCCCCCGTGCGTTTCGGCTTAGGGGGCGGCGCGGGTTGTGGTCGCCGCTTCTCCACGATACGCACCGCAATCTGCGGTAGCGAAGTGGGCATTTTGACGCCGCCTAGCGTTTTGCCTGCCATAGTTTGACCTCCCCTAATGATGTGGCGGGAAGTCGCTGCACCGGTTCAGCTATGTCCCTGGTTGACGGAATCTGTGCACGGATGCCATCAACTGAAAACTATGATATAAAATGGTGCTTACGAATAGCCGTGAATCACATACGATCTATGTACGACCAGCTGAAAACGGAGACTGAGATGAGACATTTCAACACTGAAAACCGCACTTTCGGTGAATTACTGCGCTTTTACCGCCTACGGGCGGGGTTACAACAAAAAGAATTGGCGGAAGCGCTTGAAATAAGTAGGGCAAGTACTATCTCAGACTGGGAAAGTGGTAGGCATTTGCCCAGCAAATCCTTGACTCTTCTGGGCAAGGTCGCTGAAGTGTTAGAACTTAATGCCGATGAGATGTTACGACTACAAGAGGCAACTGCCGTGGCTTTGGAGCCCGTACAGCAACCACGTAAGGCGCCACCACGACTACGCTTTGTTCCTCCCTTACCCGATCATGCCATCGAGCGTGCCTTAACCGCTCCTTTGAGCGACGCGCTGATCCAACGCACCGCTACGGGAACAGCCCAATACACAGTGGTCATCCTGAGCGGTTTAGCGGGCATCGGCAAAGCTACCCTGGCTAAACAGATCCTGGCAAATCCAGCCGTGCAAATGACCTTTCCCGCAGGCGCCCTCTGGTTACGATGGAGCAGTTACCCAACCGAGACGGATTTCGAAGGGTGGTGTAATGCGCTAGGTGTCGAGCGCATATACCGCCAGAGTTGGCGGGATGCCTGGTTTGATTGGCTGAAGGATTCTGGAAACGCCGCTTTGCTGGTCATTGACGATGTCTCTGGAACCGAGCTTCGCCGATCCTGGTTAGGCGAACTCCTCAAAGCCCTACCAGAGTGCTCCGCGGCACTCATCACTACTCAGGATGGCGACGCCGTCACGGCTGAGGTGCAGCACTGGCTTCCTCCATCTCGCACACAGAGTTTTGTCCTCAGCGGTCTTAGCACAGTGGAGGCTCGCGCTCTGGCCACAACGGTGCTCGGACGCCCCCCAACCGCTGAAGAATGGGAATCGCTGCAAGATATCAGCGCCGCATTAGGGGGGCATCCCGAAGGAATACGCCTGGCAGTCAGCACTCCTGCGGCATTACAGGATACAGCCGCGTCGCTGACCGCGGAGACATTACCTGCACAGATCATCACCTTACTAGAAGCGCAATGGGCGCGGCTCTCTCGGGTGGAGCAGGAGCAGCTATCGCTCCTGGTAAGCCAGATCAAAGTCAGCGGAGTCTTCGGCCGCGGCTATGCTGCAGCGGTGTGGCAGGTGACTCCAGAACAAGCACAACGCCAATTGGAGCGCCTGGCAGGGATGGGACTTATCGAACGGGTTGCCGAAATATATGATCCGCTGTGGCCCTGGCCCGCTGATTATCGGGTGATGCCAGCCGTACAACGGTTTCTCAAACCCCAGGTCTGGTCCCGGAAAGATACCGCTTTAGACCTGCTGCGCGCCGCACCCGCAGTCCTGCGTACCGTACGTCACTTGCGTCGGTACGGGGGCGCCTGGCTACGTCCGCCCTGGCAATTCCGCCTGGTCGCGTTTGTCTGGCAGCTCTTTCTGGTACCTAAAGTGCTCATTCTGGGGCTCCTTCGCCTGGCTCAAGCCCTGGGAGCACCGCGGTGCTGGTTCGAAACCTGGCGTGACTGGACCATACTGCTGGTCGCTGAGCGCTTGATGCGCCGCCGCTGGGCTGAACACAGGATAGAGCCTCCAGAGGAATTCTGGTTGTTCTATGATGCGCATCAGGGGTCGCAGTTATGGATCTCGCTCGCCCTCCTACCGGCAGGAATGATTGGAGCTATTCTGGGGCTGTTCACCATCAGCCTGATCACGCGTTATCCACTAGTCGCACAACTATTGTATCAACTGGAATTGGTGTTGCTGTGGGCGACCCTGGCGCTGACCGTAGGGTATTTCTGGAGTATGCCCTGGCGCTACTGGGTGGTTTGCCATTATGGGGTGATGACCTGGGATCTGCGATTGCTGCTTCGTCTCACCAAATTACTAGGAGGACGCCAGGTAGAGTAAGCGCACAGATCGAAGAAACGATCCGAGTTACGCCATGGCAGCCACATCACATCATGTATCCTGCAGGGAATGCAAAAGCCCGCTGCGCAACCGAATTGCAAACTCCCGTGCTTGAGAAATTTTGCATTTCATTGCTGTTGTGCTACACTATTGTCAGTAGGTGACACAAGCTAATTCGAACGGGAGGTTCCATGCGCCCGGTTTTTGAAACTTGTACTCCCCGCCCTGAAGTGCTGCAAGGGCAACTCACGGAAGATATTTTTGCCGCCCGGCTCAAGGATGTACACGATGGCGTTGCCGCGCCAGTCTATCAGGAACCGGCGCGTTTCTTCGCCAATACCTATCCTACGGCAGGCTTACGACTGTTACTGAAAGAAGCCCTAGGCCGGGTGACTGGCGCCGATCCTACCGGCAGCCCGATTCTACGTTTGGAAACAGCCTTCGGCGGCGGCAAGACGCATAACCTCATCGCGCTGTACCACGCAGCAAAGGGTAACGCAACAGCCGAAGTGATAGGAGATATAGTGGATGCAGCGTTCCTGCCACAACAAGAGCAGGTACGGGTCGCTGCCGTGGTCGGCTCTGATCTCGACCCCACCACCGGTATTTATCACCCTGAGGACAATTTACGCACGTATACCCTATGGGGCGAGCTCGCCTATCAGTTGGGCGGTCGCGCCGGTTACGAAATCGCCCGAGAAAGCGATATCAACCGCTCTGCACCGGGGACCGGTCTTTTTGCCGAGATTCTTGGCGCACACTCAGCATTGATCATGCTAGACGAGGTCGCCCGGCACATGCGCGCGGCGCAAGCAATGCCCACAGCCACGGGCAAATCAGACCTGGCTGAGCAGACGGTGGCGTTCTTGATGTCGCTGCTGGAGTTTGCTGCCAGCCGCGCCAATGTAGTGGTAGTGCTGACGCTGGCCGGCGCTGAGGATGCTTTCGCCAAAGAGACGGAGCACCTACGCACCCAGTTAGCGGAAGCGCACAAGGTGTCCGCGCGGCAGGAGCGGGTTATCACGCCCACCGGCGAGACGGAAATTGCGGCCATCGTGCGGCACCGGTTGTTCTCGCAGATTGATGCCGTCGCAGCGGCTGAGGCTGCTCAAGCCTACACCGCTGCCTACCGGCGCTGGCACGATCAAAACGTCGCGCTGCCCAATCATATCCTCTCCGCCGAGTATGCACAGGCATTGGCAGCCGCCTATCCCTTTCACCCAGAGCTGCTCAACGCATTGACCTTGCGCGTGGCGACCATCCCCAACTTTCAAAAAACGCGCGGAGCACTGCGCTTGCTGGCGTTGGTCGTACGGCGAGTGTGGGAAGAACGACCAGCCGATGCGATATTTATCGCACCCTACCACCTGGACCTGCGGACACCGGAGATCGCCGAGGAGTTGACCAGCCGCCTCGAACGCCCGGCTTTCAAACAGGTCATCGAAGCCGATATCATCAGTCCCAAAGGCGCCGCGCCGGGCCATGCGTACCAGATAGACGGTCCCTGGGTAGACGCCGGCAAACCACGCTACGCCCGCCGGGTGGCAACCACCGTGTTCTTGCACAGCCTGGTACAGGGTGCAATCTCGGGTATTGATCCTGCCGAGCTACTGGTGGGCGTGCTGGCGCCAGGCGATGAGCCGGTACTGGTTCACAAGGCGGCTGAACGATTGGTAGATCGCGGCTGGTTCTTTGAGTGGGATGGCCTGCGCTATCGTTTCAAGCCGGAGCCTTCCATTAATAAGATCATCAATGACGAGATGCAGCTGGTGGGACTGACGAAAGCCAAAGGCGAGCTGGATAGCCGCATCCGTAAGGTGTGGAAGGCCGGCACATTCAAGGTTGTGTTCTTCCCGCAAGAAGCCAGCCAGGTGGATGATGACGCCGAAGCTCCCAAACTGGTCATTTTACACTATGATGCCGCTCCAGTTGCCGCCGCCGATCCTGCGCCGCCGGAATTGGTCCGCAAGCTGGCTAGCCACGCGGGGACACTGGAAGGTTTCCGGCGCTTCCCCAACAACGTGCTGTTCTTGGTCGCTGATAGCGAGCGGGTGGAGGATATGGTAGAAACAGCGCAGCGTTATCTGGCGCTTAACCGCATCACGGCCGATGGGCAACGCATGCAGAGTTTCACCGAGGAACAACGCAAGAAGCTCAAGAAGTTGGGCGAAGCGGCGGAGCTGGATGTCCGGGTTGCGATTACCAAAGCCTACCGGCACCTCTATTTCCCCCGTGCAGATGCGCCACAGCGAGATGCCAATCTGATCCACGACCTGCTGCCGGCCCAAGATCAGGGTGATGTGCCACAGGATCAATCTGAAGTCGTGCTGCGAGTCTTGCGCCAACAGCAGAAGGCGCTCACCGGCAACGAGTCAATGCTGGCAGCGGCATTTGTGAAATCACGGGCATGGGATACCAACGCGGCGCAGATGACGACCGAAGAGCTACGCAAAGCCTTTGCCCGAAGGCTGAGCCTGCCGATGCTGTTTGACTTGAATCAGCTCAAGAAAACCATCCTTAACGGGGTCAAAGCCCAGGTTTGGATCTACTACGACGCCAAGGGCGAGATGGGCTATGATTTTGAATCGCCGCCGCCAGCCGTGCAGATCAGCGACGAAGCTTATCTGTACCTGCCTGCAGAAGCGGCGCGACTGGATTTGCCGATTAAGGGAAAAATTAAGCCACCACTGCCGCCACCAGAAGACATATGTCCGATCTGCGGTCAGCCACAATCGGCGTGTACCTGCGGCGAAATCATTATGCCGCCCCCATCGGACGAACCGCTGCGGGGCAAGGGTGTACCGCAACAGGCATTCCAGCAGTTGCTGGATCGTTGTCACGATCAACAAGTAACGCGCTTGAGTGAGTTGTGCATCACCCTTCAGGGTGAGGGAAAGATGGGCGCACAGAATCTCCGAACTCTAGGCGTCGTGATCCCCCAACTAAACGCACCGGAGGCCCGTATCCAGCTAAGCTATGCTGCGCAGTTTGATGCTGACGAATATATTACCGTGAACGCAATATTGCCCTGGGAACGCTATCGCCAGCTTAAACAAACCACTGACGAATTAAGCAAGACGGCGGGAAAGTTTACCGCAACCCTGATCCTTAGCCTGCACTTCCAAGACGGACTTGATCTGGATGGCGATGCCATGCGCAACCTTCACGAAGTGCTGACTACCGTGGGATTGGATGTGATCGAGATAGAGGGCGAACAGGCGTGAAAGCATTGAGTTTCCACCAGCCCCGTGCCGAGCAAATCATCTTGGGGCAGAAAACCGTAGACCTGCGGAGCTGGCAGACGGCATACCGCGGCCCGCTTGCGATTCACGCGGCAGCGACCCGGCGCGATGACCGCTGCCGGGACCTGGGCTTTACGCCGGAGACCTTAGCCTATGGCGCGGTGATTGGCAGGGTGGAGCTGGTGGAGATTCGCCTGTTGGATGCGGAAACCTATGTCGCGCTGCAGCCGCAACATCGCTCAGAAGCGCCCTTCCCTGGCGCGCCCTGTTATGGCTGGGTCTTCGCCAATCCGGAACGCCTGCCGGAGCCGCTGCCGGTTATGGGTCGCCGTCGGCTCTTTGAGGCGCCCATTGGCGAGTCAACAGAGAGGCAAGAGAGTGAACCAGCAAAAAAGCCAGCAAGCGGCCAGCGACCAGCAAGCGGCACCGGGTATCAAGCCTTCAGTGCGCCGCAGCCCGATCCTACCCGGCCCTTTGCCCTCTACACTTTGGCAAACGAGGATGGAAGTTACCGCGTCGCATTGTACCAGTGGGTCAACGTCGGGCAGGTGCCGCAATCTGCCGCCACGCCACAAGCGCCCGGCGCGCTGTGGAGCGTAGAGCTGGGTGGCGACGTCTTGCGCGCAGTAATGGATCACCTGCTCGCGGCGTTGCGCGCCAACGATTACAAAGCCACCGACTTAGCGCGGGCGGTGGGAAGCGAAATGCCGTTCTACCTGGGCGAGCCTTCAGGCTTGCGGCTGGCGTTGATTCTGATGGCGGTCAAACCGCTGGCGCGGCACGACCGCATCGAGGCGATTGGGCAGGGCATCCAGGCGATGAGCGCCGAGGAAGCGTACTATTGGTTCAGCAAGTGTACCGCCGGAGCGGACGCCGTGCGCGCGCAGAAGGCGCTACGGGTCCTGCTGGCGGGGGAATAGAGACCCTGCTCTCGGCTCTGCGCTTAATACCGCCATAGATATACAAGAGGTCAACTAAATCTTTATGAGATCAGCAGCCTTATGGGTAGTGAGAACATTACTTGGTCTCTTATTGTTAAACTCTGTTCCGGCGCAATCAGCGGGACCGTTGCCACCTGCGGCAGAGATTGTCTATAAAGAAATGCTGACTGTCTACTATGGCAACTTAGCGCGTCGGGCGAATGGCGTGCCACCTTTGCGCTGGAATGGACCAATGACTGAAGCGGCGCGGTGGTTTGATTGGGACTCTGTAGAAAACCGCCCTGGTGGATATTGTGGACATCAGGACACTTTGGGACGCTGGCCCTCAGAGAGGGTGCCCTTGTTTGGTTACAAGGGAGGGTGTGGAGCCGAGAATTGCTATTGCGGGTATATGGAGCCACAGGCAGCGATTGATGGTTGGATGAACAGTCCGGGACATCGCGCCAACTTATTGGACCCTGGCTCCCGTGAAATTGGGATGGGCTATTATGTCCGTGCCAGTGATGGTCGGGGGTATCTGACGCAAGATTTTGGCACGGATGCAGTGTATCCTCCCGTAATTATTGATAACGAAGCGCCCAATACCACAGATACGGCTGTGGATTTATATGTTTACAATCGGGCGCAGGGCGGCGGGTTTCGGGAGCTGGGACCGGCCACTGAGATGCAGATAGCGAACAATCCCTGTTTCACAGGCGCCGACTGGCAGCCATATCAATCAGAGCTGGGTTGGACTTTGGCGGCTGGCAGCGGTTGGCGCACCGTTTATGTGCGCACTCGTGATATTATGGGGCGGATGACCACTGTCAATGATACGATTTATTTGGGCTCAACCGTGCCGATCCAAGAATTGGGTTTACACTTGGCTTCTACCAATACCCCTACTGTGACACTGTATGGTCTGGATACTACCTGGTCCTATGTCCGATTGAGTCAAAACTGGTTTGCGGATGACACTTTTGGCACCTTTGGCTTGAATTGGGGCAATGGGGAGCGCGTCAACGATGCTACGGCCTGGGGCGGCACAGCCTTTCGACTTTACCCAGGCAATGGGGAATCCAATGCCTGGGTCTGGACCACTGAATTCTTCAAAGATACACCCTTGACCGCTTATGTGCGGCTCAAGGTCAATAACAATACTTCTACTTCTGAAGTGGCGCGCTTTTCCATCAATGGCGGCGGCACTATCTACGGCCCGCTCACGCTTAAAGGCACTGATTTTTCTGCGCCTAATGTATACCAGGAATTCCCCTTAGATTTTACCTATCAAAATACTAGTGACGTGTTCCTCATTTTTAACTTCTGGGGCTCAGGGACAGCAGACGTTTATGTAGATGGTGTCACTATTTATACCCGGCGGATGCTGGTGAGCTCCTCTTTGACGTGGCAGACGCCTGATGGCAACTATCGCGGTGGCAGCGTTTGGCTCCGGTATGAGGATGATAGCGGACATTTCTCGCCACGCCAGGACGCTATACTGGCTGCCAGCCGTTTGGCTCTGACTCCCACAGCATTGTCTTTCCTAGTTGAGACAGGTCAAAGCGCCGCGCCCCAAATCTTGACTGTAGCGCAAGATAGCTGTGGGGATTTTAATTGGTCAGTGAACGACAATGCTGCCTGGCTCTATACTCAAGTAGTTGGCGCCACCATCCGGGTGTGGGTCGACGCGACCACTATCACTCCAGGTACTTATACGGCTACAGTGACGGTAACGGCTGATTCCGGTGTGCTGGACAGTCCCCAGTCAATTCCTGTAATGTTACGTGTAGCCGCGCAGGTCTCACGAATCTATTTGCCGTTGACTTTGCGTATCGCGCCATGAGTTCGGAAACTGAAACCGAAAAGATTGACACGACATCCAGCAGGAGCTCAATACCAATGCCCGACTCCCCTCATCTCGGCAAACTGCCGCCGAAACACAGATTCATCCTCAACCCCTATGTGGATGCGCGGTTCTCCTCTTGCCCTAGCTGTGGACAGCCAACGAAACTACGCAAGCTGCCGTTCTTCGTCCATGTGGATCCGCGACTGCCCGTTGTGTTGAACATGTCGCACCGCTATTGCCCCGCCTGCGACCTGATTATCCTCCACCGCGACAGGCTGGAAGCGTTGTTGATGCAGCTGTTCCCCGACCACGACCCAGAAACGCTTCGCAAGCAGTATCTCGTGATGGGCACGGTGGAGCGCGCAGCTTTCCGCGCTAGCCTTAAGACGCCCCTATCTATCGCCGAGATGTTGGAGTATCTGCACGACTTCACGGAGCGCCTAACGGTGCAATCTCAGCCCATCAGATGGCACAAGGATGAAAGCTGAACGCCGGACCCAGTTACCAACAACCGGCATCCAGCAGCAAGGAGATATCATGCCCCAATCCCTGATCGAAACCTGGCTCCCCTTCGACGCCATCGGTGCGGAGAGCCTGCGCGATGCGAGCGCGGCGCAGAAGCCTCCACTCAACCGTTTGCACGTTTGGTGGGCGCGCCGCCCGTTGACGATCTCCCGCGCAGCCATCGTCGCCTCGCTGCTGCCCGCGTGGGAGACGCTCGCCATCGATCCACAATGGCGCCGCCGCTTCCCTGATGAAGCCGCCTACCGCGCCTGGTTCCTGCGCTTCCTGGGTGTTAGGGGTGATCCGGCGGCAACACGTCAGGCTCTGCTCAAGGCTCGCGAAACTGGCGAGCACTTGGGCGCGAACCCTTACGGCTACGACCGCGCCTTCACCGTCAGCCCGGAAGCGGACGATCTGGCGTTGTTCGAGCGCCTGGTGGGGCGCCCACTTTCCGAAGTCACGGCTCTCGACCCCTTCTCCGGCGGTGGTTCGATCCCTTTCGAGGCGCGGCGCTACGGCTTGGCGACCGTCGCCAACGAGCTCAACCCGGTGGCTTGCGTCATCCTCAAAGCCACGCTGGATTATCCCGCCCAGTTTGGTTCGGAACTGGCAGCGGATATCAAGCGGTGGGGCAATCGTTGGGCTAAACAAGCGCAGGAGAAACTCGCGCCGTATTTCCCCAAGGGCGAGGGTGAGAACATCTTCGCCTACCTCTGGGCGCGGACAGTGACCTGCCCCGTAACCGGCAAGCCCGTGCCGCTCAGCCCCAATTGGTGGCTGAGCCAATCCCCACCCATCGCCGTCCGTGTGCGCACCGATCCCGCCTGGGACGCGCCGCGCTTCGAGATTTATACCCCTGGCGCGGGCGACGATCCCGACGCTGGCACGATTGCACGCGGCGTGGGCCGCTCCCCCTGGACGGGCGACGCCATTGATGGGGACTATATCAAAGCCGAAGCGCAAGCCGGGCGGATGGGGCAGCTGCTCTACGCGGTGGCGCTCAAGCGGCGCGGCGGCTTCGATTTCCGCGCGCCCACGGAAGCCGACCTGGCGGCGGTCGCGGCGGCGGAGGTGGAACTCGCCCGCAAGCGCCCACTCTGGGAGGCACGGGATGTAATTCCGATAGAACAGCGTTATATCGGCCCTGCGGACCGCTCTCTAAACTATGGAGTGAGTCATTATGCTGATTTCTTCTCACCACGCCAATTACTCTCTCAAGGTGTTTTCGTCGAGATTCTAGAAGAACTGCGCACAGAGATTCGGGCCTCCCTAGATGAAAAACGTGCGCAAGCAGTTGAAACCTATCTCAGCATCATGCTGAACAAAATGGTCATCTATAACAATCGCGCCTGTCGTTTCGACCCTGGACGCGGTATCCGCAGTGTTTTTGACCGCCACGATTTCGCTTTTGTGTGGAGTCACGCAGAATTCGACGCCTCAATGAATCTGCTCCCATGGGCTATTGACCAAATCGCCGATGCCTACAAGGATATGGCCGGGCTGTTGGACTTTGCCCCGGCGCAGTTGGGAACGGCGGCGATAGAACGTGGCTCCCTGAAGCAAATCCAGGGCAACGCGGCGCGGCTTGCCGGGCTAGCGGATGCCTCGGTGGATCTCATCGTCACCGATCCGCCCTATTACGACAACGTCATGTACGCGGAACTGGCGGATTTCTTCTACGTCTGGCTCAAGCGCACGGCGGGGCATCTTTACCCGGAATGGTTCACAACGCAGCTCACCGATAAAGATGCCGAAGCCGTCGCCAATCCCGCCCGCTTTAGTGATCTGGGGAAAAACAAGAAGCAGCTCGCCATGCAGGATTATGAGCGCAAGATGGAGGCGGCTTTCCGCGAGATGGCGCGTGTCTTGCGCCCCGAAGGCGTGCTCACGGTGATGTTCACGCACAAACAGGTCGAGGCGTGGGACACCCTGGCGATGGCGCTCATCAACGCCGGGTTCAGCGTCCGCGCCTCGTGGCCCGTCCACACCGAAAGCGAGCACTCGCTCCATCAAGCCAAGAAAAACGCCGCCCAGAGCACCATTTTGCTGGTATGCCGCAAACGGGTGGGCGAGAGTGGAAAACAAGGCGAGGGGGAGACGTTCGCCCCCTCACCCTCTCACCCCCTCACCCCTTCTCCCGTGTGGTGGGATGATCTGGCGCCGCGCGTGCGGCAAGTGGCTCGTGAAAAAGCCGCGGAGTTCGACGCGCAGGGCATCCGCGGTGTAGACCTCTACCTGAGCACCTTCGGTCCCGTGCTGGCGGTCATCTCCGAACAGTGGCCCGTCCTTTCCCGTGAGGTGGATGAGCGCACCGGGCAGCCCAAGGCGCTGCGCCCGGAGACCGCGCTCGACCTGGCGCGCGAGGAGGTCATCGCCCTGCGGAAGCGCGGTCTGCTCCTGGGCCGCGATGTGCAATTCGACCCCATCACGGATTGGGCGCTCATGGCATGGGATGCCTTCCAGGCGGAGACCTTCCCGGCGGATGAGGCGCGCAAGCTCGCGCTGGCGCTGGGGCTGGATGTGGAGCGCGACCTGGTGGCGCAGCGCGTCATTAGTAAGGGCGGCAGCGACGTGACCTTACTCCAGCCCAAAGAGCGGCGCGTGCGCGGCAAAGTAGACCCGGAAGCCAAGGGCTTCAATGTCTGGCTCGACGCCATCCACACCGTCATGCTCGTCTATGCGGAGGATGGCGCCACGGCATGCGAGGCCTTCCTCAAAAAGACCGGCTTGCGCACGGATAGCGCGTTCAAGGCGGTGCTGCAGGCATTCCTCAACGCCGTGCCGCGGACAAAGGTCAAGGGGAAATTCGTCCGTCCCGAAGCCGCAGCGCTGGAGGGGATTCGGGCGGCGTTCTTCGAGGAGTTGGAAGTCCCGGTGGAGGAAGAGGCCAAGCCGGAGATGGTGCAGGGGAAGATGGATCTGGTTACTGGAAGCTAGAAGCTGGATAAGCGAAAGTTGATGTAGAATTGGGATAGGTAGGCGCAGAGATTTTTCATCCTTCGGCCTTCATCCTTCATACTTTCCAGGGAGTGTTATATGGGTCAGGGAGCAACCTTCAAGAAGTTCGATTTGCACTTACACGCGCCTGGTGTGGGGCAATGCTTTACAATGCCTGCGGGTGAAAATGTAACCACGCCAGAAGCAAAAGCCGCATTTGCGCGTCGCTATGTCAAACAGGCGCATGAAGTCGCGGGACTGGATGCGATTGCTATCACCAATCACAATGATACTAGCTGGGTTGATCCTTTGCGGGAAGCAGCTCAGGACCTTTATGGCGAAAACTTTGTCGTATTCCCTGGGCTAGAAATAGGCGCTTCAGGTGGTCTTGGAGCTATCCATATACTGGCGATTTTCCCCGAAGATACGAAAGTAGACATTCTAGAACGTTTCCTCGATGATGACCTTGATCTCAAAGAGCGTTTCACAGCTGAAGGGCACTGTATTCCCACGCCGCGCAGTTTTACCGACGTCGTGCAGGCAATACAAAGACGCAATGGCATTGCGATTGCTGCACATGTTTTCAGCTCTGAAGATAGTTTACTGGATTCAAAATCCAATAAAGGTCTCAAACGCAAACGGGAATTTTGTCTTCCGGAACTCCTGGGGGTACAAATTCATAAGGGAACGATTGAGGAATTGAGTGAATGGCAACGCCTGGTTGTGACCAACCAACACCAGGAAGCAGATTTTCGACGTGAACATCCAATTGCGTGTTTGAATGCTTCCGATGCGCGCAGGCTCGAAGATATCGGTTCCTGGTTTACCTATGTCAAATGTGAGCGTCCTGATTTCTTGGCGTTAAAGCGTGCTTTGCTAGATTCTCAGGCGCGCTTACGCTTACGCGATGCTCCGCCGCCGGAGCCCGTGCGCTACCTGTCTGCATTGCGCCTGCTCAGACAAGATGGGTTCAATACGACCGGGTTCTTGCGCGAGATTGACTTAGAATTCAACCTGCGTTTGAATTGTCTCATCGGTGCGCGCGGAACCGGCAAGTCAGCGGTGGTAGAGTTGTTGCGCTATTTGTGGGAGATTGAGGCTTTGCGCCCCAAAGAACAACAGGGGTTTGCCGATGTGTTCTTGCCAGAAACAGGGCGGGCGGAATTGGAAGTAGTCAAAGACCACGTGCGTTATCGTTTGGTGCGGCAGGGACGGAGACCGACTCTGGTAGAACGCTATGAACCTGATGGAGGATGGGTCGCTACGGATTTGCGTCCGGCCGATTTGTTCCAGCCGCAGCTCTACGGTCAAAAAGAGATTTTGTATACCTCGGAACATGTCAGTTCGCAGTTGGAACTGTTGGATCGCTTTGTTGGCGAGGGGTTGGTACAACTCAAGCGGGAACGTGATATGCTGCTGATTGAGTTGCGTCGCAATCGTGAAGCGATCATTGCCGAACATGAGCGCGTCAAGCAGACTGAGGATCGGCTCAAAAGCAAGGCGCGGATTGAGGAACAGCTCCGTCAATACCATCAGCTTGGCATTCAAGAACTAGCGGGAACCAAGCGGCTCTATGACCGTGAAACACAGCTGTGGGACGAAGCGCTAATGCAGTTGTTACAATCGAGCAAGGCCGTGGAAGATGCGCGCCGGCGTGTGACGCCGACGGAAGTCTCATTGTCTGACACGGAGCTGCAAACCTTGCCCAATGCCGCCCGGTTACGCTGGCTGCGCGAGCGGATGCAGCGCATGACGCAGGATTTAGGGACTGTATGGCAAACAACCGAAGAAAAGCTGGCACAAGCACGCGCCGATATCGAATTAGAGCAAAGGGCGTGGGCACAAGCGCGAGACGTATTCGAGGCGCAGTATCGGCAAGCGTTGAGCGAGGTGCCGGATTTGTCGCCGGATGGCGTGTTGCGCCTGGAACGTGAGCGGGCGGATTTGGAACGTGCAGAGCGCGAGGTTGAGAAATTCAAACGCGAGTTACAGAGATTATTTGAGGAGCGGCGCGAACATTTGCGGGAGTTGCTGAAAAACATCAGGCTACAGCACGAGTTACGGCAGGAAAAAGCAGCAGACATAACCCAGCGCCTGCAGCGTATACGAGTGAGCGTTGAACCGGGCCGTGATGAAGACTGGTTGCGCGAATTATGGGAGCGCTATCTGCGGGGCTCGCGGTTGCGCGCTTCTGATTACGATAGTCTGATTCAAATCTCATCGCCGCATCTGTTGCCGTTATTGGCGTTACTTGAATCTGCTGAGGAAGAACCCTTCATTGACGAATCGCTTTACAAAGAATGGCTGCCGCAGCCCGAAGCGACGCTTTTCCTACCGGATGCTGCAACCCAACTGGCTCAGTATTCTAGGTTAGAAGCTGATAAAGTGGGACGTTTACAGGAGCGGCTGGGCTTTGAAGCGCGCCTGGAATTGGATGAAATGCAGCCGCCGGATCGCGTCAAGATCGAGATGGATATCGCTCTGCCCACTGGGAATGGCGAGCAAGCGATTTGGCGCGCTCTGGGCCGGCGTTTGGGCGAGGGCGTCTCGGTGGGGCAAGGATGTACGGCGATCTTATCCATTCTTCTGCTTGAATCTGCCGAGCCATTGATTATTGACCAGCCCGAGGATGATTTAGACAACCGTTTTGTCTATCAAGAGATTGTCGAAACCCTGCGCACTGAGCGGGGTAAGCGGCAGATGCTCTTTGCCACCCACAATCCTAATATCCCTGTGGCGGGGGACGCCGAACTCATTGTGGCATTAGATGTAATCCAAGACGCCAGGGATCTCCATGCTCGTGTTCTAGCCAGCGGCTTTGTAGATGCGCCTGATGTATGCGAACAGGTCAAATCTATTCTGGAAGGCGGTGCGGTAGCATTTGAATTGCGCCGCATGAAATACGGATTTTGAGGAGGAGGCCGGGGATGATTGAAGAGATTCTGCTTGAGCGCATTGCGGCCGGCGAGAACGAACGGACCGAGTTCAAACGTGACTTTGACTCGGCGTCTGGAGTGTTACCTTCCATGATAGCCTTTGCCAATGGCGTTTTTGAGGGCTGGATTATTTTCGGGGTAACGGATGAAGGAACTTCACATTACCGGATTTCGCAGCTTGCATGATACATCCATGCGCTTAAAGCCTTTGAACATCATCATTGGGCCAAACGCCAGCGGCAAATCGAATTTATTCAAGGCTTTACGCTTTGTGCGCGATTTGGCGGGTGAGGGCATTGGCAAAACGTATCAAGAAATGGGGCGGCATCTATTTTGGTACGGCATTGCCAGCGAGTTGGACCTTAGTCTTGCGCTAGATCTCACAATGGCTGTTCCAGGTCAGCTAGGTCGCTTTGCCCCACGTTATCAGGTAGGAGTTAGATTAGCTAAAGGCAATCCAGTGATTGAAAGAGAAAGCCTGACTCTGAGATTGGGAGCGCAGGAATCTGAAGTGCAGTTTATTGACCGTCATGGCGGCAAGGTGCAGCGATATGCGGAACGGAGCGCCGCCGATGCAGAGGGGAAACCCGATTATGTGCCTGTATCAGGAAGACTCCCTTTGCGTACAGCGGCGTTGGCAACATACGGGCGTGAAACCACCTTCACACCGTTGGCGAGTCTGTACCACTTCATCCAAAACTGGCGAATCCTCCAGATTGACCCGCGTGCCGCGCGCGCCAGCGCGATCCCGGAGTCCCTTGAGGAAGAAATCCCCGCTCTCTGGGACAATGCCGGCAACTTGAGCGCAGTTTTACATGCCCTGCAGCACAGCGAAAGCGAGCAGTATCTCTTCAAGGAGCTCCAGCAGCGTTTGAGCGGAGCGATTCGTGCTCTTGCAGCTTTGCAAGTTGATCTGCGCCCTTCATTGACCGGTGGAGCGGGGAAGGCTGAGACAACCTTTTCCGAGAGATTTTTCCCCGAGCTTGCCATACCCGCAGAAAGCATGTCGGATGGAACGCTAGGCCTGTTGGCAACGCTGACCGCTCTCATCGGCGACCCTAATGCGACCTTGATTTGTTTGGAGGAACCAGATCAGGGGTTGCATCCTCACTTGATGATGTGGCTGGCTGACGCCATCAGATCTGTTGTAGACCTGGAGGCAGAACCGGGTGATGAGGAATTTCGCTGCCCCCAGATCATCATCACCACCCATAGTCCTGATTTTATGGATTGTTTCGATCTGCGGGAGGAGCAGGATTATCTCCAAGTGTTCATTGCGCGACGCGATAAGGCAGGAAAGACAACTTTCGAACCAGTGACAGCAGAGGAATTTGAGCCGTGGCTGAACGAATATCGTTTGGGCGATCTGGCCCGTAAAAACATCCTGGATCAGGGGGTGTTCTGATAGGGGTGTTACTCTCGGTGGATGACTCCAGAAATGCGGCATACAAAGTTTTGGCCGAAATGTAGCGTGTGCGCCATCATACAGCGGGTAAGGTAAAAATAGAGTTCCATACCGCGGATGAAATCGAGACTGCCGCTAGAATGACTCGCATAATTGATGACGCCGTTCGGAAGAGTTGCAATTGCGTGATCTTCGTAGTGGATCAGGAAACTCACGATCCGAGCAAACGAGTACTTCTAGAGCGGATTACCAGCGCTTTTGAAGATCTTTGTACCAATTTGCCTGAAGGTATCACTGTCGGATTGGTGGTCGCTCATAGCTGTTTAGAATGTTGGCTTTTAGCCGATGCCCCGGCCATTGCGCGTTTCCAGGCTGGCAAACGAGGTGTCAGATATGATCCTGCACAAAGCGGACAAACAGAAAGATACAACCCAATTGAAGCATCACAAGCGATCACAAATATCATGCGACAGGTAGCGCGTGCGGGAGGCATGAGGGATACCAAACGTATCAAATACGAGAAATCACGCTCTGCCGAGATCGTTCAGAAGATGGAAGATTTTTCCGCTGCGGCAAAACGAAACCAGAGTCTGATGTATTTCTTCGAGATGGTGCTGTGTGACAAAGATGGTTGTACACATATCCAACCCCAACTGGAATAACGGCAGTGCATCTTTCTGATCTTCCCTTCCGCCTCTCCTACGGCCCCGGCGACGACCGGCTGCACGCCTTCTACATCCCGGCGCTGGCAGCCAGCATCCGCTACGACCGGATGACGGGCTACTTCAGCAGTCATTCGCTGGCGATCGCGGCGGCGGGCGTGGCGCACCTCATCGCCAACGGCGGACAGATGCGGCTGCTTGTGGGCGCGCAGCTCAGCCGCGAGGATGTAGAAGCCATCGAGGCGGGCTATGATCTGGCCGAGGTGGTCGCCGCACGGTTGGGACCGGGCCTCCCCGATCCCGCCATGCTGACCGATCAGCTGCTCCGCGAACGGTTGGCCGCGTTGGCCTGGCTGATAGCGCAAGGACGGCTGGAAATCCGTGTGGTACTGCCCAAAGACACCAACGGTTTGCCGCTCCCCGCACCGGAATCCCGTGAATATTTCCATCCCAAAGTCGGTATCTTCACCGATGTGGCAGGCGAGCAAGTCGCGTTCAGCGGCAGCATCAATGAATCCGAAAACGCCTGGGAACACAACTACGAACAGTTCATGGTCTTCTCTTCATGGGCGGAGGGTCGCGTCTATGTGACCGAAGCTGTCGGGCGCTTCGAGCGCCTATGGGAGCACCGTGAGCCGGATTGGATCTCGCTGCCCGTGCCGGAGGCCGCACGGCAAAGCCTTCTGCGGTATGCGCCCTCCTCGGCGCCCACACGCGACCCTCTGGAAAAGGCTCGCGCGGCGGGGCGCGAAACGGTCAAGGAGCAGGCGGAACGACTGCTTTTAGCCCCGGTCCTGGAGCGCGAGCGCGTGCTCTGCCAGTTCTTGCGCGACGCGCCGCACCTGATCGGCGGAAGCGGGCTGGGAGCAGCGACAGCGACGGTCGAGCCCTGGCCGCATCAGGTCGCTGTAGCCCAAAAGATCATCGAGACCTATCCGGCGCGCTACCTGCTGTGCGACGAGGTGGGTCTGGGCAAAACTATCGAGGCCGGGCTGGTGTTGCGCGCGCTGTGGCTGCGCGGACACGTCAAGCGGGCGTTAATCCTCGCGCCCAAATCTGTGCTACGCCAATGGCAGGAAGAGCTCTACGAGAAATTTGCTCTCAATGTACCGCTGTATACCGGGAAGGATTTCGTGGATTACTGGGGCGCGAATCTGCCACCAACGACAGCCAATCCCTGGGATGGCGTTAGGCTGGCGCTGGCTTCCAGCCAGCTGCTCAAACGCCGCGACCGGCAATCCGAGCTCTTAAATGCCATCCCCTGGGACCTGGTGCTGGTAGACGAAGCTCATCACGCCCGGCGCAAGGATTTCCTCGACCCGACGGCATACCGTCCCAATCGCTTGTTGGAGTTACTGCGGGGGCTGCGCACACGCACTCAGGGCTTGCTATTGATGACGGCCACACCGATGCAGGTAGACCCCATCGAGGTCTGGGACCTGCTGGAATTGCTGGGGCTGAGCGGTGAATGGGGCGCCGATGGGCGTGAATTCCTGCGCTTCTACACCGAGATGCGCAAACCGGAACCGGATTGGCAGTTCATCTTCCACATGGCGCAGGCTGAGCAGCAACTCACACACCAAAAGCCAGATGCGGCATGGAAACTCAAGACAGAACGATTGGGGGCGGTCGAACGTCTACAACTACACCAGGTTCTGGAGGCGAATGAGCCAGAAACAGCCGCCACAAAGTTCGCCCTGCTCACCCCACAGGCGCGCGCCTTGGCTGAGACCTGGCTGAAAGAAGCCACCCCGCTACGCCGCCTGGTATTCCGCAACACGCGCCCGCTCCTAAGGGAATACGTTCAGCGCGGGTTGCTGCACGAAAATGTCGCCACGCGCCATCCGCGCCTGGTGTGGATTGATATGCGTGAGGAAGAGCGCACGCTCTATCTCCGCATCGAAGAGTACATCAGCCGTTTCTATCGCAAGTACGAAGCCAGGCGCAAGGGACTGGGTTTTGTGATGACCGTCTACCGCCGGCGGCTCACCAGTAGCTTCTACGCCGTGCGACGTAGCCTGGAACGACGCCTGGCTTTTCTACGCGGGCAAAGCGGAGATTTCTGGGATGACGACGATTTGGAGCAGGACGCGCTCACGTTGGATCTGGATGAGGAGCTGCTGACGACACACGATGCAGATTATCAGGAAGAGATCGCCTATGTTGAGGATTTCCTGAATGCTCTGAGACACTTGAGCGCCTATGATTCCAAAATCGAACAGTTGCAGCGCGACCTCGAGACTGCTTTCCGCCAACGCGATACGGCGCTAGTCTTCACCCAGTATACCGACACCTTGGATTTTCTGCGCGACCAACTACGTCAGTTATATGGCAGCCAGGTCGCCTGTTACAGCGGTCGTGGGGGAGAGTGGTGGGATGGTAACGCCTGGGTGCCCATCACCAAAGAAGTGCTCAAGCAAGACTTCCGACAAGGGGAAAGGATCAAAATCCTGCTGGCAACAGAAGCCGCCAGCGAGGGCTTGAACCTGCAAACCTGCGGTGTACTCATCAACTACGATATGCCCTGGAATCCCATGCGGGTCGAGCAACGTATTGGGCGCGTAGACCGCATTGGTCAGCGCTACAACCAGGTCTGGATTTACAATTACTTCACCACCGATACGGTGGAGGCCAATGTCTACAAAGCCTTGAACACGCGCATTGATTGGTTCGAGGATGTGGTGGGACCGTTGCAGCCCATCCTGGCACAAGTTGGGCGCGCCATCCAGCGTGCAGCGCTGGCGAGCGAGGCGGAGCGCGCCCAGGTTCTGGAACACGAATTGGACGACATTGAAACCGCGCTAGATGGGATAGAGACACAGCTAAACCTGGATGCGTGGGCGGCACAGGCGGAAGCTGGAGCGACTTGGTCCACACCAGTGACACTGGCGGAGATGGGAACTTTCGTGCTAAAATCACCCACGCTGCAGGCATTTTTCCGCCCACACGAGACACTTGAAGGCGCCTATTGGCTGAAGCTCGATGGACAAGAGCACGCTGTGACCTTCGAACGGCGTCTGTTCGACGAGCATCCCAACACACTGCAGTTGCTCACCTATGGGAATCCACTGTGGGAACAGTTGCTGACCACCATCAGTGTGCCGGAAAACGTTGAACAGCCTGGAGGGGCAGTACTCCGGGTCGCAGTTGACACACCCTTGCCGCGAGTGGCTTACTATGTCCTGGCAGAGAATACACCCCGGCAGTTAGAGAACATGCAGGCTTTGTATCAAGCTTTGCAGGACAATGCTGCGCCGGATTGGACGGCAGCCCACATCGAGGCAGCACAAAACGCCGCGCAGGCTAGAGTTGAAGAGGAGTGGGCACAGATTCTGGCGGGACAAGCGCAACTGCATGAAGCGCGTCGTGCGGCACTATTGGCACAGGCAAGGCGACTCCTGCTCGATGCGACGCTGACTGAATTGGCCTTGGGGCAACAGCTCAGTCTGCTGGATAGCAGCAGCTATCCGCTAAGTTTCGATATACAGGCAATACTGGGCCTAAAACGACACGGTTACCCCTGGGCGGGATTGGTACTTTTGCTCCAACAGCAAGCCGCTCTCAGCAAGCCGCAGCCTACCGACCCATTCTTCGTGCGCATCCAGGGAAATCCTCCGGAACAGCTCAAGCGACAGTTTGAGCGGTTGACACAGCAAGCCAAACAGATGTTGAAAGAGTTGGCGACGCTACAGGCACAGATTCCTGGTTGACAGAGGTGCAAAGCTATGCTAGACTATTATAGCATATATGCTATAATCAACGGGTTGTATGATACACAGGGCGAAACATGAACATCGAATACTACGAAAAGCCGAATGGTCGTTGCCCTGTCCAAGAGTTCATTCGAGACTTGCCGGCAATGGAACGGGTACGGGTGATGAATGCGATTGAGAGGCTACAGGAGTATGG
>Ga0116148_1001730_pt1 | contig 23021 bp, 11 predicted proteins | sample AD_UKC055_MetaG_FD_89786 | JGI IMG/M metagenome (GOLD analysis project Ga0116148, IMG submission 89786) | Active sludge microbial communities of municipal wastewater-treating anaerobic digesters from USA - AD_UKC055_MetaG | ecosystem: Engineered > Bioreactor > Anaerobic > Digestate | place: USA... | reverse complement strand
GGAGTTTCTCAAGCTCCGCCTGCGGGAGATCGCCCTGTCCGCGCCGGCGCTGGTGGTGCTGGACATGGACCGGCTTGACTTCCTCTACAGCGAGGCCCTGGAAGCCATCCTCTCCTGTCACGTGGTCGTCAGCCGGCGCGGGGGCGGACGCGTGTGCCTGGCCAACCCCAAGCCCCGCGTGCGAGAGCTGTTCGAGACGACGCGTCTGAACCTCCTGTTCCCCATCTTCTCCAGCGTCGAGCAGGCCCTCCAGGCGGAAGCCTGACGCCCCGTCGGGCCTCTATCCCATTGCGGGCGCCGGCGGCGAGGGGTATCCTGTCGCCCATGTCCACCACTACCGCACTGGAGACGTTGAAGTCCCGCTTCGGGTCGCTGTTCGGCCGTCCGCCGGCCGGCCTGGTCCGCGCGCCGGGGCGGGTGAACCTGATCGGCGAGCACACCGATTACAACGACGGCTTCGTCCTTCCCATCGCCATCGACCGCCAGACGCTGGCCGGGTGGGCCGGGCGGGCCGACCGGCGCGTCGTCTTCGCCTCGCTCCAGGTCGAGGCGCCGGCGGAGATCGACCTGGACGCGCCGATCGAGAAGGGCGAGCCCGCCTGGGCGAACTACTGTCGCGGGGTGGCGGCGGGGCTGCGGTCGGCCGGCGTGCCCCTGGCCGGGGCCGACATCCTCTTCGACAGCGACGTGCCCATCGGGGGCGGGCTGTCGTCGTCGGCCTCGCTGGAGGTGGCGACGGCGATGGCGCTGCTGGCGGCGGCCGGGGCGGTGGGCAAACTGGAGGGCCGCGAGCTGGCGATGATCTGTCAGAAGGCCGAGCACGAATACGCCGGAGCCCCCTGCGGGATCATGGACCAGTCGATCTCGGTCATGGGACGCTCCGGGCACGCCCTGCTGCTGGACTGCCGCGACGGCTCGACGCGCCAGGTGCCCTTCCGCGACCGGTCGCTGGTGCTGCTGGTGGCCGACACGCAGGTCAAGCACTCCATCAGCGACGGCGGATACGCCGCGCGTCGCGACCAGTGCTACGCCGCGGCCGCCAGGCTGGGCGTCAAGATGCTCCGCGACGCGAGCGTCGCGGATGTGGAGCGGGCCGGGCGCGACGGCACGCTGGAGGGCAAGGAACTGCTGCGGGCCAGTCACGTGGTCAGCGAGATCGAGCGCACCGTGCAGGCCGTCGCCGCGCTCGACGCGGGCGACTATCACGCCTTCGGGCGGCTGATGTACGGCTCGCACATGTCCCTGCGGGACGACTACGAGGTGAGCTGCCAGGAACTGGACAGCGTGGTGGACACGGCCTCGCACCAGGCGGGCGTGTACGGCGCCCGCATGACCGGCGGCGGGTTCGGCGGCTGCGCGATCGTCCTGGCCGAGGCGGCCCGCGCCGAGGCCATCACGACGGCCATCCAGAACGGTTTCGAGCGGCGCTTCGGGCGGCGATGCCCCGTCTTCGCCACCACCGCCCAGGACGGGGCGGGGGTGGTGGATTCGGCCGGATAACCAAGAAATGCACTTGTTTGCTGCAAATAAGTAAAGTATACTTTAACTAATAGCAGCAATTAGTGTTATTCAGACCAATGATAGCGTCCAAGGCTGAAATCTTCTCGGTCCTGCGGCAGTACAATCCCTGGTGGGATGGGGGTGCGATTCCGTATCTGCCACCCTGGAGACGCTCTGTCTTCGAGGAATTGATGGCCTGGCTTGCCCAGCCTCCAACCCATCGGGCGATCCTGTTAAGCGGGGCCCGGCAGGTCGGCAAGACGACGCTGCTGCTCCAGTCGATTGCGGAGTTGATTGCCCAGGGGGTCAAGCCCGAGCAGATCCTGTATCTCACCTTCGACCACCCGCTGATCAAGCTTGCAGGACTTGAGGGAACCCTCAAAGTATGGGAGGAGTTGCGGGCGCCGCCCAAAGGGCTGGAGTATCTGTTCCTCGACGAGATCCAGTACGCGAAGGATTGGGCCGTCTGGCTGAAGCATCAGACGGATTTCCGCAAGAAGCGGCGGATCGCAGTGACCGGCTCGTCGATCCCCTTGAGCGTTGAGGACCGGGAATCCGGCGTCGGGCGGTGGCACACGATCAAGCTGCCCACCCTGTCCTTCTGTGAGTACCTGCAGATCAAAGGCATCCCCTTGCCGAAGCTCCCGCCCGTCTCCTGCCTGTTGCAGGCCATCGACTGGCCGGAGAAGGACCGTATCCGCGCCGCCGAGTCCGCCCGTCCGCTGGTGCCCCACTTCCACGAGTATCTCCTACGGGGCGGGTTCCCGCAGACCGCGCTGGTCGAGGACGTGACCATCGCCCAGAAGCTCCTGCGCGAAGACATCATCGACAAGGTGCTCAAGCGGGACATGACCGCCCTGTTCGGCGTGCGAAGGGTGCTGGAGTTGGAGAAGGTGTTTCTCTATCTCTGCCTGCACGACGGAGGCATGCTCGACCTGCCCACACTTTGCAGCGCGCTGGAACTGAAGAGGCCAACGGTCGCGAACTTCCTGGACCTGCTGGAGGCCGCCCATCTGATCGTCAAGCTGCCCCCCTACGGGTACGGCAAGGAGGTCCTGCGGGGGCGCTACAAGGCGTACCTGGCCGATCCCGCCATGGCCGGCAGCGTGCTGCTCAAAGGCCGGAGCCTTCTGGAAGACGAGACGCGGCTCGGCGCCGCCGTCGAGACCGCCGTGCTCAAGCACGTGCTGTGGGCCTACGGCCCGCGCGGGGGGGCCTTCTCCTACTGGCGTGGCAAGCGGGATTACGAAGTCGACTTCGTAGCCGAGGTCCAGGGCAAACTCATCCCATTCGAGGTCAAGTACCAGCAGAGCGTCCGCCCTGACGACCTGAAGGGCCAGCGGATCCTGTGCCAGGAAAAGGACATTACCCGCGCGTGCGCCGTCACGCGCGACGCGAACGACTTTGACGTCGTGCCGCTGGAGCCCGCCGACAAGGGCCCCGCCTGCTCGCTGCTGAAGATCCCGGCCCCGCTGGCCTGCTTCTGGCTGTCGCAAATGGGCCAGCCATAGATGGGCAGGATAAGCACATGAGCCACAGCATCATAAGCTACCGAGACAAGGGCATCTGGATTCACGATCGCACCATCCTCCCTTGCACACAACCTTCTGGTTGCACATAGAGGCTGCCGGCATCAACTCCCCCTGGGCGCAGGCGGTGATAGCAGAAACCAAGAGACTGTTCCAGGCTTCGGGACCAGGCTGCTTTGGCTACCGCATTGACGAACTTGTGCATTCGAAGACCGACCTGGATGAAATGCTGGAGGTCACGCGGCATGTTGTCGAGGTCATCAAAGTCGCGATTGCTCTCGGCCTGAAGAAGGTGGACATAGCATTATCCGGGGTACATCCCGATTTCTTCGGTGGTCAGACTCCACTGGCCCACTTTGGTACCGTGGGCGAAGCAGTAATTGAACTGCTCTCCGGAAGAGCCCCTGAAGAGGGCACGACTTGGGAGTACATCAGTTGGATGGATATCCCATTCTGGCGGGAATAGTTGGTTCTCACGCAAGGTAACGGCGCTCACCCGAACGCTATGCTGCCGATGATTCGAACAACAAACAACCAACAACGAACAACTGAGGCCGTCCGACTATTCAGACCCCCCTGGCCTTGAGCCTTGCTGTTACCCACATCTTCACCCCTGCCGCCTTGAGCGGCAGGTGAACAAGCCTGCCTGGCTTAGCCACCGAAGGACCTGGCGGGTCAATCTCCTTCACCACCGACACAAGGTCGGTGGGGTCACCCGACGCGGCAATTGTCGGACAGCCTGAACAACTAGAACTCGATCTGCCCCAGCTCGAAGGTCTCTTTCTTCTCGGTCAGCCGCAGGGTCAGGCTGCGGCGCTTCTCGTTGGGCCGGCCGAAGTGCGTGATCACCTCCGCCTGGACCGTCACCGGGCCTTGGATAGTGGCTGCTCGGCTGCCGTAGTAGTTGATCTCCACCTTGTACATCCCGGTCATGGCCTTGTGGAGAAGGTACTCCTCGGGCCCGTAGCCGTCGGTGAAGTCCTTGCTGACCAGCCCGCCGATGGTCGTGCGGTTGTGCCCGTAGAACGCCCGTTCGCCGGACGGCTCGACCACGTGCAGATCCATGTCGGTCATGTCGGCGTCCCAGGTCAGGACGATCCGCACGTCGCAGTCCAGCAACGTGAGCAGCCGCGGGTCCAGCTCGGGGCGGGGCGCCTGGCCGGGCAGGGCCCGTTCGGCGGCTGCCCGCATCTGGTTGAGCTCCATCAGGGCGATGACCTCGATCTCCTCGAAGCGGTCCCACTTGCCCATGACCACCTTGGCCAGCAGGTCCATCGCCCGCTGGAGGTCGTCGCGGGCCGCCCGGGCGTCGGCCTGGGCCTCTTCCAGGCTGCGCTGGCGCACGTTGCGGTTGGCCCGCGCCAGCCCGCGACGCCCCAGCGCCAGGGCCAGGTCGCGGTACGACTGCGGCTCCTCAGGCCGCATCTTCATCGCCTCCTCGAACAGGGCGACGGCCAGGTCCAACTGCCCCGCCTGGACCAGGCGGTAGGCCAGCACGCGGAGCAGGGCGGCGTTCTCCAGTTCCAACTCGGCAAGGTTGCTTATCACCCGCAGGCCCGTCGGCACGTCGCCTTGCTGGAGGAAGTAGTCGCCGCAATCCAGGAAGAACGCGGGCGAGGCGGCGAACGCCTTTCGCTGGGCCAGGTACGCCTCGTATCGCCCGGCCGGTTCAGCCTTCTTGATGGCCTCCAGGTACGGCGTCTTGGGGTCCCAGGCCTTGACCACCACGCCGGGCTCGCTGACGCGGGAGGAGTCGGCCCCGTCCTTGAGCGCACCGCCCGACCTGCCGCCGAAGGCGTCTCCGGCGGCACTGCGGGCTGGGGCGGCTCCTTCGTCGAACAGTCCGCGCCCCGTCTCGGCCTCTCGGGCGGCCGCCGGTGCGGGCAACATCGGACTGGCCGGTCGCGGCGCCGACACGCGCCCCAGCGACTGCGCCGGCGCGTTGCCGGGGCTTTCGTCGTTCTTGGCTTCTTTCGGCTCGCGATAGCGGAAGTCCTTGGGATACTTGAACTCCGTCTGCCACCACTTGGCCCGCTGGCCCCACATCGCCAGCACGCGATCGAGCTTGGACTGGTCGTCCTTCTTCTTGCGGGCGGTGCGGGCGTCCATCTCGGCCAGGTACGCGTTGCGCATCTCGGGCAGCGACTTCGGCGGGGCGATCTCGTGCTCCAGGTACTGCTCGATGCTCTCCAGCACGATCAGGCTCGTGAAGGGCGTGACCAGGCCGAACTGCTTGCCCACCGCCGCGATCTGCGACTCGTTCGCCTCGGGCCGGGCCAGGAGCTGGTCCACCTTCTTCTGGGCCCACAGCCGGCGCAGCACGGCGCCGGAGACGGCCGCCGCGGGCGAGACCTCGAACTCGCTCTGGCGAATCGTCTTGCCCGCCAGGCCGTACGAGAGCACCACCTTGGCCGGGCGCGATGGATCGTCCAGCCTGCCCGCCAGCATGAAACGCCCCTGGACGGCCTGCGGCTGGGACGGGTAGGCCAGGTCGGCGCCGGCAACGCCCTTGCCGTTGATGGTGGCCGAGAGGAAGCTGAAGACCGGCTTGCCCATCAGCTCCAGGGCGGCCTGGTCGTCCAGGCGGGCGAGGTTGAGGTACTGCCCGCCGGTCCGGGCGGCCAGCGAGGCCAGCAAGGCGTGGTCGGCGGACGCGTCGGCGGAGACCGCCACCAGCGGGGCGGCCAGGTTCTCGACCTCGCCTCGCCCGAAGGTGCTCAGACCGTCGCTGAACAGCAGGTACAGATCGGGAACGCCGGCGGCGCCCGGCGCGGGCGAGATGCGCCCGAGCTGCGTCCCGCCGTCGTAGACGACGTTCTCCAGAGCGGCCGCCAGTTCGGCTGTGTCGCCCCCGCGGACCTCGAAGCGGCGCGGCGCTTCCGGAGCGTCGCGGAACACCACCAGGTCCACCTGCGCGTCAGCCCCGGCCAGGAACCGCCTCAGCAGGCCGATCTCCCGCTTGCGGTCGCCTGCCGCTCGCGAGCCGCTGGCGTCCCAGAAGACGGTGACGTTTCGCGGGCGGGGGGCGGGCTCAGCCGGCGGGGCCGCGGGGAAGTCGTTGACGACGAAATACACGTCGCCCAGTTCGTCCTTCTCGACCAGGACGGGCGGACACGACGTGTCGGGCAGGTCGATGACGAGGTCCTGGCCGAGAGCGGCGTCCTTGAGCGTCTTCTCGGCTGCGAAGCCGTCCTGCCACTTCTCGAAGCCCAGGCCCTCGGGCCCGCCGCGGGCGATGACGGGCCTGCCCGGGCCGCGGACGACCTCCACGCGGAGGCGGAACTCGTCGACCTTGTCGCGGAAGTTGAGCGGCAGGCCCCAACTCGTGTTGCCCTTGCCGGGCGGCAGCTCGCTGACGTACTCCACGCGGACGGTGCGGCTGCCCCGCGCGGGGATGGGAAACACCCTCGTGCGGAAGTTGTTGCCGCGCGTCCACTCCACCAGGCCCGGGTCCACGCCCTTGCGGATTTCCGTTTCCAGGACCTGGCGCCCGCGGTCCTTCTCGACGGCGACGGCGTCCACCAGCCGCCCCTTGATGTCGAGCGCGTAGCCGCTGACGACCGCGCCCTGGGGCAGCGGGAAGTACAGCTCGCCCGCCAGCGGGCGAGTCAGGTCGTTGCGGAAGGTGAGCGTCATGGAGGTCTGGGCGAGATAGCCCACGATCCGGGCCTCGACGTCCACCCGCGAGATCCGCAGCGGAACGCTCTTGCCCTTGACCTGGGCCACCAGGGCCGGCGCCACGCCCTGCCCAGCCGCCGCCGACACGATCACCAACACCGCCGCCACCGCCCATTTCGTCTTCATGATCGTTCTCCGTTGCGCCGTCGCCTCAGGCACGGAAGCCCGCGCCCGGGCGGGCTGCCTGATTCCCTTAGACCGCCGCGGACCGCGTCCGGTTCCCGGGTTTCACAGGCGCCATTGCACCCGCCGGACGGCGGCTTTGCAAGCTCCGTCAGACACCGCCCAGCCGCGAGGAGCCGGACGCGAGGGACCACCCCCGTGGCATTTGACCGCGCGGTCTGCTATCTTGCCGAGGGCTTGGTGTGACGACGTAACGTCCAGCCCTGCTTTCAGCAGACCAACAACCAGGACCTCCCCGAGGAAAAGAGGAGCCCCCATGGCCCCGACCGCCCTGCTAATGATGATGACGCTGCTGCCGACGGCTGCATCCGGCGAGATCTCCGGCGAACTCAAGCAGTGGCATCGCGTGACGATCACCTTCGCCGGCCCGCAGGCCGGCGAGCAGGATGAACTCAACCCCTTCCGCGACTACCGGCTGAACGTGGAGTTCCGCCACGAGGCGAGCCAGACGCGCTATCTCGTGCCGGGCTTCTTCGCCGCCGACGGCAACGCGGGCGAGAGCGGCGCGGAAACGGGCAGGAGCTGGCGCGTCCACTTCGCGCCCGACCGGCAGGGCCGGTGGACGTACAAGGCGGCGTTCGTCACCGGCAAGGACGTAGCCGTCAACGCCAAAGGGGGCAAGGCGACGGCCTTCGACGGGGCGGCCGGCACGTTCACCGTGGCCGGCAGCGATAAGAAGTCGCCCGACTTCCGCGCCCGCGGGACGCTCCGTTACGCGGGCCGGCGCTATCTGCAATTCGCCGGTTCGGGCGAGTACTACATCAAGGGCGGGGCCGACAGCCCGGAGAATTTCCTGGGCTACGCCGGCTTCGACGGCACGTACAAGACGGCCGCCAAGAAGGCCCGCCCGGGCGAGGCGGTCTCGGGCCGGCTGCACCGCTACCAGCCGCACGAGAAGGACTGGCAGGCCGGCGACCCGACCTGGAAGGGCGGCAAGGGCAAGGGCATCATCGGGGCCCTGAACTACCTGGCCTCCAAGGGCGTCAACAGCGTCTACTTCCTGACCATGAACGTCGAGGGCGACGGCAAGGACGTCTGGCCGTGGACCGCCCCCGACGCCCGCGACCGCTACGACTGCTCCAAGCTCGACCAGTGGGAGATCGTCTTCTCCCACATGGACCGCCTGGGCCTCCTGCTGCACGTGATCACGCAGGAGACCGAGAACGACCAGCTCCTGGAGCGCGGCGGGCACGCGCACCTGCGGCCGCTCTACTACCGCGAGTTGATCGCCCGCTTCGCCCACCACCCGGCGCTCGTGTGGAACCTGGGCGAGGAGAACACCAACACCCCCGAGGAGCGCCGCCGCTTCGCCGAGTACATCCACACGACCGACCCGTACCGGCACCCGATCGTGATCCACACCTTCCCGGGCAAGTACCAGGAGGTCTACGGCCCGCTGCTGGGCTTCGAGCACCTGCACGGGCCCTCGCTCCAGATGGGCAACATGAAACTGACGCACGCCGAGACGCTGAAGTGGGTGGAGAAGTCGGCGGCGGCGAAGCACCCGTGGTTCGTCTGCCTGGACGAGATCGGCCCGGCCAACACCGGCGTCAAACCCGACGCCGACGACGGCGACCACGATGAGGTCCGCACCCACGCGCTGTGGGGCAACCTGATGGCCGGCGGGGCCGGCTGCGAGTGGTACTTCGGCTACAAGTTCGCCCACAACGACCTGAACCTCGAGGACTTCCGCTCTCGCGACCGCATGTGGGACCAGACCCGCCACGCCCTGGAGTTCTTCCAGCGTTACCTGCCCTTCGCGGAAATGCAGCCCGCGGACGAACTGACGCCGGCAACCGACGACTACTGCCTGGCCAAGGAGGGCGACGTCTACGCCGTGTACGTGCCCAGGGCGGACAAGGCGCCGGAACTGAAGCTGCCCGCCGGCCCGTACTCCGTGCGCTGGTACAACCCCCGCGCGGGCGGAGAGTTGACGACCGGAACCGTCGCGACGGTCAAGGGCGGCTCGACGGTCAAGCTCGGCCTGCCGCCAGGCGAGAAGAACAGGGACTGGGTCGTCCTCGTGCGAAAGGCCGGGCAGTAGCGATGAGCGCGATGAGAGCCTGGAGAACTGCCGGAGCGTTCCTGGCAGCCCTGCTATCGACGGGCGCGCCGCTGTTGGCGGGCGAGGCGCTGACGTTGCCACTGGAGATGCCCGCGTCCGGACAGGGGGCGGAGTTGGCGGCGCCGCTGGGAACCGAGGGGCCGTCGGCGATGGCGTTCGACAGCCGCAACCGCCCCTACCTGTTCCACTCGCGCGACGCGTCCACAAGCGGCTACCTGGTGACGCTTCGCGACGGGCAGTGGGTGCGGCGTTCGTTCGTCGAGGCGATCAAGAAGGCCTCGACGCGATTCGTTTCGTTCGCGGCCACGCCGAAGGAGCGCCACCTGCACGCGCAGGGCTCGATGACCATCGACGACGCCGACGGCCTGTACGCCATCGTCTATTGTCGCGGGGCCAAGGGGGGCGCGTTCCCCGTGCTGGTGTACTCGGCCGACCTGGGCGAGACGTTCACGGCGTACGAGCTGCCCGGCTCGCCCGGCGGGGCGTTTCTGGAGACGCGCGTCGGCTGCAACGACCTGTCCGCGCCGCCGGCGATCGGCCTGCTCAAGCTCCGCCAAAGGCACCCCGCCGAGTGGACCGACTACCACGTGCTGTCGGTGCTCGTGCCGCGGAAGGACGGCAAGACCCTGCGCCTGCCGCCGCCGGTGGAGGTCTCGAGCGACTGCTTCGGCGTGTCCAACCACTCCGGCGGATATTCGTTCGCCGTCACCCGCGGCGGACGGACGCACCTGGTGTGGGCGGAGATCCCCGGCGAGGGCCGGAAGGGCAACCCGACGTTCGCGGCCACGCTGGACCGCCAGAGCGGCAAGATCGTCGAGCGCCAGTTCCTGGCCGTCGCCCCGCCCGACGTGCCGGACGTGCACTCCACGCCGGTGATCGCCGCCGACGCGGCCGGGCGCCTCCACGTGATCTGCGGGGCGCACGGACAGAGCTTCCTGTACCTGCGGTCGCAGCAGCCCGGTCGGGTGGATGCGGGCTGGACCAAGCCGGTCGCCATGGGCGGGCGACAGACGTACGCCACGCTCCTGTGGATCGGGAAGGACTCGCTGCTGTCTGCCTTTCGCGAGTGGAAGGACGGCGTGGCCACGCTGTCGATGCAGTCCAAACCCGCCGGCGCCGATCGCTGGCCCGCCTCGCGGACGCTGGTGGTCGCCCCGGGGCGGAAGAAGGGTTACGGCATCTTCTATCACCGCCTGTTCGTCGACCGCGGCGGGGTGCTGTACCTGAGCTTCACGTTCTTCACCTTCCGCGACAAGGGCGAGACGTTCTACCCCCGCCTGCTGATCGCCTCCGGCGACGGCGGGGCGACGTGGTCGCCGGCGACCAGGGAAGACCTTGCCGCCCGCGTGAAGGCCTCGCGATAGGCCCGGCGGCGCGCGTCTGCCGCCCGCTCGCGGGTTGGCGCGGCCCGGCGGACTTGACTTGTGCGGCGAGGCGGCGTACAAATCCACGCATCGCAACCCAGACAGCAGGAGACGATCATGGGCGCATACTGCGGCAAGGTCCTTCGCGTGAACCTGACCAGCGGGGCGATCTCCAGCGAGCCGTTGAACATGGCGGCTGCCGGCAAGTTCATCGGCGGGCGGGGCCTGGCCTCGTGGTATCTCAGCCAGGAGGTGGACCCCAAGGTGGACGCCCTCTCGGCGGACAACAAGGTGATCATCGCCGCCGGCCCGCTGACGGGCACGCCCGCCCCGACCTCCGGGCGGTACATGGTGGTCACCAAGAGCCCGCTGACCGGGCTGATCGCCAGCAGCAACTCGGGCGGGTTCTGGGGGCCTGAGCTCAAGAACGCCGGCTTCGACATGATCATCTTCGAGGGCAAGAGCCCCAAGCCCGTCTACCTCTTCATCCGCGACCAGCAGGTCGAGCTGCGCGACGCGGGCGGCGTCTGGGGGCAGGTCGTCTCCAAGACCACCGACGCGCTGATGGAAGAGGCGGGCGACCCCAAGGCCCACGTGCTGTGCATCGGCCCGGCCGGCGAGAGGCTCTCGCCCATCGCGTCGGTGATGAACGACAAGCACCGGGCGGCCGGGCGCAGCGGCGTGGGGGCGGTGCTGGGCAGTAAGAACCTCAAGGCGGTCGTGGTCCGCGGCACGGGCAAGGTCGAGCCGGCCGACGCCGACAAGACCCGCGAGCTGGTGTCCGCGCTGATCAAGCGTCTTCGCGAGCACGACGTGACCGGCAAGGGCCTGCCCGCCTACGGCACGGCGGTGCTGGTGAACGTGATCAACGAGGCGGGCATGTACCCGACCAACAACTTCCAGAAGGTGCACTTCCCGACGGCGGACAAAGCCAGCGGCGAGACGCTGGCGGAGAAATACCTGGTCAAGAAGGTGGCCTGCTCGCGCTGCCCGATCGCCTGCGGGCGGAGCACCGCCATCGGCGACGAGCACGGCGAGGGGCCCGAGTACGAGACGCTCTGGGCCTTCAGCGCCGACTGCGGCGTGGACGACCTGCCCGCGGTCATCCGCGCCAACTACCTGTGCAACGAGTACGGGCTGGACACGATCTCGACCGGCGCGACCATCGCCTGCGCGATGGAGCTGTACGAGAAGGGCTTCATCCCGGCCGACCAGTGCGACGGGCCGGCGCTGGCGTTCGGCAGTAGCGAGGCCATCGTGGAGTGGACCCGCAAGATGGGAACCGGCGAGGGGCTCGGGGCCAAGCTGGCGCAGGGCTCGGCCCGGCTGGCCGAGATGTTCGGCTGCCCCGAGGCGTCCATGACGGTCAAGAAGCAGGAGCTGCCCGCCTACGACCCGCGCGGCGTCCAGGGCCACGGCTTGCAGTACGCCACCAGCAACCGCGGCGGCTGCCACGTCCGCGGGTACATGATCTCGCCGGAGGTGCTGGGCATCCCCCAGAAACTCGACCGCTTCGGCATCGAGGGCAAGGCGACCTGGGCCAAGGCGTTCCAGGACCTGACGGCCTTCATCGACTCGCTGGGCATCTGCCTGTTCACGTCGTTCGCCCTCAACGCCGACGACTTCCGCGACCTCTACAACACCATCGTGGGCGAGGCCCTCGACACCGACGGCGTGATGAAGGCGGGCGAGCGGATCTGGAACCTCGAGCGCGTGTTCAACCTGAACGCCGGCATGGACCCCAAGGACGACACCCTGCCCAAGCGCCTGCTCAAGGAGCCCGCCGGCCCCGGCGGCAGCGAGGGCCACGTCCACCGCCTCCACGAGATGCTGCCCGAGTACTACCAGCTTCGCGGCTGGGACAAGAGCGGCGTGCCCACCAAGGAAACGCTCGCGACGCTGGGACTGTAGGGATTGTCGATTTTCGATTGTCGATTGTCGATTGTCGATTGTCTATTTGAGGCGTCCGGCCCATGAAACGCAGAGGCAGCCTCGTGCTGCTTGTCGCCTGCGTCTGCGCGGCGGAACGGCCGATCAACTCACCACGTACTCCTCCGGCTTGATCTCCAGCCGCCCGCCGCCGGCGGCCAGGCAGTCGTTCACGCGGAGGACCGAGACGGCGGAGTGGTAGCCCTCGTCGGCGGGGCAATTGAGCTTGACGTTCTTCGGGTTGCGGACGGCCGAGAAGAAGTTCACCAGGTGGGCCCAGTGGACGGGGCGGTCGTTGCGCGGATCGAAGGGCAGCGGGTATATCCGTCCGCTCTCCTCACCCGAGGGCACCTTGACCGAGATAGTCCCGTCCAGGCGCGTCGTGAATCCCTTGATGTTCTTCACGCACCACTGGTCCAACTCCCGCTCGAAATCCGGCACAACGACGTTCTCCTCGCGACGCAGGCCCATTCGCCCGTCGAACTCGCGCAGGTTCATCGAGCCTTCGTCGCCGATGAGCGTCTCGAAATACCCGCCGTGGCTGGAGGTGTTCAGGAGTTGGTAGAAGCCCTGCACGATCTGCTCGCGACCGGCCTGCGTGGTGGCCCATTCGTACATCGCGTTGACGCTGGTGTACCACTCGCTGGGCTGGGCGGGGTCGCGCCAGGACATGGCCGAGATGGCCCGGGGCGCGGCGCGGAGGAACCAGTTGAACACGTCCACCTGGTGGCTGCCCAGGTCGGCGATGGGCCCGCCGCTGTACCGCTTGTACCACCGCCAGTTCAGCAGGTGCTCCACGCCCGGGTAGCCATGGCGGGCGATGGTGGCGGCGTTGGGCATGGCGGCGGCGGCCGGCGCAGGAACGCGCAGCCCGCGGAAGCGGTTCCACTGCCCGTACGCGTTGGTGATCCGCCCCAGGGCCCGATGCGTGCGGACGTACTCCAGCGCGGTCAGGTACCGCGGGTTGGAGCGGCGCTGGTGGCCGATCTGGAGCAGCTTGCCCGTCTGGCGGGCGGCCCGCACCATCGAGCGGGCCCCCTCCAGCGTGTTGGACATCTCCTTCTCGCAGTACACGTGCTTGCCCGCCTTGAGGCAGGCGACGGCGATCTCCGCGTGCGTCCAGTCGGGCGTGGCGATGATGACCGCGTCGAGGTCCTTCTCGCCGGCGAGCATCTCGCGGTAGTCCTCGTAGCCGCGGGCCTCGTGCCCGTACTTGCGGACCAGTCTCACGCCCGCCTCGCGCCGAACTCCCCAGATATCGCAGATCGCGCGGATCCTCAGCCGCTGGTCGGCCATCTTCAGGCAATTGGAGGCCAGAAGCACCCGCCCCTGCGTGCCGATGCCGACGAAGGCGATGTTCAAATCGTCGTCCTTGCCCGGCGCGGGGGGTTGGGGCTCGTCGGCGGCCGCCAGGTCGTCGGCCCACGCCGCCGCCAGCAACGCCCCCGCTCCCGCCGCCCGCAGAAACTCCCGTCGCTTCATGCCCGTGCGTGTCATGATCTGTCCCTTTCGCCAAGAGGGGTGGACTGTTCTCGCGTCCACCATCAAGACGCAGCACGGGCGGATTTCTTAGCCGTCGCCCTGCGCGGGGCCGGCGGGGAAGCGCCGACGGCGCCCCGGTTGCGCCGAAGCGGACCGGGCTGTGTTTTCATGCGCAAGAATTTGGTTGCCAAAGTCTTTTCGCCTCGCGCAATATAATTAGGCGGTACGACTGGGCGGGGGCTGTGAATATCCTGTGAGAGGAGCGCTGGACCATGCGCACGGACGTGAAAATCGGAATCGTTGTGGGGCTGCTGATCCTGGGCGGCGTGGTCGTGTATTTCTCCCTGCTGAAGGGTCCGGAGACCACGCCCGCCCCGAGTCCCGACGGCAAGGTGGCCAACAAGGTCGAGCCGGCGGCGCCCAAGGTGGACAAGAAGGCGCCCAAGGTGGACAAGAAGGACAAGGCCCCGCCGCGCCTGGCCAAGAAGGACGACTCGATCGTCGTCCCGCCCTTCAGCGAGGGCCCGAGCATCTCGCCCGATCCGGTCCGCCCGATTCGTCCGCCGTTGGCGACGGCGCCGGCGATCGTCGAGCCGCCCGTGGTCACCCCGCCGGTCGTGACGCCGCCCATCGCCGGGCGCGATCCGACCCCGCCGGGCGGAATGGGTGAGGTCGTCACGCCGAGCTTCGGCCCGGCCCCGCACGTCGAGCCCCCGTCGCGAGTGAGCCCGCCGAGCGTGGTCCTGCCCCCGCGGGTGATCGAAGAGCCGGTCGTCGCCGTGACGCCGCCGTCCAGCGCCGACCAGGCGCGGGAATACACCGTGGTCGAGGGCGACGCGGGCTATTGGGGCATCGCGGAGAAGATGTACGGCCCGGGCAAGGGCTCGCAGTGGGTCCACATCGCCAAGGCCAACCCGCAGGTCGCGTCGACGGCGCTTCGGCCGGGCATGAAGCTGAAGGTCCCGCCGCTGCCGACGGCCTCGACGGTGCTCCCGCCGCGCCCGGAGACGGGCACGGTGACGCCCGGCGTGGGTGCGGGCAGCGTGGGCGAAGGCACGGCCGGACCCAACGGCTCGACCGTCTACGTGGTCAAGGAAGGGGACAACGGGCTGTGGGCGATCGCCCAGAAGCTCTACGGCGACGGCAGCCTGTTCCCGGTGATCCAGAAGGCCAATCCCTCCGTCAAGAGCAGCGCCCTTCGCGTGGGCCAGCGGTTGGTGATCCCGCCCAAGCCGGCCGGCGGCGCAACCGCCGGGACCACCGCCACCACCGGGACCGCCCGTCCGGCGGCTGGATCGCGCGCGCCGGGGCGGCGGCCGGTTGCGGACGACAGGCCGATCTTCATCGAGTAGATGTCTTTTTCGCAGGCCCGGCCGACGGTATAATCGTCGTGGTACCGGGCGCGACGCGACTTCCCGGTGCCACGGGCCCTGTGCCTGTGGCATCGGCGTTCTGGGGCGCCGGCAACGGGCGTTCGCGGAAATCGCCGGAGGTCCGGCAAGCTCTAACAGGATGAGATTCATGCCCGCCAACAAGCTGTCACTCGTACTTGTGGGGTTGTGCCTGGCGCTGGGGAGCCTGGGCGGATGTGCGGCGGACCAGTTGCCCTCGTGGCTGAAGTGGGCCGCGGTGCGGAAGTCCTCGTCCCCCTCCACAGCCGCCCCGCGTCGCGCGCCCCAGGCCCCTCCCCCGCCGCACGTCGCGGGCACGGTGGCGGAATACTGCCGCCTGTCCGGCGGCAGCGACCTGCTGGTCCAGGGGTACGGGCTGGTCGTCGGGCTGGGCAAGAACGGCTGCGCGGAGGTCCCCGCCAACGCGCGGGACTACATGCTCAAGGTGCTGGCCTCCCGCGGGGAGATCGGCTCGTACAAGATGGGGTTGACCGGGGCCTCGCCGGCCCAGGTGCTGCGAGACCTGGACACGGCGGTGGTGCTGGTGGCCGGGCGGATCCCGCCGGGCTCGCCCAAGGGCGCCCGCTTCGACATGTTCGTTTCGGCCCTGCCGCAGACGTCGACCCGCAGCCTGGAGGGAGGCATCCTCCTGCCGACCGACCTGCACCTGGCGCTGGGAGGCCTGGCCACGCCGGGCGGCTCGTCGCGAATCCTGGGCGAGGCCCGCGGTTCGCTGTTCCTCAATCCGTTCATCGACTCGGCCAAGCCGGAAGAGGCCGTCAAGCTCCGCAGCGCCCGCGTGCCGGGCGGCGGGACGGTGCTGCACCCCCGCGGCGTGAGCCTGCAACTCATCGACCGCGACTACGCCCGGGCCGACGCGATCCAGAAGCGGATCAACGGGCGGTTCGGCAAGGCCGGGCAGCGCCGCCTCGCCAACGCCATCAACCAGGGCAGCGAGATCGCCATCGAGATTCCGCCCGACCAGCGCAACGACTACGTCCACTTCCTCCGCCTGCTGACCCACCTGCCGGTCCGTTCGGGCCCGGGCGAATGGGAACAGCAGGCCCGCAAGATCGCCGGCGCGATGGAGATGCCCGGCGTCCAGCACGAGGAGCTGGCCCTGGTGTGGGAGGCGATGGGCCCGCAGATCCTGCCGACGATCCAGCCGCTGTACCTCTCGTCCAACGCCCACACGGCGTACTGGTCGGCGGTGGCGGGCCTGCGGCTGGGCGACGACGCCGCCGGCGACGTGATCATCCGTTTCGCCAACACCGTCAACAGCCCGCTCCAGCGGACGGCGATCGAGGAACTGGGGCGCCACCCGAGGCTGGTTAAGGCGACGTCCCCGCTGCGCAAGCTGCTGGACGACCCCAACGAGCTGGTCCGGGTGTCGGCCTACGAAGCCCTCGTGGAGCGCGGCGACGACAAGTCGGTGACGCGGATCTTCGTGGGTCGCGACCCGCTGGGCGCGGACGCCCACTCCGAAACGCAGTTCGTGCTGGACCTGATCAGCTCGCACGACCGCCCGGTGATCTACGCCACGCAGAGCGGCCTGCCGCGGATCGCCCTGTTCGGCAAGGACATGCAGATGGCCCGCCCGCTGTTCTTCTGCGCCCCCGAGGACACGGTGACCGTGAACGCCAATAATCCCTCGGACAAGGTGACGGTCTTCCGCAAGATCCCCCGCAGCGGCGCCAACAGCAAGGCCTTCCGCATCGAGCCGTACGTGCGGTCGCTGGTCCAGACGCTGGGGAACCTGCCCTACGAGGACGCCGAGGGCGAGATTCACGGCCTGGGGGTCAACTACAGCCAGATCCTGGGCGTCCTGCAGCGGCTGTGCAAGCGGGGCGACGTGCCCGCGCGGTTCGTCCTCCAGCCGCTGCCCGGCGTGCAGGACCTCTACCAGGACGTCATGACCACCGGCCGGCCCGACATGCCGTCCGGAACGTAGCACGGGCAGCGCCGCGCCGCCAAATCAGGCAGGTTCGCGGCTAGCCGGGGCGGGATGACGGAAGGCCCACCATCCCCGAGGGATGGAGGCATGACTCGCCAGCTAGCGCAGCGGCGCGGGAGAAGTGCCCCCCACCGCCCTTGGGGCGGTGGAGGGCAGGTCTTCCGGAGGCTCTTGCGTCAGTCAACGACGGCGACGACCCGAGAAAACAGGCTCAGGAAAGCACTTGCGTCGTGCCGATAAGAAGAAGTGGATGGTTCCGCCCACGCTGTGCGCGGACGAAAAGTGCATTCTTCGCCCGCCGCCGGCCGGCTGGCCCTTGACGGGCGACGCCAAGAGGCTATGATTGCCCTGGCACGGACTGCCAGGCGTACCGGCCGCGTGGACGTTAGGGCGGCCTGTCGTGCGTTAAGGAAGACGCCGAATGAAATTACGAAAGCTGATCCTCTCGGGGTTCAAGAGCTTCGCGGACCGCACCGAGTTCGAGTTCGACGACGGGGTGAGTTGCGTCGTCGGGCCCAACGGCTGCGGCAAGAGCAACGTGGTCGACGCGGTCAAGTGGGTCCTGGGCGAGCAGTCGGCCAAGAGCCTGCGCGGCGGGGAGATGATGGACGTCGTGTTCAACGGCTCGTCCGCCCGCAAGGCCAGCGGGATGGCCGAAGTGACGCTGGTCTTCGACAACTCCAGCCAGATCCTCCAGCCCAACCTTCCCGAGCCGCCCAGCGACAACATGATCTCCATCACCCGCCGCCTGTACCGCAGCGGGCAGAGCGAATACCTCATCAACAAGCTCCAGGTCCGCCTGCGGGACATCCGCGAGATGTTCCTGGACACCGGGGCGGGCACCGACGCCTACAGCCTCATCGAGCAGGGACGCGTCGAGGGATTCCTCCAGGCCAGCCAGGACGACCGCCGGGCGATTTTCGACGAGGCGGCCGGCATCAGCAAGTACAAGGCCCGCAAGAAAGAAGCCCTCCGCAAGCTCGACCGCGTCGAGCAGAACCTGCTGCGCCTCAACGACATCCTGGCCGAGGTGGAGAAGCGCCTGCGGTCGATCAAGGTGCAGGCGGGCAAGGCCCGCAACTACCAGACCTATGCCGAACGCCTCAAGGACCTCAAGGCCCTGCACTACCTGGCGCAGTACCACATGTTCACCCGCAGCCGCGGGGAGCTCCAGGTCCGGCTGAACGCTTCCAGCGACGCTGCCGCCCGCGTACAGGATCGCCTGGTGCATCTGGAAGAGGCCCGCTCGGCCTGCGAGGCGGAGGCGGACGACCTGCAGCGGGCCGGGCGGGAGCTGCAGCAGCAGGTGTCGGCGATATCGGCGCAGATCACGACCAACCACGAGCGGATCGAGATGCTGACGGGCAAGGTCCGCGAGCTGGGCGAGACGATCGTAACCACGTCGGCCCGCTGCGAGGAGCTGGAGGCCAAGATGGTCTCCCTGGACGACGAGGTGGAGGCCCGCCAGGGCGAGATGCAGGACCTGACCTGCCGCTCGGCCGAGCTGAGCGAGCAGTACGAGTCGGTGCGGCTGGACTACGAGGCGACGGACCTGGAGATCGGCGAGCTTCGCGACCGCCTGGAGGACGAGAAGAACGGGACGATCGACCTGCTTCGCCGGACGGCCCAGCTTCACAGCGATGTCAAGAGCTTCTCGATCCGCCAGGAGAACCTGCACAGCCAGCGCGACCGCCTGAACGGGCGGGCCGAGCAGATCGACCAGGCGCTGGCGGCGCTGCTGACCGAGCGGGCGGTGGTGGAGCAGCGGCTGGGCGAGACTCGCGAGGTGCTCGCCGACGCCGAGAACCGCCTGCACGAGACGCGCCAGTCGAGCAAGTCGCTGCACGAGAACGAGCAGCAGTTGCGGTCGCAGTTGTCCGCCTCGCGCGAGAAGCGCAGCGGCGTGCTCAGCCGCATCCACGCCATCCAGGAGATGCAGGACCGCCTGGAGGGTGTGACGGCGGGCGTGCGGAAGGTGCTGGAGGAGCGACAGAAGGGCAACCTGGCGGGCATCGGCGGGATGCTGTGCGACTACATCCGCACCGACGTGCGGCACGCGAAGATGGTGGAGGCGGCGCTGAGCGGGGCCGACCAGCAGGTGCTGGTGGAGCGGCTGGAAGAGCTGCTGGCGCGCGGCGAGGACCTGCGGGGCCTGCTGGGCGAGGGCGGGGCGCTGGAGGCCCTGTGCCTGGACCGCCTGGACCTGCTCCACCTGGACCTGGACCTGCCCTCGTGCGAAGGCATCCTGGGGCGGGTGGTGGATTTCGTGGAGTACGAACCCGCGGTGGCGCCGGCGATCTGGCGGTTGCTGGGCACGACCCTGGTGGCCGAAGGACTGGCGGAGGCGGCGCGGGCGGCGGAGCTGGCCCCGCCGGGCTACCGCTTCGTGACGCTCAAGGGCGAGGTGCTCGAGAGCGACGGGCGGGTCCGTTTCGGGGCGGCCAACCGCGGCGCGGGCGTGATCGCCCGGCGAAGCGAGCTGGCGGACCTTGAGAGCCAGCGGACCGCCCTGGACGAGCGGATCGAAGAGCTGACGCGGCAGTGCGGCACGACCCGGGGCGAGCTGGACCACCTGGCCCACACGGAGCAGAAGCTGCGGACGGCGATTTACGAGGCCAACACCGAACGCGTGGAGGCCGAGGGACGCCTGGAGCGGACCGAAGCCGAGATCGCCAAGCTTCAGCGGGAGCAGCCGGTGGTCAGCAGCGACCTGGCCGCATTGGCGGAGGAGATCGAGCAGGCGGTGCGGGGCGAGCTCGAGGCGCGAGAGAAGGCCGCCGAGCTGGAGCAGCGGTCGGCCCAGCGCCAGGAAGAGACGACCCGTCTGACCGAGATGGTGGCGGCGGCCCGCCAGCGCCAGGGCGAACTGACGGCGCGGCTGACGGAGCTGAAGGTGGCGATGGCGTCGGCGGAGGAGCGCAAGAGCGCCGCCCGCAGCGCGCTGGACTCGCTGGCCCGCCAGAAGGAACAGATGGCCCAGGACGTGCGTCGCGGGCGCGAGGAAGTGGAGTCGATGCGCCAGCGGCGGACCGAGGCGGAAGAGGGCGTCCGCAAGGCCCAGGTCGATCTGAGCGACCTGACGGCGCGGCACGAGACGCTGTCGCAGGAGGCGGCTGAGGTCGAGGAATCGCGCCGGAGCGTGCACGATCGCACCGACGAGATCCGCCGCCAGCTCGTCCAGGAGCGCAAGGCCCAGGAAGAGGCCACCGAACAGCTCAATCGTTGCCGGCTCGAACTGGGCGAGTTGGAGGTCCGCATCGAGGCCCTCATCTCGCGGGCCAACGACGAGATGACCATGAACCTCCTGGAGCGGATCGAGAACTACCAGCACGACGAGCAGCGCGACTGGGAGGCCGTCGAGGCCGAGATCGGCGACCTGCGGGGCAAGATCGAGCGGCTGGGCAACGTCAACCTCGACGCCATCGTCGAGCAGGAAGAACTCGAGAAGCGCTACGACATGTACGCCGGGCAGATCGCCGACGTCACCGACAGCCGCGACCAGCTCAACGAGCTGATCCGCCGGATCAACAAGGAAAGCCGGGATCTGTTCGTGCAGACGTTCGAGTCGGTGCGGGCGAACTTCCAGGAGCTGTTCCGCAAGCTCTTCGGCGGCGGGCGGGCGGACCTGATCCTGCTCAACCCCGACGACGTGCTGGAGAGCGAGATCGAGATCGTCGCCCGCCCCCCGGGCAAGGAAACCAAGAGCCTGACGCTGCTGTCGGGCGGCGAGAAGACGATGACCGCCCTGGCCCTGCTGTTCAGCATCTTCAAGAGCCGCCCCAGCCCGTTCTGCATCCTGGACGAGGTGGACGCCGCCCTGGACGAGGCGAACACGCAGCGGTTCTGCCGGCTGGTCGAGGAGTTCGTCGACACCAGCCAGTTCATCATCATCAGCCACGCCAAGCGGACCATGAGCATGGCCAACGTGCTGTACGGCGTGACCATGCAGGAGCCGGGCGTGTCCAAGCGGATCAGCGTCCGCTTCGAGGACGTCGGAAACACCCTGGAATTGGAAGAGGCCACCCGCTGAGGCTGACGCCTCTCCGCCCCCCCCTCCGGCCGCGCCGGCGGGCTGCTTTCCCGCTTTCGTCTTGCATCGCGCACGCATTGCGGGAATCATGGGAGGCGCGGGACACCTTCGCGGGCCCCGCCGGTTTTGCAGGTTCCGCAACCGAACGCTGACAACTTCCGATCGAGGATCCCATGAGCGACAAGACCATTCTCGTCCCCGTCGACGGAGCGTCGAACATCAAGCTGGAGGCCCTGGACTTCGAGACGCTGGCGACGGTGGCCTCGGCCGTCACCGCCAGCCCGAAGGCGGAGCACGACGGCTTGCAGTACAACGACACGGGGGCGGAGCTGGACTGGTTCGACGAGGCGATCCGGGGCCTGGCCCATTCGTGCCGGCACGCGGCGGCGGTGGCGCCGGTGGCGCGGGGGGCCTCGGGCGGGCTGGTGGGCGCGGATAATTCGCTGGCCGAGGCGCCGCCGCGGCGGCTGACGCTGGCCTACACGCAGGGCTACCCGGAGGCGGTGAACGAGGCCTTTGCCGCCCTGGCCGGCTCGCGAGAGGAGTTCTTCCAGGAGACCGGATCGATTCGCGACTTCCCCGGCTCGCTGACGCTGCTCAAGCGGTTCGTGTACGAGGAGATGGAGCGGCCGGCCGTGCTGGCCCGCTCCAAGGCGTTCGCCCACTATGGGGCCCTGCTGGGCGGGCACTTCCTGGGCGACGACTACCTGGCCGCCGTGGCGGCTGCCGGCAACGAGCACAGCTATTGGATGTGCCACAGCGGCACGCGCAACGTGCAGGCGGCGCCGGGCACGCCGAGCCGGGCCGCGGGGAAGGTGGCGAGCTTCCGGAGGCTGGTGCCCGCCGAGGCGTCGGTGTGCTACAAGCCCATCGGCACGATGCCGGCCTCGCAGGCCCAGGCCCTGGCGCTGGCGGGCCGGCCGGTCGTGGTCAGCGGCGGGCACGACACGTGCCTGTCGCACATCCCGATCCTGTCGACGTTCTACCAGGCCTATCCGCAGGCGGCGGGCAAGCCGGTGCTGCACGTGGAGGCCGGCACGTGGACCATGATCGCCCAGGTGGGCGGCTCGTCGCCGCTGGCGGGCGACGGGTTCACCCGCGACGTGATCATCCAGGGCACGGTGGACGGGCAGAACGTGGTGACGGCCCGCTACGGCGGAGGGGCGGATTTCGCCTGTCTGAAGAAGCTGGCCCAGGACAAGGGCAAGGGGATGCAGGGGCGATGGGACCCAGCCGCCCTGGTGCGGCTGCTGCGGGCGGGCGACTGCTTCGCGACGCCCAACGTGAACCCGGCCAATCGCGGCACGGGGCCCTTCCCGCAGTGCCAGGGACGGGTGATCGGCGAGCAAGCGTTCCTGGGCGACGCAGCCGTCGCGTACATGGCGTGCAACCTGCTGACGGCCTTGACGACCGCCCAGCAGGTGCAGGCGATCGCCCAGGACGCGGACGTGCCGATCGTCCTGACCGCGGGCGGGTCGAAGGATCCGCTGTTTGCCGCGCTGCTGGCGGCCGCGACGGGCAGAGCGGTCTACGCCATGTTCGACAAGGACGGCCAGGCCGTCACCGAGACGACGACGCTGGGAGCGGCCATCGTGGGCAAGGCCGCCTGCCTGAACGTCCACCCGTACGAGGTGGACACGGCCCCGCTGGGCGTGAGATATCGCCAGGTGGACGCCCTGCCGGCCGAGGCCGTCGAGGCGCTGAAGGGCTACCGCGAGAAGTGGCTGCGGCACTGCTAGGTTTGCGATTTGCGATTTGCGATTTACGATTGGGCCATGTTTCTCGAATGCCCAAACCCAATCGAAGATCGCAAATCGCAAATCGAGAATCTAGTAGTCTTTGCCGTTGAGGCTGCGGGCGACGGACTTGAGCCAGGCTTCCATCTCGGTCCGTCGCCCGCAGCCTCAACGGCAAAG
>Ga0116148_1001727_pt1 | contig 23052 bp, 25 predicted proteins | sample AD_UKC055_MetaG_FD_89786 | JGI IMG/M metagenome (GOLD analysis project Ga0116148, IMG submission 89786) | Active sludge microbial communities of municipal wastewater-treating anaerobic digesters from USA - AD_UKC055_MetaG | ecosystem: Engineered > Bioreactor > Anaerobic > Digestate | place: USA... | reverse complement strand
GCTCCTTCCGGAAAAAAAAGGCCGGAACCCGTAAGGCTCCGGCCTGTTCATGCTTGTGGTACTGCTGGTCGACTCCGCCCTATCGGGCGTAAAAGACGGGACGAATCGGCGTACCACCGATTCGTCAGGTTGAGTACGCACTACCGCGCGTATTCCACAATGCGGGTTTCGCGGATCAGCGTAACCCTGATTCTTCCGGGATAGCGCAAATCGTTTTCGATCTTCTTCGCGATCTCCCGTCCCAGATCCTTAACGTCGGCATCCGGAATCTTTTCGTTGTTGACCAGCACGCGCAGCTCGCGGCCGGCCTGTATTGCGTACGCTTTTTCGACGCCTTCGAAGCTTTCGGCGATTGCCTCAAGATTCTCGAGCCTCTTCACGTAGTTGTCTATCGTTTCCCGCCTCGCGCCGGGGCGTGCAGCCGAAATGGCGTCTGCGATCTGCACCAGCACGGACTCAATGCACGACGGCTCTACGTCGTTGTGATGGCTTCCGATCGCGTTGATAACCCGGGCGTCCTCGTTCATCTTGCGGGCCATTTCCATACCGACTTCGGCATGGTTCTGATCCGAATCGTTTTCGGCGCCCTTTCCGATATCGTGCAGCAGGGCTCCGCGCTTTGCAAGCTCCCTGTTTGCGCCGATTTCCGACGCGAGCATGCCGGCGATCATCGCAACTTCCTTCGAGTGGCACAGCACATTCTGTCCATAGCTCGTGCGGAAGTACAGGCGGCCGAGGGCGCGAACGCCTTCCTGGCTCATATTGTGAATACCCAAATCGAACAGGACCTTTTCGCCCTCTTCGTAAATCTTCTGCGAAATCTCGCGGGTAACCTTCTGAACGATTTCCTCGATACGGGCAGGATGAATCCGGCCGTCCAGAATAAGGCGTTCGAGCGAAACCTTCGCGATCTCCTTGCGCACCGGATCGAAGCACGAAATAACGACCGCTTCGGGCGTATCGTCAATGATAACGTCGACGCCGGTCAGCGTTTCAAGCGTGCGGATGTTCCGCCCTTCCCGTCCGATTATGCGGCCCTTCATCTCGTCGCTCGGCAGGCTTACCGTAGCCACGGTGATATCGCTGGTCGTCTCCGTCGCAATGCGCTGGATAGTCGTCACGAGTATGTCGCGTGCCTTCTTCTCGGACGCGAGCTGCGCTTCCTGCTCGATCTTGTTCAAAAGAGCCTGGGCATCGTGCTTCGCCTCGTTTTCAAGATCCTTGATTATCAAACCCTTCGCTTCGTCCGCAGTCAAACCGGAAATGCGTTCCAGCTCCTGCCGGTAGCGCTCTTCTTCGCCCAACAGGTATTTATCCCGCTCGGCAAGAGCCTTTTCCTTCTCCGCAAATTGCTCTTCCTGCTTGTCCATCGTCTCGTTTCGCTTGTCCAGAGTCTCCTCTTTAAGCGTCAGCCGACGTTCATAGCGCTGCAACTCGCTTCTGCGTTCGCGATTTTCCCGTTCCTGCTGGTTTCTTTCCCGAATAAGCTGTTCTTTTGCTTCTAGAAGAATTTCCTTCTTTTGCGCTTCTGCTTCTCTTATTGCGTCCTGTTTTACACGTTCCGCTCTTTGTTCGGATGCAGATAGTTGAAATCTGGCGTACAGCCAGCGAATAGTCCATCCAAGAAAAATACCGACAGCAGGCAGGATAACATACAAAATTTCCATACGTATGCCCCTTTCCATTCCATAAGCTGTTTGTTTCAATAGTATAGGGGAACAAGATTGATGTCAAGAAAAATGCATTTTGAGGGGAAGCGCAGGGCACCCCGGGAATCGGCGCGGGCCCCAGTCACGGTACACGCCGGAATCGAGCTAGTCCTCGGTAAAAAACTGCGTTTTTTACCTGCGGAGTCGCTCGACCGGCGTTTCCCTACGTCCCGCACCGATTCCCGAAGATGCTCAACACCGACCATTAAAGCGGGAAGGAGGCGGCTCCCCCTGCGCGCGCACAGGTCAGCTCCGCTGCCCGGGTTGCGCGCTACCCCCACTTTAAAATAGGAAAGGGTCCTCTTCCCCCCGCCACTACATGCGAAACTGCTCGCCGAGGTACACATGGCGGGCAATCTCTGATTCAAGAATATAGTCTTTCTGGCCTTCCTCGACGATTTCGCCCTTATTGATGATGCAGGCGCGGTCGGTTATTTCGAGGGTGTCCCGGACATTGTGATCGGTAATCAGTATGCCGATTCCCTGATCGGCAAGCTGCCGGATTATCTGTTTGATGTCGTGAACGGCAATCGGATCGATTCCCGCAAACGGTTCGTCCAGAAGCAAAAAGCGGGGTTCAATGGCAAGAGACCGGGCAATTTCGGTCCGGCGCCGCTCGCCCCCGGAAAGCGTGTATGCCTGTTGCTTCCGGTTCCGCTGGATTCCGAATTCCTCCAGCAGAAATTCCAGCTTTTCTTTTCGTTGCGCCTTGTTTAAATCCCTTCTGGTCTCGAGTATCGCGGAAATGTTATCTTCAACAGTCAGCTTACGGAAGACCGAAGCCTCCTGCGGCAGATACGAAAGACCCGCGCGGGCGCGTTTATACATTGGATACCTGGTTATCTGAAGATCATTCAGGAAAATGTTCCCGCTGTTCGGCTTGTAGAAACCGACTACCATATAGAAGGAAGTGGTTTTTCCGGCGCCGTTTGGCCCCAAAAGCCCCAGAATTTCGCCGGACTGCATCGAAAAAGACACATCCCGAACCACATGCTTTTTGCCGAAAAATTTGTTCAGCCCCTCGACACGCAAAATATCGCCCATCAGTCTACATCTCCACTGGCAGAAGCAGAAAAACCGGCTCCCGCGTCGCCGGACGCAGGCGAAGCCGCCTTGCTGCCGGCCTCTTCCTTTTTCTTCGTCTCCTTGAGCTTGCCGGACACTGATCCGTCAAGGGTAATAAACTCGGTTTCAAGATTTACGGTTATTCTGTTCGCCTTGAATTCATCTCCGTCGCGTGTCACCACCGGCTTTCCGGTCAGGTCCAGCATAGACACAGACCTCCGGTACAGTGCGAATTCGGAAACACAGTCGATATTCTTGCGCTTCAGCTTGACGCCAGTCTGTAATTGGGCTATTTCCGTCTGTTTGTTGTACACAATCAGTCCGGCAGAAGTTTCGACATCGTGCTTTGTATCGACAAGCTTCGCCGAACCCTGAAAAGAAGCTGTTTCGGTTTCGCGATCGTAGCTCAGTATATCGGCAGTAAAGGAAAAGCCTTGCTCGGAATCGACACCTGTCACATTTCCGAACGCTTTTACATACCGGAAATCGGTTCCGGACAGTTCGATTTCATCCCCAGTAATCCTGAGCGACCCGACCGAAACCGAAGCATGGCCGGAAAGAACTGTCTTCTCGTCTTTCTTCCCGGCAGCTCCGCTCATACGGTCTGCAGAAAAGGATATGGGCTTGTCGTCCGCAGTACAGACAGCAGACAAAACGATTCCGAAGATCAGAACCGGAAGCAGTTTGGAACAGCCGATCACAGTCCGGTCTCCGGCAAATCAGAGGAGGAGGCCCCACCCGACACCAGTTTTCCCGCAACAGAGCCGGTAAACTGGTATTCCCTGCTCAGCGTATTCGCGGAAAAGCCGGTTCCGACAATTACCGATCCATCGCCGCGTTCCAGTTCCACGGAACTGGCAAGTCCGGAAACCAGTGTATGTACGGAACGATCCCAGCGCAAATCCGACGCGGTCAGGAAAAGGTTGTCCTCGACAATGCGAAAAGAAGCGGTCTGTCCAAGAGAATATACGTCCGCGGCGTCATCCACCAAAAAAAGGCCGGCAGAACCCTCGGCTTCTATCGCACCGTCCCCTGTATTTGTATACTGAACAAACTCGACGTCGGAAGCAGTCCATATCTTGTCCGCATCGTACATTTCCAGAATCGAAGCGCGAAGCTCTACAGAGAGGCGGGCATTTTCATACCTGCTTGCATTGACTCCGGTCATAGTCATCTCCGGAATGGAGGTGTCGTCTGCAAGTTCCGATCCATAATCGAATGAACATGCCGATACACAAAGAGATGCGAGCATGAGGCAAACTGCAGAACCAATCCCGGGCTTCATAGGCTTTTCACTATATATACTATCTACGATTTGGTCAAAACGTTACAGCGTGAGCTGCCGTCATTGACAGCACCGTTGGCACGTTTTAAACTGATATATGATACCTTAGCGGGTATACAGGAGTTTTTAATGGCGGACTTCCTCAGTGACGCAGATTTCGATCAGTATCGAAAACTCATCTACGACGAAAGCGGAATTACTTTTTCGACAACTAACCGTGCAATTCTGGAAAGCAGACTGAGAGAGCGCCTCAGAGAAAAACAGATCAGTCATATCCAGGACTATTATTCGTTGCTGCTGAAAGACAAAGAAGAGCTCAAGCTGATGCTCGACTCTGTTACCACCAATTTGACGCGGTTTTTCAGAAATCAGCCCCATTTCGATGCACTCGAACACTATGTCCTCCCGGAAGTACTGAAACTGAAAAAAGAAAAGCGGGACACCAAGATCAGGGTATGGAGCGCGGGATGTTCAACCGGAGAAGAACCGTATACGCTCGCGATGATTCTCAGGGACAAGCTTCCGTCGGGTTATACGTCAGAAATCGTCGCATCAGACCTCTCGCTCAAATCCCTTCTAGTCGGCAAAAGCGGCTTTTATCCCGACAGCCGCATGACTGGTGTCCCCGACACCTATCTGACCCGTTTTTTTGAACGCAAGAACAATGGCTACCAGGTAAAAGACGAACTGATGAAAATGATCCGGTTCGACTATCATAATCTCAAGCACGACTCGGGACTCCGGAATATCGATATTCTGTTCTGCCGCAACGTACTGATATACTTCGACGAACCAGCGCAGAAAGCTGTTATCGACCGGTTTTGGGACGCAATGGCCCCGAAATCCTATCTCTTTATCGGACATTCGGAATCTCTTTTCGGAATGAAGACTAAATTCGAATTTCTGAAGACAGACTGGGCCTGTCTGTATCAGAAAAATACGTAAGGGCATCGGGAAAAACGAACCGTTTTTTTCTTGATGCGCAGAAGCGCCGCAACGTACATGCAAATCCGTAGTTACAGGATGTATTGATGGAACCTATTTCAGTATTAATTGTCGACGATTCGGCTCTTATGCGGAGTCTGATCGGTAAAATAGTCGAAGCGACTCCCGAGCTGCGAATTGCCGACAAGGCAATGAACGGCCGATTCGCGCTGCAGAAAATCGGACGGTCGAAACCAGATGTCATTGTGCTCGACATAGAGATGCCGGAAATGAACGGCATCGAATTCCTCAAGGAGCGGAAGAAGCTCGGAATCGATATTCCGGTGATCATCCTTTCGAGCGTCGCAAAAGAAGGCGCCAAGGTGACCATGGACTGTCTCGACCTTGGTGCGAGCGACTTCGTGACAAAACCTTCAGGATCGGAGTCTGCGAACCTCCATGCTGTCGCAAAACAGCTGAGCGAACTGCTTGTCGGCTACGGAGGCCAGTACCAGCTGAAAAAAATAGCGGGTACTGCACGGAGGCTTCCCGAAGAACTGCTAAAAACGTACGAATCCCACATGGCCGACGTCGAACGAATCAGGACCGACCCGCGGCTTCCTGCAGAAACGCTTCATCATACGGATTCCATATCGCCGTCTACGCTTGCAGCATTGGCTTCCAGACATCCCTCAGCATCCCCGGCATCACCGGCAGCCCTCATAAAACCGATCCCTGCAAGAAAACCGGGACCAATCGAGATAATCGCTATCGGAATATCCACCGGCGGGCCGAATGCGCTCCGGGAAGTATTTTCAAAACTCGATCCGTCGCTCGGCCAGCCAATCGTCGTCGTACAGCACATGCCTGCAGGTTTTACCGAGGAATTTGCAAACAGCCTTAACCGAATCTGTCCGCTCGAAGTCAAAGAAGCCAAGGAAGGGGATCTTGTCAAACCGGGCAGAATCCTGATCGCACCCGGAGACAAGCACCTGGAAGTCGAAAAAAGGGCACTTGGAACCATTGCGCACCTGTCTGATGCGCCGCCCCGGAACGGGCATCGCCCTTCGGCCGACGTGCTGTTCGAATCAATCCGTAAAGAATACCAGAACAGGGCGCTCGGTATCATCATGACCGGTATGGGTCGCGACGGAGCTGTCAAACTTGCAGAATTATTTGCCGAAGGATCAAGAACTCTCGGTCAGGACGAGGCGTCGAGCATTGTATACGGAATGCCCCGCGTAGCCTGGGAACTTGGCGGCGTCATGGAGCAGGTACCCCTGGATGCCATGGCCGACACGATCAACCGGTACGCCAGAGAATTCGGGATCTGATCAGTTCGCTACAACCTCGTAAATTTCGGGCAAATCGGTGGAACCGGTGCGGCGGAACAGGGCAACAAGCGTCCCGGCCGCTACCAGAAAACCAAGAGAAGCTCCAATGCGTACGCCCTCCGATGCTGCAGGCGCAAATCCTCCAACGAGGGCATACCCTGCTGCTGCCGCAAGAACCGGAACACCGATGGACAAGAGCCCTTGCACCGCCTGATTTTTGCCGCGGGCTCTGATCCGGACTTCGGCTCCCGGATATATATCCAGATTGCCGCTATTGCAGGCAGTGAATACGTTCCCGTTTTTTTGGCATTCGGTATTGCTGCAGCCGATGCACATTTCGATATCCAGCGGAACAACGGATACAACATCGCCGTCGATCGATACCACTCTGGCTTTTTCCTGCATATCGCTATTCCTCCTCTGCGCCGGCACCAGGCGGATCAGGGCATTCATAGCGGAACCGCCTGATTCCGGCAGTCCGTCCTGCATCGTCAAGATCAAGGACTACACCCTGCAGTTCGGGTTTTGCCCAGGCATCCCTGCTCCAGTCCGGAACTCTACTTATATATTCGCGGATTTTCACTGCGGCGTCGATACCCGCTACAGAATTCTGGCTGCCGGTTCTCCCGGAATCGGTTATAACTCCGCAGCCTTTTTCCAGTATGCGTTCGTCCGATGTCTGGACCCTTGAATGAGATCCAATAACTGCGGAAACAAGTCCGTCGGCAAGATAGAATAAAGCCTGTTTTTCGGCGGTAGCGCTTGCATGGAAATCAACCAGGATATACGGAGTCTCCTGACGCAGCCGGTCTGAAAGAACCGGAAGCATGGTAAACGGATTTTCACTGTGCACGCGAGAAAAGGATGCCCGTCCAAGCAGGGAAACAACCGCAATGCGTTTTGTTCCTGCATTGAAAAAACGCCAGCCGCGCCCCGGACTCTCTGCCGGATAGTTCGCCGGGCGCAGCACATAGGGCAACGTATCCAGCCCCTCGACAAGATCTTTCTTGTAAAAAATGCAGTCGCCTCCGGTTATTGCATCAATGCCCAACTTTCTCAGATATCCGGCGTGCTGGCGCCCAAGCCCCCAGCCTCCGGTGGTTCCGTCTCCGTTTGCAATAACAATATCCGGTTTTTCAGTTTTTTTTATATGCGAAAGCGATGATTTGACGCTCCAGATTCCGGCTTTTCCGACTATCTCGGCAATGTACAACACGCGAATTCCCAACCGCAGCTCCCATAACCCGGTAACGACGGCAGGGGAAGAAAACAGAGCAGATTCAACTCCGGTCCGCTTTCTATTCTACGTTGCGCTGTTTGAGCATCGCATCGCATTTATCCATTTCGTCTGTCATACCGAGTTCTTCGTATGTATCCCTAAGATTATACAGAGCATCGTCGAGTTCGGGAATCAGCGACAAGGCTTTTTCAAAAGACGAACGGGCTTCGTCAAAACGGGACTGTCCGAAAAAAAGGACGCCGTAATTATTCCATACTGTTCCGTTTCCGGGTTCAAGCTCGAGCGCTGTCCGGTAACATTCTGCGGCGCCGGCGTCGTCTCCCAGTTCGTGACTGACAACTCCAAGCGTATTCAGCGCATCAATATCTTCGGGAGCATCCCTAACCGCATTGATCAGCGAAGCGCGGGCGTCATCCTGCCGGCCAAGAACGCGATAACTGAGCGCAAGATTGTACCAGAGTACCGGATTATGCGGTTCAATCAGCAGCGCCTTCTGAAGACAGGCAATCGCTTCGTCATGGCAGCCGTCTGAGGCAAGCTGAACAGCCAGATCGTTCAGACTTGCGGGAGATTCAATCATCAGCACATATCCTCGGGAGTATGTTTTGTATCCGCAGACAGCGGAGAATTTTCGGCTGCGGCAAGCAGATCGCGAATGCGTATGGCATTTTCGTAATCTTCCCTGTCCACAGCTTCCTCCAGTTCTTTTTTCAGTAGCGAAGCGGCTCCGGAGAACTCCGGAGCGGAAACAGACTGCGCAGAATCGCCGGACACCCGCTCCGCCGGGATGCCATTTTTTGCAAATACTTCATCCATTACATACACAGGACAATCCGTCCGGGCTGAAAGGCATAAAATATCGGAAGGACGGGATTCCAGACAGAATTCTTTTCGATCCCGAACAAGCACGATTCTGCACAGATAGGAACCGCTGCGTATGCCATAAATCTCGACGCGCTCAAGAGCTCCCCCAAGAGCGTTTATTGCGGAAAGCAACAGCTCGTGAACCATAGGACGGGGCGCAAGAATGTGCGTCAGCTCGACAAGGATGCACTGGGTATCGCTTTCGGAAACATACACCGGCAATACGAGATTCGAGTCTTCCGCACGAACGAACACTGCATTACCAGTATCGATTTGCGCAATGGTCCAGATTTGTGACGGTATATACCGTGCTGTTTTCATACTTACAGCGTACTACACCAACACCCCAAAAACAATCAAACCGGAACTGCGCCTTCCGGTTTTACAAAACCGGACCGTCAGCAGCCTTCCAGCATCGATTCGAACAAGCCCGCAATCAGCTCCGTTTCAGGCTTTCCCGGATACCTGCCGCGAAGCGTACAGCACGACTGGTCGATCAGACGCTTTCCATATTCACAGGCGGCGCCGATAGAATCCGAATCTTCCAGCATAGAAATAACATGCTCTACCGAAGGCGAACTGATACCTTCCGAGCGGGCTCTGGCAAACAATTCTGAAAGGACTGCAAGATCGTCGGGATGCTTCTCCAGATGCAGAATGACCGGCAGGCTCTTCTTCCCTTCCACGATATCGTCACCGCGCTTCTTTCCCGGATTGCCAGTCGTCAGATTGCGAACATCGTCTATGACCTGGAATCCGACGCCGATTCTTGCAGACAGTTCGCCGAAATCGCCGGATTCTCCTTCAGACTTGCCGCCGACGAGCATCCCGAGTTCTCCCGCCAGACGGGCAAGAGTTCCGGTTTTCATGGAAACCATCGCCTCGTATTCGGCTCGGACAGGAACCATCGAAGAATCACGATGCCAGGAGATATCCATTGCCTGCCCAAGGTGCAGCCTGCGCAATTCCCGCGCAACAGTTTTATACAAGACCAGCTTTAACGAATCCGCCGACGGAAACGAATCGATCACGGAAAGAGCCTGGAAATACAACCAGGCGCCGCAATTTATGGCGACATCCTCGCCATACAAAATATGAACTGAAGGTTTTCCGCGCCGTTCTTCGGCACAGTCTTCTATATCGTCATGCACAAGACTTGCGGTATGCGCAAATTCAACAACCGGAACAAGCGGATACGCACGGTCTCTGCCACCAGAAAGCTCGCATGCAAGAACCATCAGCAAAGGCCGCCACCGCTTACCGCCACGCAGCATCAAATCCCTGCACGGTTCGGTCAGGTTCGAGACATGCGCCCCCCGGACAGCCTGAGGAAGAGCAGAAAAAGAATCGGACAGCCATGCAGTATCCGCTGTTGCAGGAAGGCGATCTATCAGTACTTTTTCGATCTTTTCAAGACGGCGGGTATATTCTATATTCATGTCACTATTGTACTAAATACAGCCAATCTTGCAAGAGGAATACATGAGCGCAAACAGCTACGATAAACCGGATTTCTGGAGCAAAAAAGCGTTCTCGGAAGGATACCCTGCCAGGTCCGTCTACAAACTCAAGGAAATGGACGACAAGTTCGGACTGATAAAAAAAAGCTGGCGCATACTTGATCTCGGCGCTGCACCGGGAAGCTGGACAACATTTGCACTGCGGATGCTGGACGGAAACGGCCACGTAACAGCGATTGACCTTTCTCCGCTCGCAAAGGATGTCAAGGCGGAAAACCTTTCTTTCTTTCAGGGAGATCTCTATGCCCCGGAAATACGCGAAAATGCGCGCAAGCTCGGTCCGTACAATCTGGTCATGTGCGATGCCGCTCCTGCAACTACCGGGAACCGGACAATCGATACCGCACGTTCAAGCGGTCTCGTTGAACTGGCTATCTACTACGCTGAACACATGTTGGCTCCGGGAGGCAATTTTGTCGTAAAAATATTCCAGGGCGGAGATCAGCAGGCGCATCTGAAGGCGCTCAGAAATTTGTTCGAATCGGCCCGCGGGTTCAAGCCGGAAGCCTGCCGTACCGGCAGTTTCGAGACTTATCTGGTCGGGCTTGGAAAAAAAAGCTAACGGGCACCTCGAAAAACTCGATCAGTTTTTCTCGGTGCCCTCATTTTTTCTAAAGGGATCTCAATTCCGAATTCGTTTTTGCCGATTTTTTACACAAAAAGACAATCCCGATGATATACTGGAGTCCTTATGAGACGCGCTTTCATTCAGATACTGCTGATACTTCTTTCTGTCAATATACTGGTACTTGCTTCGTGTGGAAAAACGAACGCTCAAACCGCTCCGGAAATTCCTGATGACCACAGCCCGCAGGAAGATTTCAACGGAATGGGAGGCGCAGACCGTCCTATCCCGTCCGAACGTCCTGGCGACTCGGCAGATGAACAGGCGGTTGAAATACCCGAATTGTACTACACCGTCTACACGGTTCGGCAGGGAGACATAGTCGGAAAAATTGCCGAAAGCCACGGCGTCAGCCAGGATGCGATCATCAGCCTGAACAAACTTCGGAATACCAGAACACTGCAGATTGGTCAGAATCTGAAAATACCGTCAATAAACGGAATTCTATATACCGCAAAAAACGGGGACACCCCCGGTTCTATTGCCGACAAATATCGGGTATCTCTGGAAAAAATAGCGCTGGTAAACAACATACATGACAACATGATCGAACCTGGCACCATCCTTTTTCTGCCGGATGCAAAACTCGACTGGGTAACCATCCAGGAAATCAACGGAGACCTGTTCAGAAAACCGCTTCGCGGCAGCTATTACATTTCGTCGCTATACGGTTGGAGAAACAATCCGTTCAGCGGAATGAGGACATTCCACAACGGCATCGATATGGCAACATCACGCGGTTCTGCAGTGTATGCAGCGCTGGAAGGAAAAGTAACCTCCACCGGGTACGACGTTACCTACGGCAATTACGTAATCATATCGCATCACTCCGGATATCAGTCCATGTACGGACATCTCCAGTCGATTCTGACAACCCGCGGAAGCTATGTAACCACATCCACCAGAATCGGCACGGTCGGCAATACCGGCCAGAGCACCGGACCGCACCTTCATTTTACTGTTTACAAAAACCGTTCAACCATGAACCCTGCAGCACTCTGGAACTGAACCGGCGAAAGAAATCAGCGGAACCCGAATTTTTTGACAAAAAAGTCGATATTGCTCCCGATAAACAGTCCGCTATACACAGTTACGGCAAGTCCGCTTACTAAATAGAAGGGAAGCGAAAAGGCGAGGCCGTACACCGAGCGGGTCCATTCACCGATCATGCTGAAGGGAATCACTACAAACCCGGCGGCCATCAGTACACCAACCAGAAGCCATCGACTCATAGACACCCGCCGGGCGACTGCTTCTACAGGCGGATACGCAAATCCCGCCGCCTGAATGCGTTCAAAGGCAAGCCGGACCGAGCGGTCGATTATTTCGGCGCTGTTCCCGCCAGAAGCCGCCTGCGCGTTTGCCGATGCAAGCGGCGAGGTCAGCAGCGGTGCAAACGTCCGGGCTTGCAGCGGTGCAAGCGGGCGGGCCAGAGCGCGTTCAGCCCTGGTCAGCGTCCGCACTGCCGTGCGACACACCGGACAGCACAACAAATGCAGCGACACCCGCAGGGGAACCGCCTGATTTTTATCGAGCGACAGATATCTGTCGAAAGCCTTTTCACACTTCATTCCGCAACCCCTTCTTCGTCAAGCCGTTCCCGCAAGATTTTCTTTGCCCTGAACACATGCGACTTGATCGTATTGACCGGAAGCCCGGTCACTTCACCGATATCCGCATAGGGCATATCATAAAAAAAGTACATATCCACGCAAATCCGGTACCGTTCCGGAAGCTCCGATACTGCTTCGCGCACGGCGGACGCCGCGCAGGATCTCAAATGCTCCTGTTCAGGACTCTCGCCCGGATCGGCAATATCGAAATCTTCCGCCAGCGACGTATATTCCTTCGTCCGCCTGATCGAATTGATCCCGGTATTATACGCAATCCGCATCAACCAGGTGGAAAACCTGGATTCACCCCGGAACTGCGCCAGCGACAAGTACACCTTTACCAGGACATCCTGAATAAAATCCTCGGAATCGTCCGCATTCTTGAAAAAACTGTATCCAAGCCCGAACAGCCGTTTGCGATACCGCCCCGCCAGCTCGGCAAAAGCCCGCTCGTTTCCCGCAAGAATCTCGCGGCACAGAAGGGAATCGTCGGCTACGGCAAGACCGGAGGGGTCAATTATCGGTTTCAAGCTGCTTTCGTTCCTTACGGGTCACGTAATAATACGCAAGCAGACTGACACCCATGGCAAAAGGAATCAAGCCTCCGAGCAGCGTATAGCTTACGCCTTCTATAAAGAAGAAAAGCAGCGACAACACAGAACCTATGCCCGTCAGGAGAAAACCGGCGAGCAGGCTGAACACGGGAAGGTTGAACACTGGCCGCGAGTAGGAACCGGCATTTATCTGCCTGACCACTTCGCGATGCCGCCATAACAACCAGAAAAAAACTACTACCGCGCCCATCACAATGCCGACGATCGGAATAATCGCAATCAACACCTGCGCGGCAGGCGCTGCATCCGCAGCACCAAATGAATTCATACATACCTCCTCATCCAGTAACGGACACAAATAAGGCCGCCCGGTTGCACAACATCAATCAAGGATCTGGTAATCGGAAAAATACACCGTCTCCAGCTTGTCAAGCACCAGCAGCGAATTCACCGTTTCCAGAACAGCCGCTTTCACCGCCTCTTCTCCAAGCTTCTCAAGCTCGCGCACAGACTTCGACGAAAACCAGTCCAAAAGGGCAATGCGAAGCACCGGCGTCTTGAGCGCAAGCTCTTCATAAAAAGCAGAATCTCCTTCCGGATACGGGAACGAGGGACGTACTATGACAAGGCCCTGATAGGGGTCGGAAGTCCTTGCCCGCAGAAGACCTATTTCTCCGTAGATCGATTTTCCCGTAAACGATTTCTGCACGGCCGGGTGAGAATCAACACTCCGATATGCCGGACCGCCGCCAAGAAGCGCAACTGCCGTACCGGAAACCAGGACAAGCGCCAGAAAGCCCAGAACAAGGCCGAGAACAAGAGTCAAAAAGCGGCGACCGGACTGCGTCACGGAGCTGCCCCGAAATCAGCGTGATCGTCGATCGGACTTGCGTCGTTCCCGCACTCGGCGCTGGAATCGCAAACCGCGAAGGGCGCGAGACTCGATGCAAGTTTTCCGTTTGTTTTAGCTTTCAGCTCGATTGCGTCGTCGGCATACTCAACGTTCAAAACAACGCCCTCGCGATGGGCAAAGGCAACCAGGTCCTGGCGATCCAGCGGAAGCCGGTAGGTTTGTTCGTCTCCCGACACAAGCGATTCCACCCGCGACACGAATTCATCGAAACCTTCTTTGGTGTGGGCGCTGATAAACACAGCGTCGGGATACAACGCAGCAAGGCGGGAGCGTTCGAACTGATCGATCTTGTCGCACTTGTTTACCACGAGAAGCCGGGGCCGTTCGTCTGCGCCGACTTCGGACAAGACCTGCTGGGTAGTTTCCAGATGCTGTTCGATATCGGGATCGGCGGCGTCAAGAATGAGCAGGACGGCGTCGGCAAAGGCTGCTTCTTCGAGTGTCGCGTGGAATGCGTCGACAAGACTGTGCGGCAGGTTCCTGATAAACCCGACGGTATCGGTCAGGAGAATCGTCCGGCCGGTCGGCAGGGTGAACCGGCGGGTAGTCGGGTCGAGCGTTGCAAACAGCTTGTCCTCTGACAGCACGCCGGCGCCGGTCAAAGCGTTCAGCAAACTGGATTTTCCGACGTTGGTGTAGCCCACGATCGCGCAGGACGGCACCGGCACGCGCTCCCGGCGCTTGCGCTGGGTTGCCCGCTCGCTCCGGACGGTTTTCAGCTCGGTTTTGATCAGCGCGATGCGGTTCATCACCGATCGGCGGTCAAGTTCGAGCTGGGTCTCTCCGGAGCCTTTTGTTCCGTAACGACCGCCGCGCTGGCGGGAGAGGGCTTCGTAGGTATGGGCAAGGCGGGGCAGTGAATACTCCAGGCGGGCAAGCTCGACCTGCAGGACTGCCTCGCGGGTCAGCGCCCGGTCGGCAAATATGCGTATAATGACCTCCTGCCGGTCGAGGCAGGTAAGGTCCGATTCTTTTTCCCAGTTCCGCTGCTGCGAGGGGGTAATCTCGAAATCGAAAATAATCTGCTCGGCGTCGACGGCGCGAGCTGAAGCGATAAGCTCCCGGGCTTTTCCGGCACCCATCCCGAACTTCGGCGATGGCTCGTACCGGCGGAGTACCGTGCCTCCTGCGGGAGTAAGACCCGCTGTTTCGGCAAGGCTCGAAAGTTCACGCAGCACTTCCTTGTCGGACACCGCGCGATCGTCGCATTTTCCCACCAGAAACACTAAAACCGGCTTGTTGTTTTCAGTATCAATATCTATCATTACCAAAAAGCATACCCTATCCGCACAGAAAAAGGTAGTTTACAGAGCACCTGTTCTCATGATTTATTTCTGACTGGCCGATATACTAACAGGCACTCTGTAGCCAGACGCCTGTAATTGCTCCCGGAGGTTCCGTGCGCACCGCACCGAAGATCGCATTAAGCATACTCATCTCTGCCGTACTTTTTGCGGCGCTTGCGGTCGCATCGTATGCGGGGCTTTTCAATATACTCGAAACGCGCTTTTACCAACCGACGGTGATCGAATCGCTGGAAACAAGGGTTTCCGGGACCAGTGCTGCGCTTGAAGAATGGAACAGCGGCAATCTTTCCCGATTTGCACAATTCGTCGAAGCAGAAGCCGTAAAGCGCAGCCTCTTGCCGAACCAGAGTTCACAGGATATTTTCGACCGGACAAATCTTTCAGGAGCGCTCCTTGCCGACGGCAACGGACTTGTCGGTATCAGAATCATTGACGCCGGGGACACCACCGCAAGCGAAACAGACGACAAGGGCATCAGGAAAATCCACTTTAGCACGTTTAAGGAAGACATACTCAAACAGACGGATTTCCAGATATCGTACGAACAATACGGAAAGCAGGAACAATTGTTGCCAGTGCGGTACATTGCAAGCGGCGACGGAGACGCTCCCCGGGTAATCACGGACCCGGAACGGGGTGTCTTTGTCTACAGCTTTCCCTTTTATGATGCCTATACCACCTGGCGCGGCAGCGCAGTTTTTTACGTTTCGGCCTCGGCGGCAGCGCGGTATCTGTTCAGCAAAAACATGGTGGGACTCAGCGACGAAGTGTCGCTTGTTGCTAACGACACCCATACCGTCTGCGGAATCGTCACCGGCCTGCCCAGAGCCGGGCAGGACATTCTCGTTACAGCGGTTCTGGAACGATGGACAGCAGGCAATCTTGAACCGCAGCGTATTGTGTCTACCGAAGAGTCGGGATGGGTGCTGCTCAGTACCAGCGGAGCATACGGATTTCTCGGAATGGTTGCACCCGAAGAACTCTTCATATTTCCCCAACCGATCAGAATTTTATTTCTTTCGATCAGTTTTATCACGATTTTTCTGGTCATCCTTTTACTGTTCAGCCTGAAACAGGACGAAATGATCCGCGTCCGCAACCGTGTCCGCCGCTTCCAGCTGCATATAGTGTCGGAACTGATGGAAAAAGCCGATGACCAGCAGTGGGAAGAATTGCGGAATACACTGCAATACCGAAAACACGATCTGACCAAAGAAATAAAAAAAGGCTTTGGCACGCGCATGAACCGCAAGCACGGCGGTGAAATCGACGCGCTGCTCGAACGGAGCTGGGAAGAAATTTTTTCCGCAATCGGAAAACAGGAATACCGGCAAAAAGAACTTCCGAGCTCAGCGGAAATCAGGTCGATTCTTGAACAGGTGCTGCAAAACAGCCCGCTGTCGATCAATGTGACCGGAGTACATACCGCAGTTCCCGCAGCATCAGCTCCAGAATCCGCAAGTCCAGTACCGAACTCCGCACATACTGCCCCGCAAGCCGCAGACGAGCCGGAAGAGCTTGAAGAGGTCCAAGAGTTCGAAGAGGTTGAACCTGCAGACGAGCCAGCAGACGAGCCTGCCGAAGAACTGGAAGAATTCGAGGAGCTTGAAGAGGTCGACACGGTTGAAGAACTGGAAGAACTTGAAGAACTGGAAGAACTTGAAGAGCTTGAGGAGCTCGAAGAGGTCGAAGAGGTCGAACCTGCAGACGAGCCGGTTCCAGTTGAAAAAGCCGGACACGGGAGAAAATCCAAATTCGACGAAAGTGATGAATTCGACGAAATTAGCGAAATTGATGAACTCGATCCGGCCGAGCTTGAAGTAGCGGACGACCACTCAAAACTGGAGCAGCTGGTTGCATCGGCGCAAGACGTACATACACAGGAAAAACAGGAAGAACACTTCACGCCGGAGGATTTTTTCGACTCTGCGCCGGTCGCCCCGGCAGAACCCGAAGAAGTCGAATATCTGGACAATGAATGGGAGCCGGAGCTTCTGGAAGTCGCGACCGAGGACGAACTGGCGGATTTTATCGATTCCAGTGTACCGGATGAGGTTCTGGTGTTTAATTTTGAAGAACCTCCAGCGCTGGATTCGGGAACAAGACCTAATCTGACCGAAACAGACATTGAAACATCCGCATCCTTGTATATATCAACTCTTGATTTTTCATCACTGGATTCTACAGAAGAAGAGGAAGGCACCGAAGTGGAGTACATCGAATCCCTTATTTTTGACACCTGCGCGCGAAAACTGCCGGTCTTTACAGAAACACCGGTATTCGAGCTGCTCGAGGTGATCGGAGACGAAGAACCAGAAGAACTGATTCCGGTCGAAACAGCAGATAGCAGCGAAGAAGACGCGATTATCTCTGAAGACGGCATTTTCCTGATCGCACAGCACACAAAAGCGAGAGAAACAGGAATTGATCCGGAATTCCAGGATCTGGTAAATTCCGTTCTGCTATAGGGCACTTCTAAAAACTTCAGTTTTTAGAGGTGCCTTATAAACACTCTGCACTTCTGTGCGCAAGGACAATCTGAGCGATTTCAGCAAATCCCTGCCCGTACGGCTTTTCCGCAATCCAGGCGGGTCGGCTTGTCATGTGGTCCAGCCAGCGGCTGACATTGGCAACTGCGCACGCATTCGGAAAATGGGCAAACATAGGTTCATCATTGAGCGCATCCCCGATATACAGCACTTTATCACGGTCGGTTGCATCAGCATAACCGAATACTTCCGACAAAAAACGGACTGACGCCTTTTGTTTATCGCAGGAACCCTTCCAGCAATTGATATGGATAGAACTCGGTTTGGCGACGCAACCCTCCGCTTCGAATGCGGCGATGATTGCCGAGATTTCCGGGCCGGTCAAGGGTGGATCGATGCGCTCGGCATGGTCGATTGCGTAATCGTAGCGCCTGAGATTATTGTCGCTTGCGGGCTTCGCCCGGGGAACAGCGCGATACGCAGCCTCGGCGGCGCGCACGAGCGAAGAGTCGGTATTGGGAACCGAGTCCGGTGCAACAATCGAACCGCGCGAATGCCAGGCAATCGCCCCGTTTTCGGTGACCGCTCCGACGATCGGCCACTCCTGCAGGTGCACTTCGCCCCATCCCGAAGATCGCCCCGTTACAGCGATCACCGGAAGGCCCGACGACGCAAGATCGCACAGGGCAGTGTAGGCGCAGCTTTCAAGCTTTCCATTTTTTGTCATCGTATCATCGATGTCGGTCAAAACCCAGCGTATAGAGCGGGCGATCGAAGCAGGCATCCGGTGAATTGGTTTCATGCCGCCTATTGTGCAAGGCAGCAGAAAAAAGGTCAATCGAGAATCAAAGCGGTACATGCGTCCGGCAGAACGTGCAGCCGGACCCAAGGCCGGCGTCCCGCTGATTCCGTGCTGCGTTCACCTTCTTGTTAGTTGAACTTACTTGATAAAAAATCGGTCAGTTTTTAGAAGCACTCTTTTTGGAGTCTGCTTGAATAGCTTCCACTATCGCTTCGTCGGCGGGGGCGAACAGGTAGTCGTCCATTTCGGCGACAGTTACCCAGCGGATGTCGTCGTGGTCGTGCAATCGCATGCGTCCGCCAAGAAGGATGGCGCGGACGGCGACAAGGTGGACGGTTTTTGTTCCGTAGTCGTGGACGGATTCGGCAAGGACGTCGCCGGTTTCGATGTGGACGTCCATTTCTTCCTTCATTTCCCGCGCTGCGCATTCTGCAGCAGTCTCGCCCGGTTCGATCCTGCCGCCGGGAAATTCCCAGTAACCGCCAAGAGAAATTTCTGGCTTCCGGCGCGCAATAAGGATTCGCCCTTCGCGGTTTTCGATTACGGCGGCCGCAACATCTATCATGCTTCAAGTATACGAGCGTTCGCCGAAGATTGTCAAAACGAAGATTGCAGGCTATTCTTGACCGTATGAAATACAGTGCAAAAATGTCAGTCAGAAGTTATGAACTGGATTCGTACAATCATGTAAACAATGCCGTCTACCTGAATTATCTGGAATACGGCAGAATGGAATTTCTGAAAGCGATCGGGTTCGATTACGAAGGACTGGTTAATGCCGGATACTATTTGTATGTGACGCATATTGATATCCGTTACAAGGCGTCCGCCCGGCTTTTCGACGAACTTTCGATTGAAGTCGAATCGGTCAAGCTGGGGAAAGTATCGGGCACGTTCCATCAAACGATTTCGAACCAGCGCGGCGAGCTGTGCGCCGAAGCGGACGTGTCCTGGGGCTGCGTCGATCGCACCGGAAAGCCCTCGAAGATTCCTGCAGAATTTATGGTCGAAGGGCTGGAGCCGGCAAAACACGAAGCGTAAGGAGCGCGTAATGGAGCTGATCGAAAAAATCATGGTGATGCTCGAGCATGTGTCGCGGATAATCAGTATAGGCAGCGTGTGCGTCGTCATCTACGGCACGATTATCGCATTCGCGTCGTTCATCATGAACGAATCCGGCCGTATTCGCGGACAATTTTCAATGCACCAAGTGCGCGTCCTCCGTGCGGATCTGGGCACCTACCTCTTGCTGGGCCTGGAACTTTTGATCGCGTCCGACATCATGAAGACAATCGTCGAACCGGCAGTGCAGGAACTGGCAATTCTGGGCGGAATCGTGCTCCTGCGCACCGTGCTGTCGTTTTTTCTGGACAGGGAAATCCGGTTTATCGAGCAGGAGTCGCGGGACTTCAGAAAGCAGGCATAAACACGAGCAGGTATAATCCGGTGCAAAACCCTCGGGCTGCCCGCCCGCGTTACCGGATAAACCCGAGTGCCGTACCGGTGTCGACCGGTTCTATGCCGATTTCCCGCGCAAACTCGTAGGCATTCTTGCAGGAGGCGATAACGTCTTCCGGGCGGTGCGCGTCCGAATTGCACACAATAACCGCATTCCGCGCTGCTGCCATTTCCCAGAATTCGCGCACCGGATACGGCGAGCGCATGCCCGAATCGCCCCGGATTTTCGGCCGTTGCAGCCCGAGCCCGTTGATTTCCATCGGAATCTTCATCTCTACAGCAGTGTCGATAATGTCGGCGCATACCGCCTTCACGTCATCGGTCATGTTCAAGAATCCTGACAGAAACAGGTCAGGATGGGCAAAAAAATCATACAGGCCGGTTTGCAGCGCTTCCAGGGTCAAATCTGCATACCGGTGCAACAGCGTGCTGTCCGAAATATCCGGGATGTACAATAAATCGCCGTTAACGCCAACCCAGTGCGAACCGTACACAAGATACTCTGCACCGCATTCTGCCCTCAGATAGTCGCGGTACCAGCCCTCGAAGGCGGGATGCCATTCGCACTCGAAACCCCAGTGCACAGGAAACGGCGCAGTCTTTTGCGCATCGCGGACTTGAGCAATGTACTGCGGAACCTGCGCGCATGCCATTCGGCTTCCAAACCAGACGGAATCGTCCGGATAGGGACAGTGGTCGGAAAAACCCAGAGAAGAACAACCGTCTTTCAAAGCCTGGCTGATGTAGTCGGAAGGAACACCCGAAGCGTGCTTGCAAAGCCGGGTGTGTGTGTGGTAGCTGCTAATATTCACAAGAACCACTATACACAAAGCGGGGCGAACGCTCAACCGGCGCACGGTCCCCTTTCGGGGCGCGCACGAAAGAACTCACAGGAGCGTCGACGATCAGTCGCGGATAGTCAAGGAAGCGCCGGACGTTCGGCTTTGTTGTTTTGGAAATACCGGTTACCGGGTTTCGATGTCCGGAATGATGACAGAGGGTTTGAAGGTGACGCGGTAGCGAGAAGTCGAGGCATCTTTGGCTTCGAGCTGTTCCGAGAAGTAGGTGACGTTGTCGGACAGCTACAACGGTGACCTTCTTCATGAGTTAACGGTATTGTTAACAAGAAAGGAATACACATTTTTATCCACGTAGAAAATTGCGTTTTCTTTGATGGGGGACTAAGAACCTCATCCAGCCTACGCATTACTAATCGATTTGTTTCAACAAAATTCTGATTAAACTGCCGCATTGTGTAACTACTCAGGCTACCATCGAAAATATTAAATGAGTGAGGCTCTTTCAAAACTCGGAAAGTTTTGAAAGAGCAACCTTAGATTTACATGGAGAAAACCACAAGTCTTTCTATTATAAAGACTTGTGGTTTTTTACAAAAGCCGATTTCAAAAGTAACCGACTTTTGAAATCGGCTCGAGTAATTTCTATTTGCATATACAGATTGGTTCGTTGGGAAAAAGGGATATTCATTACTTGTTGTAACACTCTGAGCATAAAGTGCAGATGTTACAGATAACAAAAATTACAGTATTTTTTGAATCATGTTAACTGCAAGTTCCATGATGATCTATTCATCAAAACCTAATATAGAATCGCCATCAGCAATATCTCGATACATTTTTATGTAAAAAAGACACTCCGCTTACCATTTTCAATGGATCTTTAAAACAATGTGTGTGTAGGGGGGGCATCTATACACACCTCAACAGATTTACGCTATTGAGGTGTATGCTTTTACATATTGTTAGCTATAGCGTTACCAGCTAATCCAACCACTACTAAGCCTACAGGAGAAAGAACAACTGTAACAGCAGGGATTCCAGTTGCAACCGCAACTCCATAACCAGCAATAGCTCCAGCAACAGGAGAGAAAGTTCGAAGAGCAAACTTACCAAAGGATTTCCAGCCACCGCCGTCCACCGCATACATTTCTTCCATTGTTACTTCATTAAATCCCAGTACTGCTGTCATATTCATTACCTCATTTCAACAATTATGTAATCTCGATTATTGCCAACGACAATTTTTAGTAATATCGACATAACTTGTCCGGAATCGATATTCTCGATTACCTTACTATCTTTTAGACATGCGTACATATCCGAAAAGTAAAAAAATGTCATACCGACCGGTTCGCATCTTCTCTTGATCAGGCAACAGACATTCGCAGGACATCCAGAATTATTCCATCGGACACAGAAAGTGGTACATATTTTTCCAAGATAAACTGAATCCCCGGGCCGGAATCCCGGCAGGGGTCCGGCCCGGGGCCTGATCCGATTGCAATCCCAGTCAATTCGCGATCCCGTACGTGGATTTTCGAAGCTTCTGTGCACTGGATGATCGGCCCAGAGAATTCTGTCAAAGACGATTCCCCTGCCCGTCTTGACACGCACTGGTCTTTCAGTTATTAATCAAAATATCTCTTATCAAGAGCGGCAGAGGGACTGGCCCTATGAAGCCCGGCAACCGATTTTTACGGTGCCAATTCCAGAAGATGAGAGAGGTATTGATGTAACTGTCAAAAGCCTCCCGCCGGGAGGCTTTTTTTTGCGGCAGGCCGGAAATGGCGCCTCGACAAACTGAAGGTTTAGAGGGGCACTGAAGCACGATTGTGTTTCCAGCCCTGCGAATCGGAGGAAATGAGCATGATCAGACTAGAACGCCTTTCCAGAACCTACAAAACGCTGACTGCGGTAGACTCCGTCAGTCTAGAAATTCCGTCGAACACGATCTACGGGATTATCGGGAAAAGTGGCGCGGGAAAATCCACGTTGGTACGTCTGATAAGCCTCCTTGAAAAACCGGACAGCGGAGAAGTCTGGTACGGCAGCGACCGGGTGGACAGTCTGGCGTTTGACGACCTTATCGCGCGGCGCAGACGCATCGGCATGATATTCCAGAACTTCAATCTGTTCAGCTCACGCACCGCTGCGGGCAATATCGCTTACCCGCTCGAGATCTCCGGAGTGCAGAAAAAAGAAATCACCGGCCGGGTCGAGGAGCTTCTCGCAATCGTCGGGCTCGAAGGACGGGGCGACGCTCCGATCAGCACGCTTTCCGGCGGACAGAAGCAGCGAGTGGCCATTGCGCGCGCGCTCGTGGTACAACCGGACATCCTTTTCTGCGACGAAGCGACGAGCGCGCTCGATCCCCAGACTACGCGTTCCATCCTGGAGCTTCTGAAAAAACTGCAGCGAGAAATGAATCTGAGCATTGTCATGATTACCCACCAGATGGAAGTCGTGCGGGACGCCTGCGATTTCGTCGCGGTGCTCGACAACGGCAAGGTGGTTGAGCAGGGAGCGGTCACCGATATTTTCGCGAATCCG
>Ga0116148_1001710_pt1 | contig 23234 bp, 55 predicted proteins | sample AD_UKC055_MetaG_FD_89786 | JGI IMG/M metagenome (GOLD analysis project Ga0116148, IMG submission 89786) | Active sludge microbial communities of municipal wastewater-treating anaerobic digesters from USA - AD_UKC055_MetaG | ecosystem: Engineered > Bioreactor > Anaerobic > Digestate | place: USA... | reverse complement strand
ATATTTATAATAAAATTGACAAAAAATGTTATGTATTACAAAAAATTACGAGTGGAGCCACGGAAAAATATCGGTGAATTAAAAATGTTTCGTAGTTGGAAAATGAAAAAAATTCGTCATATTGATAAATATCACTTGACAAAAAATCTTATGTGATATACAATAAGTGTATGGACATGATACACAATACAGAAAAGGAGGACACGAAAATGAGTATGGTTCCCACAAATTCAATGAGGGTCAATACGACACAGTATCAGTTTTCTCATCGGAAGCAGCCAAGAGGTTACGGACTCTGGTGGTTTGAAGTTCAGGGTACGGATGAGAACCATGTGAAGTTTGCGGTTCCAATAGAAAAGGCAGGAAAGTATTCGGATGCTCTTGCACACGCCAAAAGATATGCTGCTCGGTTGGGTGATCGGTACGCCACAATCGTAGTGCTGCCGTAAAGGAGGAATGATCATGATAGACAGATTCTCCACTCAACAGTTTGAAGCTGCTCTTCCACGGAACAAGACAACAGGGGAACAGATGCACGAGTATGTTGGATTCATCGATGGTGAAAGGGTGTATAGGTTCCTGATCGGAAATGGCGCACAGGTTACGGTTCGCTCTTCTATTAAAGGTGACGGACTTGCTGCCGAGGCGGGTGAGGATAGTATTCGGATTTGGTTGCAGGATGCGGTTACAGGCACTCCACTTGCCAAAAAGTTACAGAGGTATGTGACAAGGGAGTACGGATGGCAAGATCGGATGCATGAGGCAATCAAGAAGACATGGGAAAAAGGCTTAGCTCTCAGGATTTGCCCAGTTTGCTCACGCCCCATGCCTTTGTACCAAGTGAAATCGGAAACAGCGAATAAGGGAAGGTGGTTCTTTAATTGTCATCACTATCAGACTGAGTTTTATCAGAGACAGCATAGATTTGAGTGGGCTGATCAGGCAAGAGAAGAAAGAAAGCCTTCGATCACCGAGCTTGATGCTGCCACGGCTAATGAAGTGATGGATGAAGTAGCAAAGTTTAAGACGAAGAAAGACAGTCTGCTTTTCCTGCGGGATAAGCTGCATACTGATTCAAGGTTTGCGCTGTTCGGCCTTCTCAAAGTGTTTGAGAATCAGACAACGGATGAACAGGCAGAAGGAGATACCAAGTGGTTGAACGGTGTCGGCTTCACAGGCGTTGATGCTGAATTCCTGACATCGCTTGCATGGCAGTACAAACAGAGAAAGAGCCTGTCACCAAAGCAGCTTCCTTTCCTGTTCAAAAAGATGCCTCAGTATGCGACACAGATTTACAATGATCTCAAAGGAGGACGGTAAGATGGAAAAGTGCATAGTTTCTGGAGACCTCGGAAGGTTGGCTCTCATGGAGGACACGCTGACCGATTACAGTAAGGTGTACAATATCTGGATTCGCGGCCTGAAGATTCCATGTGTTGACAGGGAAAAGGGGCTTATAGCTTTCAACAAACTTCGCGAAATCTTTGAATCGGGGCTGGTGTTATGAGTGCTAAACTCAAGTGCCAAAATTGCAGGAGTGTTAAGTTCGTGTTCTCTCGGCTGACCATTGAGAGTTTTAGAGTGGATGCGTATAGTAGAAAGCCGATTAAGGTTAGGCAGACTGATACGGCTTACAGTACTGAAGCCCGATGCGCCAATTGTGACTGTCCACTTGATAAAGAGCAGAAGGCGCTCTTGCTGCGTAATGTATCAAAGTTCATGATGCGTGAGAGCGAAAGGGAGGAGTGAGATGAGAAAGGAAGAATGGGTTCGTCACATTTACGACATGCCGCCTGATCATGACAAGAACACGTGCAAGATTTGTCTTGAGCGGAAGAAAACAGTGAGAAGGAATAGGGCAGCACAGCTTCGACGTGATGCTGTCTCCACAATAACTGGCCTTCCGTATGCTCAGGCCAAGCGTGATGGAGGCTTCTGATGCCTAAAAAACCTTATTGGCTTGAGGTTGGGGATGTAATCGTTTTAAAAGAAGGACATCGCGTGTATGCAGATGTAGAGGAGAGGCTCATATATACCAATACCCCAAAGTCGAAAAAGCTGTCACATCACGATGTCACGATAGGAAAACAGTTTGCGGCTCTCGCTGGTGCCTATGTTGTCTACGAACGAGTGACTGGTGAGAGGAGGGCAGCGTGAATAAGGAACGACGAACTGAGTTGGAGAAGATCGTTACTGCACTGGAGGAAATTAAGATACGAGTTGAAAGTGTACAAGAATCAGAGCAGGAAGCGTTTGACAACATGCCTGAATCCTTACAGGGTAGTGAGCGCGGTGAGTCTATGACTGAAGCCCTCGACTGCCTTGAATCTGCGGTCAATGGTCTGGAGGATGTGATCTCCAGTCTTAACGAATTATAGAAAGGGGGAGTGATGAAGGGAGTAGATGTTAGAACACATGCGTATGTGACTATCCACAAGAAACAGCCTCACGGTTTTGGACGGTGGGTATTCAAGTCCAGTATAGTAGAAGATACTCCACTGATCTTTCAGACAGGTGGGTCTTATGACAAAGCAAAGCGTCAGGCTGCGCTGTGGGCCAGAAAGAATGGTCTCAAGGAGGTTGTGCTATGCCCTTAAAATACAGGCGGTGTAAGGCTGTGTTCGTTTATGCGATGAATCCCAAAGTGATGTGTGGAGTAGAGCGGCCCAACGTCTTCATAGTACATCCACTCTCAGGCCCGTTCAAGAACAGTGATAGATCGTTTAACCCTTCAGAACACATCCTTACGAATCCAGATGAGATGGAAAAGGCAGCGGCATACCTTGAAATGTTCCCGCAGGTTGGGTTGGTGTGATGCTTAGTATGAAGATAGCATTTGGAGGAGGATATGAAGAGGCCAGAAAGGTTTGACCCTTGGTACACTTCAGGGTGGGTATGGCTATGGGTTTTTTTTCGGCACTGGTTGGGATGCTCCTGTCGATGCTGTCAACGTAAGTAAAGGAGGTGAATGCTCATGTTTTTTATTGTGGAAGTTCAAGGCTGTCTGCCTCATGTAGCTCTTATGCTTGATGTAGATACTGGAGAGCCGATACACTTTGATTCTCACGTAGAGGCACGAACGTATGCAGAGGTTAATTGTGCGTGGTCATATAGGATAGTATCGTGGAACGGAGGTGTAGTATGAGTGATGCAATCTATTCAGCAGAGAAAGGCAACCTGAGACTGGAGATTCATCTTGATGATGGAACGGCAGAATCGCCTCGGGAGTGGGACAATCTTGGAACGATGGTTTGCTGGCATAGACGTTACAACCTTGGAGACGAACAGCCGTCTTCACCGCCCCAGGAGTGGATGAAAGAGCTGGCTCGAACGTTCACGAATTACGAAGAGCTGGATTGTATGAGCAAGAGATTTCAGGCTCTGGAAAGCATCAGCTTTGAAGATGCACAGAAGATAGTGGACAAGCATTGCGTGATTTTAGACCTGTACCTGTACGATCATTCAGGTATTACGATGAATACGACAGGTTTTAGCTGTCCGTGGGATAGTGGTCAGGTAGGCTGGATTTACGTGACCAGAGTCAAGGTCTTAGAGGAGTGGAGCAGAAGACGTCTGACCAAGAAGCTGAGACGTAAGATAGAAGACCTTCTTAGAGGCGAGGTTTCGATTTACGATCAGTATATCCGTGGAGAGGTCTATGGCTTCAAAGCCTTGAGAAAGACAGACTTAGAGGATGACTTCGAGGATGCAGAAGAGGAAGACTCCTGTTGGGGCTTCTACGGAACCGAGTGGGAGAAGAATGGCCTGACAGAGAATTTGTCAGAGGAGTTCAAACCGCTTGTAAAGGAGCTATCATGATACGATACTCAGAACAATGTCCAATGCGGAAGGATACAGATGCACCAATTGATGACGAGGAAGATAGGTAATGGCAAAGATGAGAACTAAGGAAGAGACGCTGTGCCCTGATATTGATTGTACGATGTGTGGACAGATTTATGATAGAAAGATAGATCAGATGGATGTTAAACAGAGAATAGAGGAGTTTGCCAGGTATAGCTATTCTGTTTGTCCGAGATGCCATCAGCCTGTTCCTGCAGATGTGCAAAATGACAGAGCCTACCGAAAAAACGTTGATAGATTTATCAAGGCCAGAAAGATTTATCTGAGGCATGTGGAGCGAAAGAATGTACATAATGATAACTAATAGATGCAACATGCACTGCGAGCATTGTTGTAATTCGTGTACAGATAAGGGCGTGGATATGACTAAGGAGACGTTCCTTAACGTGTGCAAGATCACTGATTATTATGAGATGGATGTGTCTTTGGGAGGAGGAGAGCCGACACTGCATCCGTTGTTTTGGGAGTTTCTTGGTCTCGCTCTGAGATTCTCGAATAGTGAGATGCCTCCGTTCGTTGCTACAAATGGCACTATGGAGAGGGATGCAATGATGCTTGCTCGGCTTGCCAGCCGTGGGGTGCTCTCTTGCAGACTTTCGTATGACCAGTTTCACGATAAGTCAATGGTCTCGCCGCTTGTGCTGAATGCCTTTAACCTTGGGAAACGAAAACCGTTTGAGTACAGATCGAGTCTTGATGTTCATTCGTATGACTATCGAGATGTGGTAACAGAGAGCTATCGAACTTCCGCTACAGGACGAGCATTGAATTGGGGTGACGATTACTGTGTCTGTGAAGATTGGGTGGTGGCTCCAAATGGCGATCTGTTCACGTGTGGCTGTAGGACAAAGTGTGTAGGGAACGTAAACCAGTCCGAGTCTCTGCAAGACGTAGATTGGTATCAGGAGAGATGCTGTCATAGATTTGGACAGGGCGCTGAGGCAGAGGAGGAAGCTGTATGAAGGTAGGAACGATTACGGTCAAAGACTTTGTTGAGGGAAAAACGGCACGAAAAGAGTGGGCGTGTCCGAGATCAAGAAAAGAGCTGATGACGTATCTGTGGCAGTTTGATGATCTGCTGAAGAAGAACGTGAATGTGCTCAGAGAAGGCCCGCAGTATGTAGCTACGTGGAAAAATTCTGCAGGAAAATGTGTAATAGCAGCTACGAGTCTGACGGCTATCGGACAGATCACGTTTGCTGAATGGGAGAAACGCTTCAGGCAGGAATATTTTCCATGAGATACCTCTTGTCAAGCGTTTATTATCAACCATCTACGAGGACATATCCAGAAAACAGCAGGCATGCGATTTTTTGCGAACCACCTATACAATACTATTCAACAAAAATGCAAAATCAATTTAGTGCGAATTTTGAATGCTTGCAAAACCCCATCAATCCTCATTCTACGAGTTTTTACTCTCCAGAGTGCAAAAAACATACTATACTAAACTACTTGTTTAAAGTGACTAAACTTAAGTGTGCGTAATTATGCAGCAAAATCCATACCGTTTTCTGCAGAGTTGTGGTAGAATAAAATAACGCAGCAAATACCATACCGCAACGGAGGGAGCAATGATAATTTTTTCAGACTCGCACATTGACAACGGTCACGGAGTTTTTGCCCCGCACAAAAAGAGGTTTCACAATTTTCTTGATTTCGCAGAGAAAGAGCAGTTGGTTATCGCAGGAGACTTGTTCGAGTGGTGGAGGTTCTCGCCTGAAGAGACGATGGCGAAGAACATGGACGTGATAATCAGGTTGCAGAGCTTCGGGGATAGGCTCACAATCACGCCTGGAAATCACGATCTGAGGGTAGCTCTCTTGCAGGTGATGTTTCCAAAGGCGAAAGTAGTGCCAGCTTTTGTAGCTCATGGATGGACGATAATGCATGGTCACAAGACAGACCCGCTTCTGGACACGAAGACGGAGAGGGCTGTAGCAGCTATCTCAGCTCGTGTTATCCATGCTCTTAAGATGGAGTGGGTGGATTCGATTGTAGAACGAATGACCAGCTCGAAGAGAGCTAACGAACCGTATGTTCAAGAGCTGATGAAAAATCCGATACAGTTCAAGTTCATCATCGGGCATACGCATGTTCCGCTACAGCTTGACAGATTTGTGAATACAGGCTCGATCAGTAATGAGGAGGCGACGTATGTTCTGTTGACAGCAGATGGAAAGGCTAAGCTGAAAAAGTTCAAGTAATTTTGCAGGCGCTTGCAAAAATTTTTTTGCCGAGTGCATTTTTTACTTGACAAATATATTTACCTATGGTACTATTATAATATGGACATCAAATCAAAACCCAAGGAGGACAGAATCATGAAACACAACAGAATAACCGTAACTTTGGAAGGACAGAAACCGATTCACTTTGAGATTGGTCACGACATCCCGAAGGCAGACGAAATTCAGTTGATGGAGCTTCTGGAGAAATCCTTCGCAGGCACGGACACGTACCTCGTAAGCCTCTTCTCGCCAGCCCTCACGACATGGGTGTCAGGCCAGATTCGCTCGGACTTCCCGCCTGATGCAGCCGACTGGCTGATAGGTGCTAAGTTCAAGGCAGAAGAGAAGATTTTGTCCCTTCAAGCAGAGATCACGAGACTGAACAACACGTTGGATTTTGTACAGAGGGATAGCAAAGATAAGATATCCGCAAGGGATGAAATAGTTGAAGGTCTCAGAGTCGATCTTGCAAGACAGAAAGAAGATGACGATAAGGCCATGGCGGAAACCCTTGGCGATCTCTCAGTAGTAAAGCATGAACTCAACGTTGCAAACGCCCTCTTGTTAGAAAAGAAACAGGAGATCATCGAACTGAAAGCCAAGTTATTCGACATGATAGTCAAGGAAGGGAGGTAGACATGGTCTACCTTCTTCACTTCTCAGAGAAAGTTGCAGATCACGCTCAACATTACATAGGTTACTCAGATATAGGAATCGAGCGAAGACTGGAACGACACCTTAATGGCAATGGTTCACGGCTTGTAAGAGCTGCGGTGCAATTAGGCATAGAGGTAAAAGTTGCAAGGTTATGGCCGAATGGAGACAGAAAATTCGAGCGAAAGCTGAAGAATCGGAAGAAGGCCCGATGCCTCTGTCCGCTTTGCAACAAGAATCTGATTGAGGAGGCAGTTTGAGCATGCTGAGCAAATCCAGAATGGAGGCTCGAAGATATGTACAGCTCAGCTTTTTTCACAACGGGGTCGCTCCTTGGCTTGTTCATGGGGCTTGGGTTAATGTGCATGTGTGCAGTTGCTGCGGAGAGTGAAAATCGGTTGAAGAGGCCGCACACGGTAGGCTGGTTCTGGTTCTTGGCAGACTCCAGAACAGAGCCTGAGATAGTTCTGGTCACTGAGGATTTCAGTGGAAAATGGATTAAGCGAGCAGGTATCCAGTCGTGGTTCTCATTTGCACCGAGAGACCCACTGTGCATGGATCCAATCATGCCAGAAGGCATCTACTATGGCCCGATTAGTCCGCCTATGGAGGTAGTGAAATGACGTGGAGAGATAAGGTTGCATTGTTTAATGACATGATTCGCTCAGGTACTGAATTTGAGGTGAGACATGTCCCGAAGAACAAGGAGGTGCGAGTTTTCTCAGTTGTTGAAGCACAGCTTGCCAAGACTGAAGATCAGACGAATATAGGTCTGGTGTGCAAGTCGGCAGCAGAAGAGAAGAGGCTGGAAGTCTTTGTTGTTACTCCAGTAGCGTTAGAATCCTTGAGAATCTACAAGAAAATCTATGTGTAGGAGAGGCCGATGGAATTACAGCGTTTAGCAGCAAAAGCAGTGAGCAAGTTTACGAGAAAGGAACAAGGTGAAAGGAAGCGGACACACAGGGAGAGAAACCCAAGGGCGTACATGCAAAAGGATGTGCTGAATCACTACGGGGCTGAAGGCTCCACAGTTTCAGTTCCGCTTGTCGCTGCTCGGCTCTGCCTTGACTGTGATGTAATTTACATGGCAGATCGTTGCCCTCGGTGTTGCTCGGCTGCGTCCATGCGGGTAGCAGACTATGTACCTGTCATGCACGATGTCACAGAAAAAGAGGTTATTCAAGAACCTGCGAAGAAACAACCGAAAAATTTGGTAAGACTTCCAAAGAAAGGAGGAAGGAATGAAAGACGAACAGCAAAAGCTTGATGCTGAAGAGGCTGCGGTCAAGGACAACCTTGAAACTATCGAAGAGAAATTGGCGGCATGGGAGGAGTCTCGCGTGAATGGTACCTTGTCTGCTGACATGCCAGAAGCGTTTAAAGAGGAGTGGCCCAAGGCGGTCAGGCAAATTGGAGATTTGTACAAAGCGTCCAATGACCCAATAATGAGAGCGTTCCTAATAGCCTCCATCCAAGTGCTGTTGGATGGCCCTACTGCGATGCTCGCGTTTAACCATTCAGTGCTTGGAGCAGTAGGTAACGTGAAAAGGGCAATAGGTCAACTTCTTGAGGGGGGTTCTTGGGGATGACGTTGAGATTCTGGATATGGGTGTTGTCAACTTTCCTCCAAAGAGAACTGAGGAAAAGCCTGTGAGAAAGGAGAAGGGCCGTGACTGGAAGAAATGTGATGCGTAACACGCCTGACAGGAAGAACAAGAGGGCGGTGTCGGCACGAGGTCGTAACGGATGGTTCATGCCTACCCGAGTGTTTGTCAAAAAGACTAAGGACTCCACTATTGTCGGCATTGGGAGTCAAACGCTCGGGAAGACATGGCCTGTATTGATAGCAGGGAACCCTGACGCTATACGTGATCTCTTTGATCGCATTTACGCTGCCATACAGCATGTAGAGTTGGAGAAGGGAGAAGATCAGGTCATTAAGATTGCGGTGCCTTCAGGCATTCCGAAACTGACTCCATTACAAATAGAGGAGCAGATACGTCACATCCGAACAGAGTTTGGGGGCGAAGATGGGTAGGCTGAGGAAAACCAATCAAGAGAATGTGGCACAAGCTTTTGAGGATATGACGAAAGAGGAAGTTTTGCAACTGCTTGCATCAGATCGCCACTCGCTGCAAGCATACAAGAAACAAGTACAGACCCTTATGGCTGAGAGAGATAGGCTTGAGGCGACCTTAAGTATGTCCACTGCTGGATGTGAAGAACTTGAGGAGAAGAGTCGGCGGCAGCAGAGACGGATTCATAAGATATCTGCAAAGATCAAGGAATATGACATGGAGTTGCTGACTGTCAAAGCTCGGGCCTTTGAAATGCTTGATACCATCATGGCGGCTGCTGATGCGGCGGAAGAGCGATATAGAAAATCGTGCAGGTACGAGGATTAGGGAGATTTTTCCCTTGACAAAAAAACTATCCTATGTTAGACTAAGAATATGGACAACACACACCATAGGAGGACGACAATGAGTGAATACGAGGAAAAGAATTTGGAACAGGCTACTGACATGGTAAGAAAGCTGACGAACTTCGTGAACGCCTTCGGCTGTCCGAAAAAGGAATTTGCCAAAGTGCTGATGCACGAACACAGAACCCTTCAGCAAAGTACCTTCGATCTGTTCCTTGCTTGCATTGCAGAATGGGCGAAGCAAGAGAATTATGATCTCAGGAATGAGGCTACAGTGAAAACGTGTCAACAGATAGTTAAGATGCTCGACGGCGTAATGTCCGTCCCTTGCATCTAAGGAGGTTGTCATGCCACACTTTTGCGAATGTGGAGCAGATACGTATCTTTGCCAAATATGCCTAAGAGAAAAGTGCGGAAGGGATGAGCCTTCGATTTGGGTTAAGATACCGAACAAGCAGTTTTCAGGTAACGTCTGTCCTGCTTGTGCAAAGGCTAACAACCTGAAGGAAGCCAAATGATCAGCAAATTCTGGAGAGGGCGCAACGTGCGTCCATCACGTATAGGGCATCAGTCCTCCGCCCCCGCGCCCTCTCACCTTTTTTCTTTGGAGGACACAAAACAGAAATCCAAGTCTGGTGGGCGTACCGTGGAGTGTTGGGGTTGTAAGTCCTATCAGGCTCTTCTTTTTGGAGGAGTTTGATGCCACTCTACCATGTTCACCTGACCGTTGAGTTTGAGAAGTGTGCGTGTGATTACAAGGCAAAGCGTTCTGCTATGGATGCGTTCCTTGAAATAAACCTTGGTGCCTTGGACAAAGAGCAGAAGTTCGGGCCTCGGGTCAAAGCGTGGGAGTTCTTCGGAGCAGAGGAGATACCACCTGAAGAGGGAGGATAGTATGTCATTGCCAAATGTCAAGAAGGTCAAATTTCAGGTTACGATGAACGTCACAATTAACGTTCCACCTGATCATGATGAGAGGGAGATTCTCTCGGAACTGGATATGGAGGATACCGCGTTGGAGATCGATGCTGGTAAGCTCGACAAGATCGAACTGCTCGACTTCAGGAGGGTTGACTGATGGACAAGAAAAGTGCGGATGGCCTCGTTACGATCATAGCGGTTGTTGTCCTTTTGCTACTTGCCATGGTGACGGCAGTCTTCGCGCAAGACACAAAAATCTATGATCGCAACTGGAATTTGAAGTATAGAGTCCAAGGAGATAAGGTGTATGATCGCAATTGGAACCTCCAATATCGAGTCAAAAACGGCAAAGTCTATGACCGCAATTGGAGCCTAAAATACAGGGTCAACGGAGAGACTCGTGCGTTTTCAAAATAGCCCTTATAACATTATTCGGGTTATACGAAATCGCGCTCACAACGAGTCCTTAAGAGAGCAGCTTTTCAAGATTACTATTACAGAGTTTCCAAAGACGTTTTCAAGTGGCGGGGTGGTCGTCGCCTGTCTGTTCCCATTCACCCCCCGAATGCAGATGGGCAGCCGCCTCCGCCTCCCTATACGAATTCATAAGGCAGAGAAAGACAAGACTGAAAAGCAAAAACAAAAAGGGAGAATAAGTGTCCTTCCCTTTTACCGATCAGGCCAACAGGTTCTAAGCTTATGCCTCACTGCTACGTGGCTCCTAATATGCTTGCATTTCTTTGCCGTTAAACTTGGAGGATAGCGATGGAATTAGGTGAGAACTACTTTAATTGCTCAACATACAAACAGAAGAGCCATAGCCTCGCTTGTCACCGGAACTGTGATAGAGCGAAGATTTGTTTTGATCTCAGTCAATTTGACAAGAAGTTGCATAAAAGAATCCTTGATACCGTACTTGAGAACTCGGGAGTAGAGCAATTGAAGCTACCCGAATGGAGGAGGTGATGGAGTTGCAGGTTCACGAGCTTAAATTTACCTATGGCGGGGAGACCTATGATGTAAAGGATGGTCGTATCCTCAACATGGATTTCTGGTATGGCGAGCCTCGTCAGTTCATGACGGCTGGCGGTGCCACCGTTAGCTTTCCAGCTTCACAGCAGCCAGAGGCGACACTTACTATTAGGTTCTCAGAGTACCAGTGTGATGATCACTACACAGACTTAAAGAAGCTTGACGAGCCTGAGCTTGGGAAGGAAGCTGTTCGTTTCATTAGACTGTAGTTTGCAATCGCTTGCAAATTTTTTTAGTAGTGTGACAAAAATCACTTGACAAAAAAACTACCCTATGATACACTTAGAATATGGACAACATAACAAATAGTCAAATCATAGGAGGACAGAAAATGTCACAGTTATCAAATGAGTTTAGGGCAATGGCGGATGCCTTTCAGGATGTGGAAGATCAGAATCCTTACAAACTCTCAGAAGGTTTTTGGCATGCAACAGCGCACCTTTTGGGTTGCGGTAACGGAAGAGACTGGCAGTTTCAGTTGAACTCTGATCTGAGCAAATGGCCTGAAGCAAGAAAAGAACTTGTTACGATGAAGAAGAACGTTACCGATCTGCTTGACACTTTAAATATCTTGTTGGGTGAGGAGGCGTAACATGTGGACAGCGAACTTAGTCATTGGCCCAAACCCCGATAAGTTTCAGAACTTTAAAAAAATCACAGTTCCATTACAGGCAGAGACCCTTTTTGACCTTCGGAGAAAGGTAGTGGAGTTCAGAAAGACTCCATCTCCACGGATTCTTGGTCTCATGGGCGTTATCGGTGGCGGGAACTGGTATTCCTGCACACTGCTTCAAGACTCTAAGGTCGCTGGAAGCATCGCGTATAATGGTCGCATCTTTGATACCAATGGTGAAGAGATCGTGGAGGCTGCTCATGCCTAAGACCTTAAGTGAAGCGATCAAAGAAGCATTGGCCCAAGGCGACATCAAAATTGAGATCAAGTGTAAATGGTGTGGGCTACAGTTTTCGTCTATTGAGGACTTTGAGGGTCATCTTATTGAAGGCAAGACCTTCGATGCAGATGGTAAGCGACGCCTGATCTGCCCACATCCACAGATTGGAAGTCCGGCATGGAAAAAGGCAAAGGAGGCACAGAATGGTTGACTTCAGAAACGACTTCGATATCGAATGCCCACGTGCTAAAGGCATGTACCTTGAAGCGGCACCTCCCACGATCTGGAGAGGTGGTTGGGTTCTTGAGGATAAGCTTGATGGTGATCGCTGTACCCTTCAGTTCGGGGCCACGGCTAATCTAATGGTTGGGCGGAACAGACAGGATTTTCTGAAGGGAGTTGCCAAGGCTGGAGCCTTCCGCCATCGTGAGGAAACGAATCCGATGCTTGCCTCGGCTTGTCATGTACTGCTATCAGGTACCATGCTCGACGGCGAACAGACTGAGATTTTCAAGAGTGGTGGGAAGTGGGATAAGGATACCCAACTTCGCTTTGATGAAGAAGGTTGGGTTGGGTACTGGACTTGGGGAGTCCTCTTCTACAAAGGCCATGATGTAAGGTTCTGGAAAGAGGAAGATCGCTACTCGGCTGCTATTGAGGTTGTCAAGATCGCCAATGAAGTATGCGGTGAGGAGAAGTTCAGAGTAGTTCGCAGGATTCCTGCCACTAAGGAAAACTTAGATGAGATTTTCAAAAGCCACGCTGAAGGGGCGATTGCCAAGAAGCTCGGTGTAGGCATCCCTACCACCTCAAGAGCCAACAAGTATTGGTGGAAGCTGAAAGGTGATGACTTCAGAACTGTCGATGCCTTCGTTATTGGCTCTACTCCCGCCAAGAGCGGAGGGTCTGGTGTTAATGGTGTGAAGCCTGAATTTGACGGAACTGCGGCTTCTCTTGTGATGGCCCTCATGACTCCACATGGCCCGAATGAAGTTTGCAAAATGGGACACCTTCCGCCTGAAGCCAAGATCGGTGGATACCTGAATGTCGGTAATTTCCTTGGGCGGGTAGCAGAGATGAACGTCTCAGGATGGGATGGCAAATCTTTTAGATGGGCCAGATTCAAGAAATGGCGTGATGACAAAACACCTAATGACTGCCTATGGAGTGAACAGATCGGAGGCTCTAATGGATGATCTAGACAAAGAAAGGTTAGCCACATGGAAAGAAGGAACTCGTGTTGTGGAATATCTTAAGACCAACGGGCGTGGAACTATTGTTGCTCCACTAAAGACGCATTTGGAGAATGGACATTTTGAGCATCTTGATCGTATAGCAGTCAAGTTTGATCACGATGGTCAAGTGCTGCACATTCCGTCCTTCTTGCTCGTCTCCGAGGAGGTGTTTGACTCCATGCCTACATCCTACTGGTGGAGGAGGTATTAATGAGAGTAAAGAAAAAGATGGTAGAACGAGTCGTATTGTCCTATAGCTTTTCAGAGCGAGAGAAAGCCTCGAAGTTTCTCATAGACCATGGTTTTAAGGTTATGAGCAGCCAGTCCTCAGATACAGGGATTACGTTGGTGGCAGAAAGACCACTCAAAACCTTCACTCGCTTTGAGGCTGGTCTCGGTAACGTAAAAATTATTGCGAGGTAGATATGGGAAAGATCATCGGGGAGTATGAAATTGGTGAAGCCTCACTGCAACAGATGAGGGAGCGTAAAGGGACATGGGCCGCGTATCAATGCCATGCACTGGATAGTACGAATATTGGAACTATGCGCTTTTTGAAGGTAGGTCAAGGGTGTACTTACGAGACGGCTCCTGCTACACTGCCTGATTCTCACTTAGGAACAGGCTGGAGCTTTACTCTTGTGGGCTTTGTTGATCTTGACTCTGGAAAGATAATAGAAGAGTGAGGTGAGTATGGAACGGAGAGTTAAGGTAGCGATTGAAATTGATGATGAAGACAGGTTAAAATGTGGGGAAAGGTGTGCGTATCTTGAGACTTCCCATAAAGTCTTTGGGAATGAAGATGTTAGCATGTGCCTACTCTTCACAGACGAATTGAAGGACAAGATGCGCTGCTTCGACTGCATTGACAAGGAGGTTCAGTAGTGGGAGAGCTTGGAATTAAGAACGATACAGGCAAGTTGAGATGGGACTTACTCCCATTAGATGTTACAGAGCAAGTTGTTGCGGTGCTGACAAAGGCTCTACGTAACTACCCTGAGTGGAATTGGGTACATGTAAAGGATGCGAGAAAGCGATATCTTGCTGCCACCTTTCGGCACATCGCTGCTCGGCTACGTGGAGAAGTGATAGACCCTGATGACAATGAGCCACATCTCGCGCATGCGATTTGCGATCTCATGTTTTTGGCGTATTTCGATCTGCATGACGTAGATGGTGCAGGCGAGTTTAAACCACAATACAAGGAGGAAGTAAATGGCGAAGAAACACAGAGAGAAAGATAATAGGATTATGGTAGAGTATTGGCTACGCACTGCTGACTTCAAAACAAAAGGAAGGGGCCATAGGGCGATTGCCGTATGCGTGATCTTCGACCCTGAATCAAAGAGAACTGGTAGGGGCATTGCGATCTTGTCGGCTCGTGACCAGTTTGACTACAAGGAAGGTACTCGAAGGGCCAGAAACAGGGCATGGAAAGGCTTATACGCCAACAGGCCATTAGAGCAGGTACATAACCTTGCAGCACTTGAGGTTATTGCCAAAGTCTTTGCAAACCCGCATGCAGAAGAGGCTGCAAAGAGGGCGCTGCTTTCGCGTCACTCATTTCTCTACAAAGCGGTACCACAGCCAACCCTTTCTAAGCTTGAGGCCGATATTCTGGAAAGACGGATTGCGGGTAATTGACCAAAGAGGAGTACGCCAGTGTCAGTGAAGGAGACACTGTTTTTAGTAAAACACCATGGAGCATAGTAGTACATAAGGCAACGTTGATTAGAAAGGTTGGTACCAAGGGGATAATAAAGATGGAGGATAATGGGCGCATGCTTGTCAAATCCTATAGAACGTTGATGCATCAAAACCAGTTGCGTCAACAAGTGAGGTAAAATGGAATCTCAAGGACTGCAAGCGCTTGCACCTGATATCAACATGGCAACGGTAACAGATGGAAGAGGAGGGATTTTCACGTACTACCCTTCAGACCCCATTGTGGAAGTCAATCTTGTAATGATCAATAGTGGGAAGGTACGGGGCTTTCATTTCCACAAAGAGTTCGATGAGTACTTTATGATTATTTCAGGGTTTGGCGTGTATGTCTCCTATGATCAGGATGGAAAGATCGTAGAGACTCCAGTGTCAGGCGGAGAAATGTTTAAGGTACCAAAAGGCACTCCACATGTAGTTTATGCTATAGAAACCCTGCGTTGTGTCTCCATGCTGACAAAGCGTTGGAATGACTGCGCGGAGCCAATAACTTTTAGTGAGGTTACTCCATGAAAATTTATATTGAAGGACGTGGCAAAGTTGCCACAACAAAGTTTATTCCTGCTCTACTCAGGCTTGGCTGGACGGAGGTGCCAGATATCAATGAGGCAGAGGTGGTCTATGTTGCCTCACCGCCTTCGACACATCCAGAGTCGGTTAGGTTTGCACTATCTTTAGGAAAGCACGTTCTCTGTGAAAAGCCTCTTGTCAAGACTGCTATTGAGTCAGAGAGCATTTGTGAATACGCAAGGAAGAACGGTCTCGCCCTACTTGAAAGCTTTCCCTGCTTCTATCATCCAGTATGGTCAGGACTATCGGAAATTAGCGATGTGAAGGACGAAAAGGTCGATGTTGTGGCTCGGTTCCACATACCCATGGCCCCGACTGGTTGGAGACTCTACAAAGCAAATTTGGGCGCTGTGAGCGACATGTTCGTTTACATTGTTAAGCTTGCCCAATGGCTCGGGATGTCTCCAGACTGCACAAAGGAAGGGCATTACACGATCTTGGATAATATCATTACGGCAGTTTCGGGTAAGCTAACTGAAGGGAAGTATTCTCTATCGTACTCTGTGGCCTACATGCAAGAGTTTGAGTCTACAGCCCAGTTCATTTTCCCTACGCGGTCATACCTGATCTCAAAAGCGTTCAATCCTTCGATTGACGACAATGTGAAATGCACAATCTTCGAGGATGGTAAGGAGTGGGGAGTCTTTCGGAACTCCGACCCTTGGGGCCACATGATAAGGTACTTCCAGCACCTTATAGAGCATGTGGATGACAGAGAGCCAGAGTATAAACAGATAGTCAAGCAGGCTACCTTGCTCGAACGCCTGATCTCTGGAATCGCTGATGTCGATAACATTCATTGGTAAGGAGGAGGTATGATGCAATTATATCAAGCGATCTTGGAAAGTGGCACGTCATGGATGCTGCTTGCAAAAGACCCTTATGAGGCAAGGACGGTAGCGACTGCTATGGGCCTTGTACCTAAGAAGGAGAAGATTAAGAAAGTCTTTAACCGAACAGAGCAATGGCTCAGAAAGTTTCCTACAGGTACGAGAGCATTGGTTCAACACCAACTTCCGGGCCAATTGTTCTTCCGTGTGACGACTGGAGCGGCTATGACCAAGGCTCTGCGTGAAACAGGTGTTGTCTTTGAAGGCAGCAAAACTGATGTCATGGAGCGAAGGCTTGTATGGGTGCTGGTGCCATGGACTCCCAAGCTATCAGCTTAATTGTCATCCTGACAGCGATAGGAGGATACGGCTTGTACTGGTTCTGGAGAACATTCAAGTTGTTCAGACGACCAGTAAAGGTTGAGAACTCGTGGCTCATGAAGCTTCTCGCATGGGTTGTTAAACCGCCTCAATATATATCGCCAGAGGAGATTGAAGAGCTAAGATCATCGTATGGAGAAATCGCACCTCGCAGTGCGGCGTATATTATAGAGGCATCTGGCAGTCGTCAGGTTTCAGATCACTGGTTTCCTTCTGATGTTGTCAGAGCGTCAGCAAGAGCAGCAAATATACAAAGGGAACTAAATAACTTTGTCATTCAAAGTGCAGAGTCAGTAAGGATTCAGCACGAATTAACAAATGCCCAAATTCGGGCGGCAATGATGGCCCCTGTGCCAAATATCATTGAGGTGACAAAGGGGCAGCTTGAGGATATTGTGATAGACTTTGCAAAACCACACGAGTACACGCCTGACCCTACCCGGTTTATTCGTGTGGATAGAAAGGAGAAGGCCGATGGCAGCAACACTTGAACATGAGAGAATGCGTTTTGCCTCAATGTCCATAAGAGATTTAGAAAATAGGCTTGACAAGATAAGAGACCCACAGAAGCTTTTGAACTTTCAGATCATGGCACGTGAGTACTACGCTTCTACGGGTGATGTGCGGTATAGGCAGTTGGAGGATAGAGCAGCAACCTATGCTGTTTCTCGGAATGCGCCTCGGGCTGCACCTCCCATGCAACAAGTTCCAATTTACCGTCCGGGTGGCAGTCAGCCAGTTGCTTATCGTAGACGTGGCCCAACGGAACAGAACCTTCGTAGGGAAGTAGATTACAATTTACTACAGCCCGACGAATTCGATACTCCTATTCATGATAGTGCATGGCAGGAGGAGGCCCAGTGCATGGCAGCAGTGGAGGAAATATGCACTGACTCAGCATTTGGGCTTGACGGCCTTGCTCGTGATGAAGATGGCAACTTGGTCAGACAGATAAGGTTTGACAAATGAAACTATTGAAGAATTTGCTGATTCTTGGTATGATTTTATTAGTACTCTTTGGAGGCATGCTCATAGGGTCAATCGCTTCAGAGATGTTACTACAATCTGATACTGAGTTTGCGGAGTGACTATGACAGATGCTAAGAGGAAGTGGAAACGAATAGTTGAACGAGAAAAGGCAAAAGCAATACAGGAAATGGGAATAGAGAAATTCAATGAGTGCTTTGGGAATAAGATTGTTCCAACAGACTTCAGTCCAGAGATGCATGTTCTGGCCCTGTGGTTTGCAACCCAAAAGCCCGATGACCCTACGCATATAGATTTTCCTTGCTATGACAGATATTTTGACGAGTCGCCGTCTCCAGAGGTGCTTGCCAAGTTTCCCTTTCGATACGATGTTCGAGCTTCGGCTGATGGCCCGATTACGGTTGAGCCGTATGTGACTATGGGCTATTACTGCACGATCTTATCGCAGACAAGGCTTGATCTGCTTGAAACGAACAATCTTCCAATTTCTGCATGGAGTCTAATATGAGACAGTTGAAATCGCTTGCAAAATACTTGATTCGGTGGCAGCTTTCTACCCCAACGCTGTACCTTGTAGTGTTGTGGCTTGGAAGTGGTCTGTTTGGCACCTTCATGGCTAACTTGATCGGAGGGTTGATCTTCTTTAAGATTGATCAAAAGTTTGTTTTTGGCAAGAAGGCCATGGATGAGATTTTCGTGATCTGGCACTATAAGCAAGGCACCTGTGATTACTGCGGTTGGAACGGAGAACTACGTCGTCTTGTTAAGGTAGGTAATCGCTATGATCGCACGACTGCTGAGCCTTTATGGTTATGCCCTACCTGTTCACATGAGAAGACTGAGAAATTGGTATCTGAAGGGATTCTCACGAGTCAGTGTTAGCCTTCTTTTTTCACTTGACAAAAAACCTATCCTATGCTATACTTAGTATAATGATATTGTACACATAGGAGGACGAATGAAACAGCAAATGGACGCAGCACAGGCATGGAAGGTTGCAGATATGATCACAAAGGTTTTAACTTCTGATAATGTCACACATGCAGTAGCGGGTTCTCTGCGAAGAGGCTTGCCAAAGGTGAATGACATAGACATTATCGTTGGTTGTGAGGCCAACTACGTTTTTGAACTTCTTCGTGACAAGCTTGATGGACATGCAGTCGCTCAAAGAATGAGAGGCAAGAAGAATGCCTCCATTGCGGTTGACAACATTCAAGTGGATATTTGGAATGTACCAGTGACAAGTTGGGGAGCTATGCTGCTCTTCACAACAGGGTCAAAGTTGTTTAATATCATGATGAGAAGCCATGCGAAAAAGCAAGACATGCTCTTGAATCAGTATGGCTTATATCATAACTCGGTGCAGATAGCAGGTAGAAGCGAAGAACAGATTTTTCAAGCATTGGGGCTTAAGTGGGTAGCTCCAGAAGAACGGAATCCATCGGATTGGGACTCTAAGAGGTTGGTTTCCGAATGACAGGAAAGGAGGTGGCTACAATGGGACGAAGAGCAAAACAGTTTATTCCTGAAGATGCTAAGTCAGTCCCGACCCACGAAGCAAGAAGATTGGTCTTTGAGGCTATGCGAAGGGTAGAGGATGTTAGAAAGCCAAAACTAAAAGGCCAGAAAATCGTTCTCAAATCGATCAGGTACCTATCTGGTCTCTCCACTGCATCAGCAAGTAACGCACTGAGATGGCTTCGGAACGCGGGTGTGGTAGAAAGCCAACCGGGAAGAGAAGGTTGGTTCTTGAAAGGCTTACCACAAAACGGGATATGTTGGAAACACGGAACTCCCTTGAAGAAAAACAAGGGCGCGGCGCATTGCGTGATCTGTGACAACACTCCAGTCAAATCATAAGAAAGGAAGAATTAGCTTGGAGTTTAGATTGGGTGAACTATTTTGCGGTCCCGGAGGATTGGCTCTCGGGGCGATTAGATCGGAAATCACTACTGATCGAAAAACCTTTCGCATCAAGCATGCATGGGCTACCGACTACGATCTTGACTCCTGCCGCACATACAGCAGGAACATCTGCAATACCTCTCCAGGTTCCAATATTAGTCATTCCGTAATCTGTTCGGATGTTCGGCAATTGAATATTGCAGATCTGCCCAAGATTAATGCATTTGCTTACGGATTTCCATGTAACGACTTCAGCAACGTGGGTGAAAGAAAAGGCTTTAATGGGAAGTTTGGCCCTCTTTATACTTATGGAATAAAAGTGTTAAACGTATTTAAGCCGGTCTTTTTTGTAGCTGAAAACGTGAGCGGAATTACTTCTGCCAACGAGGGCAAGTCCTTTGAAAAAATTATCCGCGACTTAGAGAGCGCAGGGGACGGCTACAGCCTGACTCCTCATCTATATAAGGCTGAAGATTATGGCGTTCCGCAAATCAGGCATAGAATTCTTATAGTGGGTATAAGCAAAAAATATGGCGTAGAATTTAAAATCCCTGCGCCAACAACTGTCAATGGGCCTGCTACAGTTAGAGATGCCCTTGAGAACCCCCCGATTCCTGTCGAAGCGGCAAATAAGGAACTGACGAAACAGTCAAAACTTGTTATCGAAAGGCTGACATACATAAAACCGTGGGAAAATGCATGGACGGCAGATCTGCCTCAGCACCTTAGATTGAACGTAAATCAGGCAAAACTAAGCCAAATCTACCGTCGTCTTCATCCAGATAAGCCATCCTACACTATTACCGGTAGCGGAGGCGGCGGGACACACGGCTATCATTGGTCAGAACCGCGCGCATTAACCAATAGAGAAAGGGCCAGGATCCAGACCTTTCCTGACGACTTTATTTTCGAGGGGAGCAAAGAAAGTGTGCGAAGGCAGATAGGAATGGCTGTTCCGCCAAGACTTTCAGAAATAATTTTTACTGCAATTCTCAAAACATTGGCAAAAATTAGTTATCCAAATGTACCTGCAAAAATCAATAACAGCAGGGCAAAGGCTCAAGGACGGTTGTTTTAAAGAGGGAGAAATCTATGGATATCGAACAAATCTTTAATATTATTTGCGAAAAAGCGAGCGTTACTAAAGAAGATGCCATCAAGTTATTCGAAAAAGCCATTGAAGGAGGCGAAATATCAAAGGGTACAAAAATTGAAACCTGGCTTGAAGAGCGATTTCTTCCAAATATTGTAACAATAGACAAAGACGGATATGCAAAAATGTGTGTAGACGCCCTTAAAATACTCGGCGGTACAGCGGCAACGGATTATGGAAGTAGCCGGCAAAGGGACATGGGTCAGTTGTGGGCAGACATGACGAGGGGGTATCTGGGTGAGTATGCATTTATCCGGTTTTTGTATGAAAAAGGAGGATATAACTGCTTGATTAATTCCAACAAAATCAAAAGAAATCGGTTAAAATCACTTGCTTTTTGACCCAAAATATAGTATATTATAGGAGTGAAAGATGAAAGTAATCAAAGTGACCAAAGAGTATTTCCAGACAGAGGATGAGAAGGTTTATTTCTTTGAACCTTTGGAAAAAGAAATATCCGTTGAGGATATGCAGAAGATTGTAGATGCAAATGAGAAATTAGTTAAGGAGTTGAAAGATGAGGATAAACGTACTTAGCCTGTTCGATGGTATAAGTTGTGGTCAGATTGCTTTGGAAAGAGCGGGGCTTGAAGTGGATAACTACTTCGCTTCTGAAATTGATAAGTTCGCACTACAGGTAGCAAAACACAACTACCCAAATACAAAGCATTTAGGTGATGTTATGCAGGTAAAAGGTTCTGAATTACCAAAAATAAACTTACTTATAGGAGGAAGCCCATGTCAAGGATTTTCATTTGCAGGAAAGCAATTAAACTTTAAAGACCCAAGAAGCAAACTGTTCTTTGAGTTTGTGCGATTGTTGAAAGAAACAAAGCCTAAATACTTCCTGCTTGAAAATGTACTTATGAAGAAAGAGTATGAGCAAATAATTACAGATCATTTAGGCGTTGAACCAATTTTTATAAATAGTGCTTTGGTTTCCGCACAAAACAGAAAACGACTTTACTGGACGAACATACCAAACGTAACTGAACCAAAAGACAAGGGCATAACTTGGGGTGATGTGAGAGAACGAGGGGTAAATACCCAAAGCTATTACTATACAGAAAAAGCGATGCAATGGCTTGCAAGGGTAAGCCAAAAGAAAAATAAAACTTTAACGGTTCATTCCGATACTGACAAAATGCAGATGCTTGAAGCGAGCCATCATAAAAAATACAGTAACCAAGGATTTTTTGGAATAGTTGATTTACCCGAAAATGAACAAGCCATTGCTGCAATGCGAGGTAGATATTTAATTGACGGCAAACGACAAGACGGAAAGCAGAAAACCAAAGGACTAACAAAACAATATATTGAATTTAGGTATGACGGAAAAACTAACGCTTTAACGACTGTAACAAAAGATAATGTTGTAGTACCTTTTACTTTGCCAAATAGAATACCTGCTGATGAGTTTTTCTTTAGGTATATAACGCCTTTAGAATGCGAAAGACTTCAAACAGTACCTGACAATTATACTGATTGCGTTTCAGATACTCAAAGATATAAAACGTTAGGCAACGGATGGACAGTTGATGTTATAGCACATATTTTTAAAGGCTTGCTTGATGAAAATCTATAAAATCACCGAAGCAAGCGAATATCTTGGTGTGTCAATAAACACGCTCAAGACGCTTGCCAACAACGGAAAGATAAAATCTTTCAAGACTACTGGCGAACATAGGCGTTTCCGACAGGAAGATTTAGACGCTTATATGGGTGTCGAGAAAGAGAAGCAAGAAAAGGTTACGGTGATTTACGCAAGATGTTCAACGGCAAAGCAGAAAGAAAACCTTGAACGGCAGAAAGACAGGTTGAGAAAACACGCAGAAGCCAAAGGTTATAAGTATGTTTTAATTGATGAGATTGCCAGTGGGATAAATGAAAAGCGAAACGGCATACACAAACTAATCAAGATGTGCTTCGAGGGTAAAGTTGAACGGGTGCTGATTGAATACAAAGATAGGCTTGCTCGATTTGGTTATGAATATCTTGATGCTATTTTTACAAATCTTGAAGTGACCGTGGAAATAATCGAAACAAAAGAAAAGAAATATGAGGAAGAATTGGCCGAAGATATTATGAAGATTTTAACCTGTTATTCGGCCAGATATTACGGCGCAAGAGGCGGAAGAAAAAAGAAAATAATACAGGAAATACCGTTAGTTGAATCTGACGGAATTTAAAAAGGAGGAAGAAGAAAATGCTGAATAGAGTATGGAGTTTTATGACTAAAGAAGAATGGTTGCCTAAAGGAGAAATATTTTATTCCGTGAAAGGTGGTTTTTCTGAAAGTGAACACAACGAGATTTGCGAAAAACATAAGAACGAGTTGCTCGATGAGCATGATGAAGACTACACAAGATGGGTGTTTACTGGACAAGTTAGGAAGCAAGTTGAAGGTATGGGTGGGGAGCCGTTTGTGACT